>MDSW01219499.1_pt1 | contig 43637 bp, 40 predicted proteins | sample 811171 | NCBI WGS metagenome assembly MDSW01 (sample SAMN05326641, study PRJNA326480) | marine metagenome | isolation source: seawater | place: Atlantic Ocean: North West | collected 2012
TATTTTCAAATTTTTTTGAAATTATTGAATATAAGTAAAATAATGAAATATAATATATTAAACATTGTATAATTAAATAAGGAAAATGAATTCCTAAATTAATTTTTTTATTTTGAAAATTATCAAATAGATCCACATTGAATATAGAATAATATGCAGCTGCTATTCTTGGAGGTAAATATTTAGTAAAATGCTCTCTTCCTGACTGGAAAAAACTTTTTCCATCTTCTACATCTTTTTTAATCTCTGCTCCATGAGACATATATCTATATGGATCATGTTTAATCATTTTATGATGGGATTCTTTTCCATCTAAAATAAAAAAATTATCATATTTATTTAAATTATAATTTGAAATAATTATTGAAAAAATAAATGAAACTAAAATTATAATTTTTGGATTAATTAGATTGTATAACTTCATTTATTTAAATATAAATTATATTTATTTTAATTAAATATAAAAAAATGAAAAAAACACTTATTTTTACCGCTACATACAATGAAGTTGAAAATATTAAAAATTTAGTAGATCAAGTTTTTAAAAATTCTTCTGATGTAAATTTATTAGTAGTTGATGATAATAGCCCTGACAAAACTTTTGAATTATTAAAAAAATTAAAAAAAAAAAATAAAAAATTGATTATAAAAAAAAGGCCAAAAAAACTTGGTCTAGACACTGCTCATAAATACGCATTTAGATATGCTAAAAAGAAAAAATACCAAAAACTCATAACTATGGATGCAGACTTGTCCCATAATCCAAATTTGATACCAAAATTTATAAAATACCTTGACACTAATAGCTTTGTTATTGGATCAAGATATACTAAAGGTGGAAGTTGCAATATAAATATTTTCAGATTTTTGCTAAGCTACTTTGGAAATAAATTCATTAAGTTTATTTTAAACATTCCAAGTGATGAATTTACTACTTCATATAGAGGTTTTAATTTATACAAATTAAATAATTTTGATTTAAAAGAAATTAATTCCAAAGGTTATAGTTTTTTTATGGAAACAATATATCTAATCAATAAAAAAAAGCATAAAATTAAAGAAATACCTATAAAATTTAAGAATAGAATTTATGGTGATTCAAAAATACCAAAAATTGAAATTATAAGAACATTTTCAAATGTTATAAGATTGAGATTAAAATCTTAGTTTTTTATATAAATTTAAAGTCTCTTCCGTACACTTTTCCCAAGAAAAAATAGATGAATATTTTTTTGCTTTGCTAGAAATGATTTTTAAATCTGCTTCATTATAAATATGTCGTTCTAGCTTATTTTTTAAATCTTCAAAATTTTTTTTTTCAAAAAAAATTGCATTGTTTTTTGCAATCTCCAAATATGTATTACAATTACTTAAGAAAACAGGACAATTACTCTGCATTGCCTCTACTACAGGAATACCAAATCCTTCATATAAAGATGTACTAACAAAGCATCTACAAGTTTTGTATAGATCGTATAATAATGTGTCATCACCTTGTAAATTAAAGATTTTTTCAGATATATTAAGATTTGCAAATAATTTTTTTTCTTCTTTACTAAAATTTCCACCACCAAAACAATATAGATTAAAATCTTTTGAAATTTTATTAGAGTTTACATAAGCATAAACAAGTGAATTAAAGTCTTTATATTTTTCCCTAGAACCAACAAAAAGTATAAATGGCTTTGAATCATTTTTAAATCTTTTAGGATTATTTTGATTAATTACATGATCTCCTCCCAAATAAATTACCTTAATCTTATCTTCTGGAATATTATACATTTCAATTAAATCACTTTTTGTATTTTCAGATATACTTATGAAATAATCAACGTCTTCAAATGATTTTTTTTTATCAATTTTTAGTTTATAAAAATCTGATAATTTTTCGTGTATTAAATCATAAACTGTAATAATTTTTAAATAATTTTTTTTTTTTAATCTTGTAGAATAATATGTCTCATGAACTATATCAGGCTTAAATTTACTAATTTGATTGTTGTTGTAAAATGATTGAAAACTATCAATAAATTGAAACTCTGGGAAACGACTAATATAAATCCCTGATTTATATTTGCTACTGACTTCCTTAAGATATTTATTTTTATAAAATGGTGCAGTAATTTTAAAATTTATTCCTTTTTTTATAAACTTCTGTGATAAATTACAAAAGTACCTAGATATACCACCATATCTTTGTTTGTAGAATATTGTGCCATTTAAAATAATTTTCATTTTTGGCTTTGCTATTTACACTTATCACATTTTAATGATAATAAAGATATAAAATTTATTTTACAATTCTATAAAACCTAATAAATATTGTATTTAACATTATATATCTAACAATGATTAAATTTGGAAAAAAAGCTCAGGATATTTTATCTATAAAAAAAAATTTTTTGCTTGAGAATAAAAAACTATTCTCTTGGCAAAAAAAACTTTTTAAGATTTATAATAATCAACCTAAAAGAAAATTTTGTAAAAATTGTGAGCACAAGTTAGCTGGTTCAAAATTTAGAAAGCTTAATATTGTTTATGTAATATGTAATAAATGTGGTCATTTTAACGGTATTAAAGATGATACTAAAAAATTATCAGAAATTTTTTATCAAACTTCTGAGCAAAAAAAATATTCTTCAATTTATAAAGAGGCAGAGAAAAAAAACTATATTAACAGAGTAAAAAAAATATATATTCCAAAAGTTCAGTTTTTTTTAGATGTGTTAAAAAAATATATATCAAAAAAACATATTAATAATATGGAATTTATAGATATTGGTTGTGGATCTGGCTACTATATATCGGCCATGAAGCGAATGGGTATAAAAAATTTCTGGGGTATAGATCCTTCAAAAAGTATGGTTGATTATGGAAATAAAATAAATAAATTTAAAAAACTTAATTTTGTAGATCATACTAAAACTGTTGAAGTTATTAAAAGTATAAATTCAAAAAAAAATATATGTATATCAATGATTGGAAGTCTAGAACATATTTATAATCAAAATGAGATATTAAAAAAAATAAAAAGAAATAAAAAAGTAAAATTTCTTTATATAGTCGTCCCATGTTTTTCTCCTAGTTCAATTATTGAATTAGTATTTAATGATAATTTTCAAAGACTTTTGGCACCTCAACATACACACTTATACACTTATAAATCTCTAAAATTTTTAGAAAAAAAATTTAATTTAAAAATTATAGGGGAATGGTGGTTTGGCGCAGATATAGTTGATTTATTTAGAAATTTTTATATTTCAATTCAAAAAAATAAAGAAAATAAAAATAACTTAAAAATTTTCGAGAATATGTTTTTAGATTTATTAGATCCAATTCAGTTAACTATTGATAAAAAAAAATTATCAAGTGAAGCGCATTTAATATTTAAGGTTAATTAAAATGTTAGATACAAAAAAAACTATTATAATTGCAGAAGCTTGTGAAAATCATTTTGGTTCAATTATAAATGCAAAAAAAATGGTTATCCTAGCAAAAAAAAATGGAGCAGATTTCATAAAATTTCAACATCATATTCCTGATGAAGAGATGCTTCAAAAGGTTCCTAAATCAAGTAATTTTAAAGTTTCTTTATATAAATTTTTAAAAAAGAACTCTCTCTCTATAGGCCAGCATAAAGAGTTATTAAAATTTTGTAAAAAGAAGAAAATTAAATATCTTTGTACCCCATTTTCCCTTAAAGCAGCAAAAGAGCTCAGTAAAATTGGAGTTAATATATTTAAAGTTGGATCAGGAGAGTTTACTGATATCCCATTTATTGAAGGACTGCTAAAATTGAGGAAACCTATAATTTTCTCTACAGGAATGTCTGATCCTAAAGAAATTAATATGATGTATAAATTTATAAAAAAAAACAGTTACAAAAAGTTCGCATTTCTAAATTGTACCAGTGAATATCCACCAAAATATGAAGATTTGAACTTGAATTTTATCAAAACATTAAAGAAAAAATATAAAGATATAATAATTGGTCACTCAGACCATACTGGTGATATTTATTCGTCTATATCAGCAGTAGCTCTGGGGGCAAAAATTATTGAAAAACATGTTTATCTAGACAATATAAACTATGGACCAGACAGAGATGTATCAATTAGTTTTGGACAGTTTGGAGAGCTTGTAAAGGCTATTAGATTAGTTGAAGGCTCATTAGGTAAAGATAAAAAAATTTACAAAAATGAAAAACAAATTTATAGTTGGGCTAGGAGAAGCTTGATTATAACAAAAGATATAAAAAAAGGTGAAAAACTAAGTAGAAATAATTTATTTTCTAAAAGACCAGCATTGGGTATACCTTCATTTAAATTCCATAAAATTTTAGGAAAAAAAGTAAGAAAAAAAATGAAAAAAAATGATATTTTAAAACTTACTGATATTTTATAATGAAACTATTATTTGTAACTGGGTCAAGAAGTGAATGGGGATATATAAAACCAATCCTAAAAATACTTAAAAAAAATAAAATAAAATTTGATATTTGTCCTACAAACATGCACCTGTTAGATAGCTATGGTTATACTGTTAATGAAATTAAAAAAGATGGTTTTAAAATAGATGAAAAAATTTATATGGCACTTGATGGTTACAATACTTATACCACAACAAAATCTCTTGGCGTTTTTATGATTTCTTTCACAGATACTTTGTTGAGATTAAAACCAGATTGGGTAATTATCGCTGGGGATAGATCTGAAAGTTTTGCAGCTTCTGTAGTATCATCATTTAACAATATACCAACTGCACATATTCAAGCAGGAGAATTGTCGGGTAACATTGATGGGCAAACTAGACATGCTATTGCCAGACTTTCACATTTACACTTTTGTGCAAACAATGAGTTTTCAACAAGATTAAAAAAAATGGGAGAACAAAATTTCAGAATTCAAGTTGTAGGATCACCACAGATTGATGATATGAAAATAATTAATAAAAATAATAAAAAATCATTAATCTTCAAAGAATTAAACATTCCTGATATTAAAAAATATATGCTTATAGTATATCACTCAGTTACCGAAGAATTTCAAGATACCGAAAAAAATTTAAATATATTTCTAAACTCTATTGAAAAAATTAATCTTCCAAAATTATGGATATTGCCAAACAATGATCCTGGTTCTGGTATAATTAAGCAAAATATTTTTAAAAGAAGAGATAGCAAAACTTTATTATTTGATAATTTAAATAGAGAAAAGTATCTCTATATTCTTAAAAATGCAGCTTGTATTGTTGGTAATTCTAGTTCTGGAATAATTGAAGCTCCAACATATAAAATACCTGCTGTAAATATTGGAAGAAGACAGCATAAAAGATTAAGGGCAAAAAATGTAATCGATATAAAAATTCATGATGAAAAAAAAATAGTTAGAGGAATTAAATTAGCGCTTTCAGAAAAATTCAAAAAAAAGCTTAAAAATATAATAAATCCTTATGGAGATGGCAATTCATCTAAAAGAATTATAGATATTTTAAAAAAAACAAAAAAAAATAAAAAATTAATGCTAAAAGAAATAACATACTAAAATGCATAAAAAAATTGAAAAATATCTAATTACACCTAACATGATGGTAAGCGATGCAATAGAGTCTATTGTATTAAATCATGAGAGATTAGTTTTTGTTGCAGATAAAAATAAAAAATTATTAGGAACATTAAGCGAAGGCGATGTACTAAAAATGTTACTGCAGAAAAAAAGTTTAGATATGCCAGTTTCAAATGCAATGAACAAGTCATTTATTTTTTTAAACATAAATGAAAAAAGCAAAGCTAGAAAAATTTTCAAAGATAAGGGTGTGACTATGATACCTATAGTAAAGAAAAATATGATAATAGCATCAATTATCAAAATTACAGATTTAATTAACTAATCTTAAACTTAATACTTTTGGCTAAATTTAAATCTTCCTTAGTGTCAATATCAATTGCTTCAAATTTACTAACTTTAACAAAATCAAACTTATTTCCGAATATTCTTTTTAACTTGTATTGGGATTTAAACATAAAAATTGCGCCTCCATCCATGCCATAATATTTTTTTTCTTTTTGTCTTATTGGCTTTTTACGAAATTTTTTTATTCTTTTTTTTAATTCTTTTTTATCACTAAATAAATAATAAGGATTATGATTATGTTTAATACTTTCTACAGAAAATAAAGTATCGAGTTTATTTTTAAAAAATTTCTTTATTGAATTTTCAACAGTTTTTTTTTTTCTAAATGGAGATGTTGGCTGAAAAAGTGTAATAGCGTCAAATTTAATATTTTTTTTTTTATAAAATAAAATGCAGTGATTAATTACATCTATCATTGGTGTCTGGCTTTTAGAAATTTTTTTTGGTCTAATGAAAGGAACTTCAGCTCCAAATTTCTCTGCAACACTTTTAATTTTTAATGAGTCAGTAGAAACAACTACTCGATCGAAAAATTTTATTTTTTTAGCTAATTTAATACTCCAGTAAATCAATGGTTTAGATTTTAATGGTAATAAGTTTTTATTTTTAATTTCTTTAGAACCACCTCTTGCAGGTATTAAACATAAAATTTTTTTATTTTTCATTTTTTAACTTTTTCTGCCATAAATAAGAACTTTTTAAAATATCCTTTAAACTATTATATTTTGGTCTCCAATTTAATATTTTTTTAATTTTTTTATTAGATGAAATTACTTTACCTAAATCACCTTTTTTATTTTCATAAATTTTGATATTTAATTTTTTATTAAATATTTGTTCAGATATATCTATTAATTTTCTAATTGAAAAGCCATAACCATATCCACAATTAAATATTTGATTTTTTTTTTTCTTCATTAAGTATTTTCCTGCTTTAAAATGGATTCTGGCTAAATCCATAACATGTATAAAATCTCTAACTGCCGTTCCATCTGGTGTATTAAAACTTTCTCCATACAAATGAAAAAATTTTTTTTCTTTAGTAAAATTTTGAACAATGCTTTTTATAACAGTTTTTTGGTAAATTGGACCTGATCTTAAAAAAATATCTGATCCAGCAACATTAAAATATCTTAAAATAATAAAATTAATTTTTAATTTTTTAAAATTATTTATCAAAAATCTTTCGCATAAAATCTTGGAATAACCATATCCATTGCTGGATTTAATTTTAGATTTCTCATTATGAACACCTGATTTATTTTGGTTATAAACCGCTGCAGTTGATGAAAAAATGATATTTTTTTGTTTATATTTTGAACATAAATAAATAAATTTTTTAAATTTTTTGAAGTTGTTATTTATATATTTATTTTTAAATTTTATTGACTCTCTTAAATTTGTAAAGGCAGCTAAATAAATAATCATATCAAAATTATTTTTTTTTAAAACTCCTGAAATTTTATTAAAATTTGCAACATCAGATTTTATAAATCTTACTTTTTTTGGAATTAATCTTGAGTAGCCATTAACTAAACTATCTATAGAATACAGTTCAATTTTTTTATCTATGAAGTAATTTGAGACCACAGATCCAATGTATCCCGCACCTCCAACTACTAAAACTTTTTTCATCTTATTTCATTAAAATCATTAAATATTTTTTTTGTTTTTTTGATCCTTTTGAAATTTATTGTATGGCGAAGTTTTAATTCTAATTGTTTAATTAACATTCTATAAAACTCATCTTTTTCAAAAGAAAACTTTTTTAAATTTTTAGATGCTTTTTTCCAAAAGAATTTTTCATCTAACTTTCTTGATGGTATATACTCAGGAATTAAGTAACATCTATTTCTTAATAAAACATCTTTAATAAATAAATAAATTAAACATTTTTCGATTAATTTTTTTGAGGGCTTTTTTGATTTGTGCAAATTTTTCAATGTTTTAAGTAGATTTTTTTTCGTATCAATCTTTTTAAAGAATTCAAGATTTGAATAATATGTATTTTCAATAAAAATGCACTGTTTGCCTAAAGCAGGATATTCTACACCTACAGTTCCTGATAATGTAAGACCAACATCTGCCATATTTAGTAAAGATGTTGGGGAAATTTTATCATCTAGAAGAGTAATATTTTTATATTTTTTTTGATAATCTTTAAGTATGTCGGTAAAATCAAAGTTAGATCTTAAATAATCATGATTTGGGTGCTTTTTTATATACCAGTTAACTTTATTTAATTTTGGCAATTGATTAATAATAAATTTAGTACCTGTATAAACATCTTTAAAATGTTTTCTGGGACCATAAACAAAATTACCATCAAGCAAGTGACTTAAATAAAAAATAACATTTTTTTTTCTATTTTTTATTTCTTGTTTCAAACTTTTGTAATTATTATTTCCAAGGCCTAAAATTACATCGTCAACTCCAAAGGAATTATTTTTTAATTTTTTATTATAAATTTTTTTAATCATATTGATTGCATTTTTTTTATAATTTTTATTTACAAAATCAAAAAGCCTTTGGGATACAGTTGCCCTATATAGATACCTTTGATTCCAATTTTTATAGTGTCTTAGTGTAAAGCTTTCTAAACCTGATCTGGTAAATATTTGAATATTATTTTTTAGACACGATTGAAAAAAAATACTTAAAGGAACGTATTGAGTTTCAGACTGAACTAAAATTTTAATTTTTTTTTCTTTAATGATTTTATCTATAAAATTTTGTGAATATATAGCTTGAGCAAAATAAATTAAATAATGTGAATTAACAAATTGTAATGAAGGATTGTATTTGTATCTAATGTAGGTATCATAAGCTATTAGTCCAATGTCTACACCATTAATCTTAATCTTTGTAAGTTCGTCAAGTTTTTTTTTATTACCTATAATTTTAATTGATTTTATTAAATACCAAAGTCTATAAAAAAAATTTGGTCTGTTGTAGAAAATTATTTTTTTACAACCAAAGCTTCTTAAGATTAATTCTGATTTAAAATCATTTTTTCTAACCAAACCTAAAATTTCTAAATTTTTTGCTTTACTAAGCATAAAAGCTGAGGCAGCATTAGAAAGTGTGTATGCAGGATGATTAATAAAAGATTCAACTAAAATAAATTTATTATTATAAATTTTTTTATGACTAAACCACTTTCTTTTATTTTGATAAATAAAATTTATAAATTCTGACTGCTTGAACGGATTATACTTTGTTCTATCAGTTAAAAATAAAAAAAAATTTACAATGGATATATTTGTAAAAAAATAATGAAAAAAAGAAAGCTTTTCTTTAATTACAATTATCTCATAAAATAAAACAGCCTTTAAAAATTTAAACATAAAGATATTACTAATTCAAAATCTTATAAAATTTATAAAATTTAATAATATTTTCATTTATTGATTCTTGTTAATTGATATTATAATACATCATTTCCAACAATGAAATTATTCAAAAAAAATGAAATAATAAGTTCTACTTACCATTTTATAAGAAGCAATAAAGATAAAAAATATAAAAACATAAATTTTTTTTCTATAAATCAATTCAAGGAACAATTAGAATTTTTTTCTAAAAAGTTTAATATAATAGATGAAGATGTTTTTCAGGAACTGTTATATAAAAAAAAAAATCAATCTGCAAAGCCATACTTATTGCTTACGTTCGATGATGGGTACACTGATCATTATAAATACGCCTTTCCATTATTAAGTAAAAAAAAAATAAAAGGTTTTTTTTATCCTATAACTAGAACAATCAATGACAAAAAATTTATTACATTCACAAATAAAATACATTTTATTTTATCAAATTCTAAAAACATAAATGAATTATTTTTACATGTAGAAAACTTTATTAATGATAAGACAAAATTAAAATTCAAAGTTCTATTAAATAAAGCAAAAAAAATTAAATATAGCAAAAGACGTTTTGATAATAAAAATTTAGTAATTATCAAAAATATGTTCAATTTTGTTATTCCAGAAAAATATAAAGAAACATTAGTTGATAAAATATTTAAAAAAATTGTTTCAAAAGATATAGAAGAATTTAGTCATGATATTTATTTAAATAAGAAACAAATATCTGAAATGAGTTCAAGCAAAATGCATTTTGGAACTCACACTCATTCTCACATTTGGCTTGGAAAACATACAATTAAAAATCAAAAAAAAGAAATTTTAAAATCAGTAAATACTCTAAAAAAAATTCTTGGAAAAGAAAAAAAATTATCTATTTGTTATCCATTTGGGTCTTTTAATGCTGACACTATACAAATTGCAAAAAATCAAGGTTTAATTTTTGGATTTTCTAATAAATTTGGAAAAGTTAATTTGAGGGAAAGTTTCAGTAAATTTAAAATTCCTAGATTTGATTGTAAAGATTTTTAATTTTCTTAAGGTATCTTAAGCCAGAAGCATAGGAATTAAACTTATTTGAATTTTTCGAATTAATTTTAATTTTAAATTTCTTTTCTACTTTTGTTAATAAATTTATATGTTGAATGCTATCCCAATTTTTGTAGTCGTTTAAAGTAATATCTATTTTTTTAAGTAATAACTTTTTCTGAAAATTTGTATTAATTTTAAAAATCTTAACAAAAATATTTAGATAAATAGATTCTATTTTATTCTTCATTTCTAATTTTTTTTTTTAAGTAATCAGTATCAATTTTACCATTTTTATTTAATAAAAACTTTTTTACTTTTATAATTTTTTGAGGAATTTTATAATATTCAAGATTTTTTTTTAAATAATCTTTTAGTTTTTTTGATATTTGTTGTTTTCCTTGAACAAAAGTTATTATTTTACTATTTAAAAAGATTGAATAAGATTTATTAAATCCAAATTTGATCAAATAAAAATCTACTTCATTTAATTCAATTCTAAATCCTTTTAACTTTATTTGATTATCAGCTCTTCCTACAAAATAAAGATTTCCTTTAAATTTTTTTGCTAAGTCTCCAGTTTTATAATATTTCCTATTTTTAATTAAAATAAATTTTTTTTTTGTTTCTTTTTGATTCTTAAAATAACCTTCTGCTAGTTGTGGACCAGATATAAATATTTCTCCAAAATTTTGGTTATCTGGTGAATTGCTAATTAATTCCATTTTCATCATTCTATTTGGAGATCCTATAGAAACAGTCTTATTGCAATACCTTCTATAATTTTTAAAACTTAAATTTACATAGCTCATTGAACATGTGGCCTCTGTGGGTCCATAAGCATTTATTATATTTAAACTATTATTTATACTAAATAATCTTGATAACTGATATTCATATAAAACTTCACCACAAAAAAAAATTGATTTTAAGCTTGATAAATTCTTTTTTAAAAGTTGACCTGAAGATTCTATATAATCAATTGTACTTGGGGTACAAACTAAATGATCAATTTTTTGGTTTTTAATATAATTACCAATAAACATCATTTCATCATTATTTGGTATTATCAATTCTCCTCCAACAATTAATGAAGAAAAAATATCAGATACAGATAGATCAAAACCAATTGACGGTATTTGAGATACTTTGAATTTTTTTTTAATTTTTATATTGTTCTTTAACCATATTGCATAGTGATCTAGAGCATTTCTTGATATCTTTACTCCTTTTGGTTCGCCTGTTGTACCTGAAGTAAACAATATATAAGCTAACTTAAGTTTTTTTTTTGATTGCTTTGGTTTAATATTTTGTTGAAAAATTTTTTCATTAATTTTCTTCACATCTTTAAATGAATTTTTCCCATTAAAAAAAAACTCTGGATTAATTTTTTTTAATATTACTTTAATTTTTTTATCAGGCATGGATTTATTTAAAGGCACGTAAGTACCTCCTGATATTAATGTTCCAATTATTGCTATGTAATCATAAAAGTTATCTTTTTCGTATATGCAAACAATTTTGTTTTTTGTAGAATGTAAATTAATATATGAAGAAAACATTAAACATAATTTCCAAAATTCTTTATATGTTAAAGATTTACCATTTTTAGTTATACAAATTTCATTTGGATTTTTTTCTACAATTTTTTTTATTAAAGTAATTAATTTCATGTACTAAATTTTTTTACTAAACAAAATTTGTTCTTTTTAAAAATTTTGTTTCCATATTTTTCAAAATCTTTAAAACTTAATGCATAACTTTTTCCAAAAGGAAGTATTGATTTTTTAAATATTAATCCTTCTTTAATCATTTTTTTAAAACCTAAATTTAAATCAATTTTATTATTGGTAATTTTAATGTTATATTTAAATTTAACCAATTTAATTTTTTTATTAATCTTTAATTTTTTTTTTATAATAGTTTTTTTTTTATAAGGTACTTTATTAAGATATTCTAAATGTATAAAATAGGTGGCAGCTTCACTCGGATCACATCCTAAGAATATACATTTAAAATTATTTTTAGTAAAAAAATAAAAGTCTGAAAATTTTCCAAAAGAATTATGGTATTTTGATTTTAATAAATGGCTCTTTTTGCCAATTCCAATATGGCTATGTATAGGTCTTAAACTCCTTATAATTTTTTTTTTTTTAAAAAAAAATTTAACCAATTTTCCTGTGGTCTTATTTGGAGAAATTTTTTTTACATCAAATACAAAATTATCATTTTCAAAAGAATAGCTTGGCATTATTAATGTACCTTTATTAGTAAGGTATTTAATCAAAAATTCTAAAAACTTTTTTGGGAACTTTTTGTCTACAATTCCAAAAGATGAAAGTTTACTATATAAGACTATGTTATCTCCTCTTTCTATTCCCAATTCCTTTAGATGTTTAGCTAATATAAATTTATAATTATTCACTTCTCAATAAATACTATCAGACACTTTCTAAACCACCACCCCATCTTCGAGAGTTGTTTTCATGAAATTCATCATTTGTGATCTGATAACTATTGTTCAATGTACGAAATAATTTTTTGATATATACTCTTGATAAAGTTCTGCTTATTCCATCTATTTTGTTTCCAAATAATAAATTATAACTTTTAATTTGATTTATTTGTTCTTTTGTTAAATAAAATTTGATTTTTTTTGTATTTCTAAATTTATACTTATTAAGATTTATACTGATAAAATTTTCATTTTTATCTTCGATATATTTATTGATATCAAAATTAAAATTTCCTTCCTTTATAAGTTTTAAATCAAAAATATCCTCTATTTGACATTTTTTAAATAAAACTAATTCTTTAATAAAAGTTTTTAAGCTTGGATTTTGAATTTTCATTTTACTTAATAAGCTATTTGTTGAATATTCTGCAATTTTTCCTGCTACATCAAGATCATACGTTAAAGATCTACTTTTATATTTAAAAATTAAATTACTACCAAGCTTACCTTCTATGAAAAGATTAATATTTTCTTTATTAGATGTAAATTTAGTTAATTTCTCTTTATCTTTCCAGAGTTCTTTTTCTGAATCGTCTAAAAAATCATTTAGTAAATTTTTAAAGTCTTTAAATTCTTCCTTTGAGGAATTTATGTATATTTCTTCAAGCCAATCCCAAATTGAAACTTTTAATTTATTAAGCAAACTTATTACTTCCTCGAAAACACTATCATTATAAAATATATTGATGATTAAGTTTATCTTTCTACAGTCTAAATAATCTTGAAAAGATAGTGTATTAGTTGATGTACATATTCCTTCTACTTCAGAAACGCTAATTTCATCTCCTAAAAATTTATAAGTTCCATAACATCTTGGGACTACTCTATATTTTATGTCCATTTCATACTTATTAATTGATTCTCTTGACCCTAGCTCAGTTCCTGGAAGTATCATTAATTGATACATTGAAATAGTAGTAAAAGAACTTTCAACTAGTGTCTTGAGTGTTTTAAAATGTTTTTCTTTTGTGTCTCCTGGCAATCCTAAAATAACTTCACTATAGGTGTTCGCTCCAATTTCCGAAGATTTGAGTGCCATATCTACAATTTCTTTGGAAGAAATATTTTTTCTTTTAATATTATCTTGAATTTCTGGATCTAAACTTTGGACTGAGCCAGCAAGTTTCATTGCTCCATTAACAATTTTTGCAGCTTCTAAAACTCTCTCTTTTTTATTTTTTCCTGTAGCTACATTTATATATTTTGGGTATCCATTTTTTTTTTGTTCGTCTGCTATTACTTTGCAAGTATCAAGATCTTCAGTAAACATACCAAAATTTGAGTCAGCAATTAATAAATCTGTTCTTCTCTTTTCTGCTGGCAATGTATTCATTTTATCAGCAATGTAGCTAACTTCATTTTCAACTACATCTCGGGGTTTTCTCCTTACTTTAGTCCAATAGCTTTGTCCTTCAGTACAAAAAGTGCATGTAAAAGGACAGCCTCTATTGGTTTGAGTAATTGGCAATAATTTACCATCTAAAAATTCGTCCAATCTATTTGATAAATATGGAGAAGGAATTTCGCTTAGATCCATTATTCTCTCTATTTTTTTACTAGAATGAAATAAACGATCTTTTAAAAATACTAAATTTGGCAAATCTATTACATCATCTACTGTTTTAATATCAGAGATTGATTTTTTCATTAAAAACTCAATCAATTTAACAAATGCATGTTCTCCTTCTTTAACAATGTAAAAATCTAACCAGGGTCTTTCTTCAACATATTTTTTCTGTTCAGTAGTATCGGTAGGAAAATTAGGGCCGCCCATAACAGTTATAATCTCAGGATAAATTTTCTTAATTTGCTTAGCAAAAGCATCAGACAAAGATGAATTCCAGAGATAATTAGAAAAACCTATTACATCTGGTCTATTTTTTTCAAAATCACTACTTAATATTTCGGGAAATTTATATAATTTAATTTTTTCTATGTTTGGAATTTTTTTTTCTGTATATTCTGCAATCATGCCAATTCCAGCTGGAACCACATCTGACGCTATGGATTGTTGTGTATAAGTTAAATCGGCTAACCAAATTTTCATAATTATTTAATATTAGTAATAATAATTTTTATCAGAAAAGCTTTATATGAAAAATAAAATAATGGATAATTTTAGAAATATCTATTAAGCAGAGGCCAACAGATTAACATAAAATAAGAATGATTAAAGATGTTTTTATATTTTTTTAAATTTAAATAAATCTTTAATTTTTTTTAATTTTTTATTTTTTAGGTCAAAAACTGTGCAATTTTTGATTAACTTAAGCCTTTCTGATCCAGATTTATAAGACAATTTACCTATTTTATTTCTGCTTTCCCTTATGTTTGACTTAGTAAATATATCTAGCTTGTTTTGATCTGGAATATTCAATTTGATGTATTTTAAATATTTATTATTAACAAAGAAGGCATTACATCTAGTTATGTCACAGCCAACAAAAGTAAAATTTTTCTTTTTCATGATTTTAACTAAAGCTTTAAGCGATGATCCAAAACATAAATGGCTATAATGATATTTTGATCTATCAAAGTTAGAAACATTTGGAACTGTTATATCTAAATTTGGTCCGTAGATTGAATTGTATTCCAGTACAGCTATCTTTGAAAAGTTTCTTGGTAATTTTTCAATTACCCAATAATCAATACCATCAATATCTAGACTAAATAAATCAATATTTTTTAAAAAATTATTTTTTTTTAAAATACTTATAATATTTTTAGAATCAATTTTTTTTTCAACTATATTTAAATCACCTCGCCATAATTTAATATTTTTTAAAACATTTATTTTAAAATTTTTTAAACAGTCTATAATTAATCCTTTTGCTGAAGTTCTTTCAAAAATAAATTTAGTATTACACTCAGAATAATCTCCTACTCCAATTTCGACAAATTTGGGCTTAAATATTTTTAACCTATTCAGTAAATAATCAATAATTCCATCTTCTCCGTTTTGTGAAAAAATTTTGTAATCAAGATCGTTTATATTTTTAATTTTTTTATATTTTGGTCTTATATTTAACAAATGAGATGTACCCATCATAAATATTTTTTTACTGACATAATTTCTGTAAATTTTATTAATCATTTTTTAAGTTATAAATTGACTATCTTTTTTAAACCAATGTCAAAAATTTTATTACAATTTCTTAAAGCATTTAATCTATGAGAAATAAATATTATGGTTTTATCCTCTGTAATTTTAAATATATCGTTCACAAAATTAGTTTCTGTTGTTTGGTCTAGTGAACTTGTGGATTCATCAAAAACTAATAAATCTGGATTTCTATACAAGGCTCTAGCTATACCTATTCTTTGTTTTTGACCAATGGATAAATTTACACCTCTTTCTCCTACTTTTGTGTCAAACTTGTCACTAAGTGAATTTATAAACTCCAGTATCTGTGCTTTAGATGCAGCAGAAAGCATTTTATCTAATGTATTATCATTTTCCTCTAGGCCAAACAGAATGTTCTTTTTAATTGTGTCATCAATTAAAAAAGTTTCCTGAGGTACATATCCTAAATTATTACCCCATGAATTTTTACTAGCATCAAATTTATTACCATCAATGAAAATCCCACCACTTGTAGGTTTAATGAGTCCTAAAATTAAATTTACAAGTGTTGTTTTCCCCGTACCAGATCCACCAATAATTCCAATTCTATCACCTTTGTTAATTTGAAAATCTAGATTATCCAACACCATTTTTGGAAAATTATCATATTTAAAACTAATATTTTTTAATAAAATTTCTTTTTTAAAATAAACAGGTTCCATATTATTTTTTTTGTTTTGATTTTGTTTTTGTAAAAAATCAATTTCATTTATAATATGATTATAAGAGGGCATTATCGATTTTAATGTACTAATAGAATTTTGTATTAAATTTAGTCCTGGAATTAATCTTAATGCAGAAACTACTATTAATGATAAAAAAGGTAATAAACTAATAATATCTTCATTAAGCAATACAAAAGATAAAATTACTAATACAATTACAATTACACACAATAGCTCTAAATATATTCTGGGAAGTGACTTGATAACATAGTTTTTAAATAAAAATTCTTCACTGGATGTAATTGCTTTAGAAAAAATTTTAGAAATTTTATTCTCTTGATTAAAAACTTTAATTTCTTTAATCGAGCCCATTGTTTCTGTAACTAATTTTATTATTTCTGAATGCAAAAATTGAATCTTTTTTCCTCTCTCGAAAAGTTTTTTATGAGTAAATAAATAGAATAAAGCTACAGAAATTGAAAAAAATACAAATAATATTAATGAAATATAAGGCTTGGCAATTAATAATAAAATTATAATTGCTATAATTGTTAATGTCTCCTTGACTAAATTAAGTATATTTAAAATAAATATCGTCGTATTACCTGCATCTAAATTTATAGTTCTAATAAAAATTGAGGTATTTCTTTTTAAGATTTCTTTAAATTCAATATTTAGAAATTCATTAAATATTTTAGTTGTTAAGTTTAACTTAATTTTTTTAATTAGTTTTCCTTGAAAATAAACTAGAAATATTTGAAAAATATTTTTTGCGAAAAATATAATAACTAATGCTATAGACGATATAATGACAAGTTGCGATTGTTCATATCCTTCAATTTTTTCATTTATAAAATCAGAATTTATTTTGCCTAAATAATAATCGGTATCAGTAATAAGACCAATATAAATTGGTATTGAGCCCAAACCAATAAATTCAGTAATCGAAGATATTATTAAAAAAAAAAATAATAGACATAAGTAAAAAGTATTTTTTTTACCCACCATATTTTTTATTTCGAAAATTTTATTAACCATGGATTTTATAACTCTAATAAGCTTTTATTTTTATTTAATATATATTATTAATGTAAATTAATAATATATTATTTATAACTTAATCAAAAAATATTAAAATTAAAATTTTTTAAAATAAATTATGCAGCTAAGAAAAGAAAATTTCATTGAAAGTTTCATTTTTGTAATATGATTTTAATTAAAACTTATCTTATTACATTTGTATCACTTTTAAGAATTTATTTACTTACACTAAAAAAGAGAAAAAATATTATTTTTTATTTTCCAGTCAAAATATATCAAAAAAATTTAATTTCTTTGGCTAATTCATTGTCAAAAAAAAATGGTGTTTTTATGATTTACAATATGTCATCAACTTATGAGATTAAAAAATTAAAAAATTCACTACTTATAGATTTCAATTTATTAAAATATATTCCTTTTAATAGGATTTTTTTAAGTAGGATTAATATTTTTATTTCATCATATTTAAGTTATGTATATCCTCCAAATTCAAAAAATATTTATTTATCTCACGACATTTATGACGCTCCAATGATTAACTACGCAGATGAGAAAAATTTATTCTTGCGAATTAATAAACTTGATTACATATTTGTTTCTTCAAATTTATCGAAAAAGTATTTTTTCTCAAAATTTAAAAGTTATAAAATTAGCAACAATCCTAAAATAATCAATACAGGCTATCTTAAACTAGATCATCTTATAAAAAATTTTAAATCTAAAAGAAAAAGATTTTTATCATCAAATAAATTATCAATTTTGTTATCTCCAGGATATTTCTACGCTTATAAAAAATATAATATGAAAAGCGATATTGAAAAAGTAATAGAAAAACTCGTTAAAATAAATAATATTACTGTAATTTTTAGACCACATCCTTTAGACTTAACAAAAAAAGGTGATAAATTTTTTATTAACAAAATTTATAATAAATTTAAAAAATTTGATAATTTTACAATTAATAAAGATGTTTCTTATGTTAAGGAATTTTTTAATTCGAATTTAATGATTACAGATTTATCAAGTATTGCTTATACATATTCATTTTCAACCAATAAGCCTGTTTTATTTTATTCAAAAAATGAAAATAAACTTTCTAAAAAGATATTTGGTAATACAAATTATTTTAAAGATAGAGGAAAAATTGGAAAAGTAATTAACAATACAAATAATTTGATGAAAAATATTTTATTTCTAAAAAAAAATTTAAATATATTTAAACGGAAAATAAATAGCTTAAAAAAGAATAAAATAGAAAATATTAATAAGTCAGAGGAGTTAACTATTAAATCAATTGAAAATATATTAAATATTTAATTAAAAAATATTAATGAAATAAAAATGAAATTTTATTCAAAAGCACAAACTCTTAGTAAATTAAAAATAAAAGGTGCAATTATTCCAAATTTATTAATTTTTTGGAATAAGGATTTTAAAAAAGATAAAAAAAAAGTTTTACAAAAAATAAGTAAAACATTTAAAAAAGAGAGAATTATAATTAGGTCATCCTCTTTGGATGAAGATAATTCAAAAACATCTAATGCTGGAAAATTCAAAAGTTTTTTAAATGTAGATCCTTCAAATTTTCAAGAAGTGGAGAGCAAGATAAATAAAGTTTTAGAATCATACAAAAGTAATAAAAAAAATGAATTTTTTGTTCAAGCAATGGTGAAAAATATTGGAATTGCAGGTGTAATTTTAACTAGAAATCTATCCAATTTTGCTAAATGTATTTCTATAAACTACTCTGAAGACAAAAGCAGCTCAACAGTAACTAGTGGAAAAGAAGGATCTAAAGTATTAGTTTATTTTGAAAACAAAAAGTTTTCAATATCTAAAAAATTTTCAAAAGTTTATGAAATAACAAAAAAATTAAGAAACAAATTTAAAAACCAAGAGTTAGATATTGAATTTATTATTGATAAAAAAAATAATATTTATTTAATTCAAGTAAGAAAATTAATTGTTCCAAAAAAAATAACTAAAGATTTAGATAATCAAAGTTATTTGTTAAAGGGACTTGAAAAAAAAATAGAAAAATTAAAAAAGCAACACTATGCACTTTACGGAAAAACAACCCATTTTGGAGTTATGCCTGATTGGAATCCTGCAGAAATTATTGGAACAAAACCAAAACCACTAGCAATTTCGCTTTATCAAGAATTAATTACAGATCATATTTGGGCTGAAAATAGAAGATTGTATGGATATAAAGATTTAAGTCAGTTTCATCTGATGACTAACTTTTTTGGAACACCTTATATTGATGTAAGAATTGATTTTAATTCTTGGATACCAAAAAATTTAGATAATAAAATTTCAGAAAAAGTTGTTAATTTTTATTTAAAAAAATTTAAATCAAACGTAGATTTACATGACAAAGTTGAATTTGAAATACTATTTACTTGCTTTAATCCAAGTACAGCAAAAAAGATAAACCAAGAACTTTTTAATACCTTAAAAAAAAATGAAAGAAATAAATTTGTTAACAGTTTAAAAGAAATTAACAAAATAGCTTTAGAACAACAAAAAAAAGACCTGCTACTTCTTAATGAACTTAAAAAAAGACAAATTAAAATTGAAAAGTCAAATTTATATTTTATAGATAAAATTTACTGGATTATCGAAGATTGTAAAAAATTTGGAACTCTTCCTTTTGCTGGACTGGCCAGATGTGCATTTATAGCAATGGATATGTTGAACTCATTTGTCAGTGAAAAAATAATTACTGAGGAAGATAAAATTAAATTTCTATCTAAAATAAATACTATTACTTCTGAAATGGAGAGCGATCTAAGTAAAGGGAAGAGTTTTTTTGTAAAAAAATATGGACATTTGAGACCAGGTACATATGAAATAACATCCGAAAATTATAGATCTAGATATGATCTATATTTTGGAAAAAAGAAATATTTAAAAAATAATAAAAAAACGCAAAATTATAAATTTTCTTCTTCGAAAAAGAAGAAAATTGAAAAGTTTATAAAAAAAAATGGAATATATAAAAACTATGATCAGCTTATGAGTTTTATTAAAGATTCAATTAAAAATAGAGAATATGCAAAATTTATTTTTACTAAAAGTATAGATCAAATTTTTTCTAACCTAAACGAATTAGGAAAAAAATATAAAATTTCTAGAGAGGATCTTTCTTTTTTAGATATACAAAAAATTCTTAAATTATATTTCGATTATTCAAACTTTAAGTCAATCAAAAGTTTAAAAACTAATATTACACAAAATAAAAATGAATATTACAAAAATTACTTAATAAACTTACCTGACGTAATTAACGAAGGAAAAGATCTATTTATACAAAAAAAACTAGAAGCAAAAATTAATTTTATTTCAAACAAAATTATTCGTTCAAAAATAATTAATTATGAATATGTGGACTTAATAAATTCTTTAGATGGAATAGTTTGTATTGAAAATGCTGACCCAGGGTATGATTTTATTTTTAGTAAAAATATTAAAGGTTTAGTCACAAAATACGGAGGTCAGAATTCTCATATGGCAATAAGATGTGCGGAAAAAAATATGCCTGCTTTAATAGGGGTGGGTGAAAAACTATATAATGAAATAGTAGAAAGTAAGTTTATAAATATAAACTGTGTTGAAAAAAAAATAGATTTAATAAAATGAAAATCGCAATAATACCAAGTATAAAAGAGCCTTATAAAAATCAATTAGAATATTCAATAGATGTAAAACTTTTTAAACTGATTAATGTATGTTTTCCTAAATGTGAAATTATTTCTTTAACTAAATCAGATAAATTAAATAAAAAATTTAAACTATTGATAATTAGCGGAGGCAATACTATTTTAAATTTCAGTAAATCAAAAAAAAATAAGTTTAGAAATTTAATAGATGAAAGATTCTATAAACAAGCAATAAAGAATAAAATACCAATTTTTGGTATATGCCATGGTGCACAATTTTTGGCAAAAAAAATTGGAGGTGAATTTATAAAAAAAAAAGATGTGGGAACACATAAAATAAATTTAGTAAAAAGTAATAAAATTATAAGAGTAAATTCATATCATAACATTGTAATAAAAAAAATTTCTCAAAATACAAAAATACTTGCAACTTCATTGGATGGATCAATAGAATATTTTAAAAAAAATAAAATCATTGGAATTCAATGGCATCCTGAAAGATACAAAAATTTTAAAATTTTTGATAAAAATATAATTAGAAAAATATGCAATTAATACTACTTGCTGCAGGCATGGGAAATAGACTGCCCAAATATTTAAGGAAAGACCCAAAATGTATGGTTAAAATTAATAACAAATGTGTAATTGAATATTTAGAAGAATTTACAAAAAAATTTAAAAATAAAACTATTATAACTGGATATAAATCTTACAAGCTTAAAGAAATTATAAAAAAACTTAATTTAAATGAAATTCGTAATAATCATTATAAAAAAACAAATATGGTATACAGTATGTTCAGAGCTAAAAATATTTTAAAGAAAGAAATTGTAATTTGCTATACTGATATAATTTTTGATCCAAAAATCTATTTACAATTAAGCAAAAAAAAAAATCAAAATATAATGCCCATAAATAAAAATTGGCTTAATGTATGGAAAGGTAGAATGAGTAAAAAGATGATTTTAAAGGATGCTGAGAATTTGACAGTGAATAACAATTATATTACGTCGATTGGTGAAAAAATTAGTAAAAAATTACCAAAATACCAATTTATGGGTATTATAAAAATAAAATACAAAGACTATTTCAAATTAAAAAAATATTTCCTTAAATTAAAAAATAACAGAATTGATTTTACAAGTTTTATTAATAAAGCAATAAAAAATAAAATAATTAAAGTTAAAAGCTCAATAACAACTAGATATTGGTACGAAATAGATAATATAAAAGATAAAAAATTTGTAGAAAAATCTTTATGATAATTTGGATTATGGGCCTTTCAGGTTCAGGAAAAACAACATTGGCTAAATTAATATTAAAAAAATATAAAAAAAAATTAATACATATAGATGGTGACGCAATTAGAAATATTTATGATAAAAAAATTGGCCACTCACAAAAAGATAGGCAGATTAATGCTGCAAGAATATCTAAATTAGTAAAATATCTATCAGATCAAAAAATAGATATTGTGGTTTCTGTACTCTCAAATTTTCCAAAATGGCTTAAATGGAACAAAAAAAATTTAAAAGATTATTTTTTAGTTTATTTAAAAACAAATAAAAAAATTTTAATTAAAAGAAAGCCAAATCTATATCTAAAATTGAAGAAAAATGTTGTTGGTAAAGATATAAAGTTTAATGAACCAATAAAACCTAATTATACTATCAATAATTGTGAAGGTATCAATTCTTTAAAAAAAGAAGTAATAAAAATATTAAATTTAACTAACAAGTAATTGAACTATATATTTATAATAATTGTTATTTTAATACTAATTGAGATTTTTCTATTTTTATGGATTAATAAAATAAAAGTTTCAAAATGGATATTGACAGATGAAGATCTATTGTCAGATTTTAGGATAGATAAATTTTTAAAATTTAAGAAAAGTAATTTTAATGAGTTACTTGGATGGGATAAAAAGAAAAATACAAAAAATTTTGATAGAATTGGAAATAAAAAAATATCTTATAGTATTGACAAGAAAGGATTTAGAAAATCAAAATATAAAAATTTTAAAAATTCTATAATTACATTTGGTGACTCATATGTTTTTTGTAGACAAGTTACTGATAAAGATACTTGGCAAGAGTTTATATCAAAAAAAAATAAATTGTTTGTTTCAAACTATGGAGTTGGAAATTATGGCTTGGATCAATCTTATTTAAAATTTAAAAAAACCAAATTAAATTCTAAAACTAAAATTATTTTATTTGGTTTTGTTCCCGAAACTATATGTAGAATTCAATCTATTTGGAAAAATTTTTTAGAATTTGGAAATGTGCATGGTTTTAAACCATATTGTTTGTTCCAAAAAAAAATTTATTTAAAAAATAATATTTTAAAAAAAAATACAAAATATAATCAATTAAAAAAAATTGTTGAATTAGCGAAACAAAAGGATAGATTCTTTATTGAAAAGTATAATAAAAGAATTTTCAAATTTCCATATCTTATATCATTTTTAAAATGCTTTGAATTAAATGTAAAAATATTAAAAAATACTCTTTTTAGACATCCAGACGATTTAGAAAAGATAATTTTTCCTATAATTATGAATGATAATATCTCAAATTCTCACCGGTTATATTCTGAAGTTCACTCTCAGAAAGTTCTTGAAAATTTAATGAAAAAGATAAACTCAGAAATCAAAAGTAAAAAGGACAAGAAGATTTACTTTGTTGTTTTGCCACAGTTATTCGACTTGAAAAAAAAATCGAGATCAAATTATATTAATTTTTTTAAAAGTTTAGATAAAAAATTAAATATTTTAGATTTGACTAATGATTTTTTAAAAGTTGAATATAAAAAATATTTTATTAATGATAAATATGGTGGTCACTTAAATAAAAGGGGTAATCAACTCGTATCAAGGATAATAGAAAAAAAAATAATTTATGAGAATAACCTTACGAAATAAAAATAATAAAGATTACTGGGAGAAAAGATGGGACAGTATCGAAACTGACGAAGCTATGGAAAATCCAAACAAATATCCTTTAAAATATACAAACGAAACTTTAAAAAAAAATGAAACAAAAAATCCAAAAATATTAGAAGCTGGATGTGGAGCTGGAAGGATAGTTAAATATTTAGAAAAAAATAATTATGATGTGACTGGCATTGATTTTATAGATACTGCAATAAAAAAAATAAAAATTTCTAATCCAACTTTTAAAGTTTTTACAGAAGATATTAAGAAAACTTCTTTTCAAAATAATCAGTTCGATGTGATATTATCATTTGGTTTATATCATAATTTTGATCTAGAGAATGTAAAATCTGCATTAAAAGAAACTTTAAGAATTTTAAATAAAAATGGATTGTTATGTTTTTCTTTTAGAATGGACAATATACAAAATTATATTTTAGACAATTTTATTAAAAAAAAAAAAATTAAGGAAGAAAATTTAAATTTTCATAAACTTAATCTTACAGAACAAGAATTAATCAATTTGATTAATGAAATGAAACTCAATATTTTATCTAAAAGCTATGTTGTAAATATGCCTCTGCTATTTCATTTTAAAATTTTTAGATCAAATGAGCAAAAAGAATTTAATGAACATCTTGGACGTAAAAAAGGGTATAGTTTAAATATGATTGGAAAATTTCTTAATTGGATTTTAACTAAGTTTTTTTCAAAATACTATTCAAATGTTGCAGTGTTTATTTGTAAAAAATAAATAATTTAAATTTTTATATCTACAAATTTTTTATTTAATAAATTTTTAAAGTTGGTGCGTTTTAAAATTTTAATTACTTTTTTACTTGAATTTCCGTTGCCGTATAAATTTCTTGATAAATTCAAATTTTTTCTAAATTTACCTTTGTAAAAATCTTTGATATTTTTACTTATTGATTTACTATCAATTTTAACGTCTATAACACTTTTTGATTTGACTCTTCCTTGTTGTCTAGTTCCTAAATTAAAGGTTATTTTTTTGAAATAAGGCATTTCTAATATACCACTAGATGAATTTCCAATCATTAAATCCATTTGTCTAATCAATGATAAATATCTTTGTTGACCTAATGATTTGAACATAAAAGCATTTTTATTGGATTTGATAAATTTTTTTATTTGTTTAAAAATTATACTGTTTTCAATATCTGCTCCGGGCATTGTAAAAAAAATTTTCATATCATTTTTAAATTCTTTTAATCCTTTCAATATTTCATTTATTTGATTTTTAGCTTTTTTTGGGCTTAAAGTTTCTGGATGAAAGTTAACTATAATATTCTTTTTTTTTAGTTTTATCTTTAATTTCTTTTCTATATCTTTTTTTTCCAAAAATTTTGTATTTTTAATGCTTTCTACTCCAAACCCTCCTACTATGAAAATTCTTTTATTGTCTTCTCCTAATTGATTTACTCTTTTTTTATACTCTATATGAGATACAAAATGTAAATGAGAAAGTTTTGTAATTGAATGTCTAAATGCATCATCTACAATACCACTAGTTAATTCACCACCGTGCAAATGTGCAATTGGCACTCTATTTAGGTGCGCTGCAATTGCTGCTGCCAATGTTTCATATCTATCTCCCAATAAAATTACTAGATCAAAATTTTTTTTATTTAAAATTTTAGAAATATTTTTATTTGTTATTGAAAAATTTTCACTTATTTGATTATTATTATCAATAATTTTTTTCCATTTAATGACTTTAGAAATTTTTATATTACTTTTTTTTATTTCATTGATCGTTTCTCCAAATTTTCTTGAAGTATGAGTTCCAGAAACAACAAAATCTAGTAAATAACTTTTTTTTAATAAAATTACTAAATTTTTTAATAATCCAAAATCTGCTCTTGTACTTGAAAAAACTAATATTTTACGCATTAAATTTAAATTTCATTCTTTGATCTTTTGTAAATAATCTGAAAGGCTTCAGCAAATTTATAACCGGACTCTGAACCTCTTAACAAAGCAAGTGATTTTAATGAAACTACACTTCTTGGAAATGGGTGTTTTTTTATTTCACTTTTGTAAATTTTTAATAACTTAATTTTGTTTTTAATATTTTTTGTAATATCAATATATAAATTTGGATTAAATTTTTTTGCTTTAGAAAAGCTTAAATTTGTTTCTGATAGTGTCTCATAATAATAGCAGCTTTCAATAAAAGGATACCTAAATACCTTAAGTATATGATTAATTGCGTACGATGTATAAAAATGATCTGAATGAGCATCGTGTAAATAAGGAGCTAGAATTATCTGGGGCTTTATTTTTTTAATAATCATACTCAATTCTTCTATTAGTTTTTCTAAATTTCCTCGATTTAGTTCCTTTGGATTAAAATCTAAGTTGAAAAAATTTTTTATATTTAATTTTATTTTTACTTTTTGTATTTCTTTTTTTCTTTTCTCAATTTGCTTAAGTTTATATCCCTTTTGCATTTTAGTAATAACAGTCCAAGAGATTTGATGCTTACTTTTAAACTTATCTAAAATTCCTCCACATCCAATTATTTCATCATCGGGATGGGGAGATATAACTAAAATTTTTTTCATAAATAAAAAGTTTTATTTAAATTTATTTTATTTTTGAGCTTTAAAATTCTAATTGATCCAATTCCACATTTAACGTCAAAGAATGTTTTGCCTACTTTTAAAATTTTACCTGGCTCGAAATTTACTAATGATTTATTATTATCTTTTTTTAACACTTTTGCTTTCTCTACTCTATAAATTTTATTTCTAAATTTAAAGGATGAAAAATTATATGGTTTTTGTAAAGATTGTATTAATCTATAGATTGTTTCTGATGACATCCTCCAATCAATAATTTCATCATTAATATCTCTTTTCCTCCAAAAACTTATTTTTTTTGAGTTTTTTTGAATTCTTTTTTTTTTTTTATTTTCAAAATATCTAACTATATCTGGGAGTTGTTTTTTTGAAACATCTAATATTTTTTTGTATAAACTTGTTGCATTATCATTTTTTGTTAAAAATATTTGTTTCTGAGAAATTATAGGACCTGAGTCTATTTTTTCATTTTTTATTTCGAAAAATGTTGAGCCAGTTTTTTTTAATCCTAAAAAGATTGACCAAATAATTGGATGTCTCCCCCTGTTTAAAGGAAGCAAAGTTGGATGAAACCCCACAGTAGAAATTTTAGGAATTTTAAGTAATTTTTTTTTAATTATATCAGACCATCCAAAACAGAAAAATAGATCTGGTTTTAATTTTTTTGCCCAAGTGTTTATTTTGTTTATATTTTTATCCCAATAAATGAATGGTATTTGGCTGTTGCGATAAATTTTACTTAGATCAAGAAAGTCATTATTCCAGCTTTTCTTTTTAGTTACAATTCCAACAATATTAAATTTCAATTTAAAGCAGTGCTTTAAAAGATGTCCTGAACTTTTGGAAGAACCAATAAATATAATTCTCATTTTATGCCCATTTAAAAAGCTCTCCACTCTTATAATTTTTCCTTGCTTTACTTCCCAAAATTTTATCCCAATTAATTAATTTTTTAACACTACTAGGTCTTTTACATTCAAAATCTTCTATAACAAATTTTTTACCTAATTTTATGTCTTTTGTTAAATATATTGACCTTTTAATTGACTTAAAATTTTTTTTTTCTGTTAATGTTATTTTTTTTTCCTTTTTACCAATCATTGTAGCTGTCTCCCTAAGACAAATTACAAAATTTTTGAAGTCCTTGTATTCCATGCTTATTTTGTGATCGGGACCAGACATTTTCTTATTTAATGTTATATGTTTTTCAATAACTCTTGCACCTAAGGCAACAGCAATCATAGAAGCATTATTGCCTATAGTGTGATCTGAATAACCTACATTTAATTTAAACTTTTCTAAAAATAAACTTATCGCAAGAAGATTAAGTTCATTTATTTTTGCAGGATAATCACTTGTACAATGCATTAAACACATAGATTTTTTTTTTACTCCAAGTCTTGAAATGAACTTCATAGTTCTTTTTATATCTTCAAGATTAGACATCCCTGTAGAAAAAAATATTTTTTTTGCCTTTTTTGAAACAAATTTAATTAATGGAAAATTATCAAGGTCAGGTGAGGCGATTTTAAACTCTCTAATTCCCATTTTAGTTAAATGTTTAGCGCTCTCAATATCGAATGGTGTACACAAAAACTTAATTTTTTTTTTCTTTGAATATTCATATAAAGTTTCTATATCTTTTTTTTTTAACTCATATTTCGTCAACATGTCTAACTGTGAAATTTTTTTTTTTAAATTTTTTTTTTGATATGGTGCAAGCTTAGCATCACTAGACACTAGTGATTTAGTTTTATAATATTGAAATTTTATATAGTCTGAGCCAGATTTTGCAGCTAGATCGATTAATTTCTTTGCACTTTTAATTTTTCCATTGTGATTTACTCCGGCTTCAGCAATTATTGTAATTCTGTTCACTATTTTAATTTTTTATTTTGGGGTAAATCTTTTTTAACTATTTTACCCATTCCTATTATGCATTGTTTGCCAATATTTATATTGTTTTTTAATATTGAGCCGCTTCCGATAAATGTATTTTTTTTAATATTTACTTTTCCATTTACTATTGCCCCAGTTGATATATGACAATTATTTTCAATTATTGTATCGTGTTCAATTATTGAGCCACTATTTATTATACAATTACTACCAATTTTAACATTAGAATTAATAAAAACATTATTAAAAATATTTGTTCCTTCTCCAATAATGGCATCTTTTGCAACTACTGCTGTCTCTGCAATTATTTTTGGAATTATAAATCCAATTTTTTTAATCTTTTCATAAAGTCTAAATCGATTTTTATAGTTTTTTATTTGTCCAATCCCAATTGAGCAATATTTTATACCTTTTTTTTTATATAGATTTTTTAAATCTTTATCCGAACCTATTATTGGGTATCCCAATAATTTTCCACTAGCTAAATTGTCTATAATTCCTACTATTTTAAATTTTTTTGTAGAGTTGATCAGATTAATAGTTGAAATTGTATGACCACCAGATCCTATTAGGATAATTTTTTTTTTCATATTTAATTCTGTATATTTTAATACTATAAAATTAATTGATCTTAAAATGTAAAATTTGATAAAATTTTAGGAATTTTTGTGGCAATTTAAAAAATTTCATTATTGATGATCTTTTATAGTGAAGAAACTTTAAATAAAAGTTTTTAACTTCATTTATATGTCTCTTGTTATAATAGAATACTTTATTGCTTTTATACATATCTTCATCAAAATTTAAAACCGCAGAATCTATTGTATCAAAGGCAATTCTAAGCATAACTCTATCACCTTTTTTTAAGTATCCACCTTTATGATAACAATTATAGCTATCAACAATAACGCATGTTCCTTTTGATCCAACCATATCACCTATTTCAGATTCATCATACACTTTACTAAATTCTTCATTTGAAATTTTGTTTCTTTCACCTCTGGCAGGATTAATTAATGCATTTTCAATTCTTGAAAAAGCACCAAGCGGATTATTTTTTTTCAAAAAAAATAATGGACCATTATCCAAAGCAATATCAGTTATAGATATAAAGAAATCTAAGCCTTTATACCCCATTCCATCTTTGTGCCATTTTTGAGCATTGATTTCTTTTTCATTATTAAGATTTGGTATGTTGTGATAAAAATAAATTCTACTTAAAACTGGAAATACCCTTAAATATTTTGCAACAGTATTTACAATAATATCTGATGATGCAAAATTAATTATTTTTTCTTTTAAGTGATCATCTAATCTTTCGAAAAGTTCCAAATTATTTATATTTTTTGCTTGCATTTCTTCTCTGGATTTATCTAAAAATTCTTTAGTACAAACTTGATTCAATTCATTTGCAATATTAGTAATTCTATCATCATTTTTAACCACAAGCTGATTTCTTTTACTTAAATTAAAATATTCTCTTTTTTTAAAACTATAAAAAATAAATATTATTTTTGCATGAAAGTTGATTATATATATCCACAAAAAGTCATAAATAGGCTTTATCAAATATAATAAAAAAAATTTCCAAAAGGTTGATCTCTTTATTTTTTTTAAATAATTTTTCATGATCAAATATTATCAAAACGTATCAAAACTAACTATTTAATTTCTCTATATTTTTCTATAAAATAAGATAAATTAAAGAAATATTTAATTTAGATGATTTTTTTCATTTTAAGATTTTAATATACAATTTAAAGTATATATAAGAAAGCTGAAAAAAATTATAAAAAAATAAATTCATTTCATGATTTTAAACGTTAACCAAATAAAAAAATTCAAGAAAAAAGGTTATATATTAATAAAACAGTTATTAAACAATAATGAACTAGAGAAATACTCATCTATTTTATCTAGCAAATATATTTCAAATAATAAGAAATCTTATGAACTATATAACAAAAGTTGTTGGAATTATTTAATTAATGAAAAATTTATTAGAATTCTAAAAGATTTACTTGGGGAAAAAATATATTATATGCATGACCTTAATTTTGTAGAGCATCAACTCGATACAAAAGGTGGTACTTGGCATCGGGATAACCCATGTAGAACAACTGCTTTTGGCCCTGATTGGAATAATAAATTTCCATATAATGTAGTAACAACCATAACCTACATGGAGGATAGTAATCAAACCCAAGCAGCGCTAAATTTAATACCTAAATCTCATAAAGCAAGTTATAAATATAGTATTTCAAATATATTAAGAAGAATCCATAGCAAAAATAAGTTTACTCATCAAAATAATTTTTTTATAAAAAATATAATAAACATAAATGGTAAAAGAATATTTTACCAAAAAGGTGATTGTATTATTTTCTTTTCCAACCTTTATCACTTGGGAGAAAATTTAAGTGATAGAGATGATATTACAAGAAGACTTATAGTTTCAAGATTTGGTGGAAAAGGTATGCATTCTGAAAATTATGTAAACTATCATTTAAGACACAGAAAAGATCAAGTTGGAAAATATGAAGATCTTGAAGCAACAAGTAAATTTGTTAGTTTTTTAAAAAAAAATGATTTATATTTTCCAATCCCGGAAAAAAGAAAAAATATTGAAGGATCTTTTTCTACAATATAATAAATAGTCTTATCTCAATTATTAATTATATAATTTGAAATATCTTGACTAGAAAAATTTTTAGATTGTATTCCAAAATATAGTTTTTTAAATTTTTTATATTTTTTTATATTTTTTTGAAGTCTCTTTAAAAGTTCTTTTTTATTAAAAGTATATTCGCCTTTAAGAGTTATTTTTTCATTTCCTAGCCTTTCCTGATATATGGATGAGCTATATTTTGCTCCTTTGAATAAAAAAGATTGGACCGATATAATTTTTTTATCATATTTTATCGCATTAACGATTGCACTAGAATTATATGTTAAAACAACAAAACTCTTCATTATAAATTCTTTTGTTTTATACTTAACTACTTTTTTCTTTGGTAAATATTTTTTGTAAAATTTTAGAGGGTATTTAGGGTGAGTACAAACAACTACTTTTTTTTTAAAAATCTTACTTAAACAATTTAAAAGTTCCCCTAAATATTTGTAATGTTTTTTTATATCGTCATTATTGACTTTTTGATAACTGGTAAATTGTTCATATAATGGACAAACATCCAAAAGCACAATGTATTTCTCTATAACACTTTCTTTTTTTTTAATTTCATAAATATTACTTTTAACTAATTTTACATCTTTATAATAAGTAAAAAACTTTTGAAAAAAATTTTTATTTATAAAATTTAAATATATTTTTTTGTTACTTGTAAATTTGCAATCAATTTTAGATATAAGCCTTATTATACTTAATATATTAAATATTTTCTTTATTATATTTTTTATTAAAGTTTGATTTAATGATCCAAAGTTTTTTTTTTGCAAAAAGTATTCAGTTCCTATTTGCAAATTTCCTAAATTGCTAACTTCCAAAAGTTTAACTTTATTAATATTTAAATAAATAAGTAAAGGTAAATTCTTAAAAGCTCTTTGAATGCTATTTAGTACTATTACTTCTTTATTTTTAATAAAATTACCTAAATCTTTTAAGCTTTTTGGATCTATTAAATTAAAATAATTTTTATATCTTGCAAAAGGATAGTTATTTGAATTTTTTTTTGAAAATGTTAAATTTTCTATGTTCACCAAAGATATTTTACCAAATTTTTTTGATAAATTTACCAAAGTATAAATGTAAGGGCTAGTGTCTAATTGGTCTAGATCTGAAAAATTTATAAAACAAAACAAAAATTTTTTTTTTTTCACTGATTTTACGTATGGTATATTTCGGGTCTAAAATTTTTCTTTTTTTGATAATTTTTAAACCAATCAATTGTTTTTTTTAATGATTTTATAAATTCAGTTTTTGAATGTCTTTTTGGTTTCCATTTTAATAGTAACCTAGCCTTTTTATTGCATGCACACAATCTGTCTACCTCACTTTTTTTTGGTCTAAATCTTCTTTTTTCGATTAGAATTTTCTTTTTTACTCCAATCAAATTAATAACTATTTGCAAAACCTCTTTTATATTGGTTTCTTTGCCTGATCCAATATTAATAACTTCTCCATTAGTTTTTTTTGCATTCATTGCAAGCACAAATGCGTCTACAGTATCTGATATATAATTAAAATCCCTTGTAGATTTAATGTTTCCTATTTTTATTTTTTTTTGTTTAGAATTTAGTGCTTGTGAAATAATAGTTGGTATAACAGCTCTAAGAGATTGTCGAGGTCCAAAGGTATTAAATGGTCTTAAAATTGTTATCGGTAAATTGAATGATTTAAAAAATGAAAGTGCTAATTGATCTGCGCCAATTTTACTAGCAGCATATGGTGATTGCGCACTTAAAGGGTGAGTTTCTTTCATTGGTATAGAAACTGCTGAACCATATACCTCACTTGTTGAAGTATGAATAATTTTCTTAATCTTTAAATATTTACATGCATTTAATATGTTTAATAATCCAACTATATTCGTGTCGATATAACTTTTAGTAGCAGTGTATGAATATGGTATCCCAATTAAAGCTGCAAGATTGTAGATAACATCACAGTCTTTAATTATATTTTTTATTAAATCAGAATCTCTTACATCGCCTACCACAATTTCAACTTTTTTTAAGACTGAAGGTTTCAATTCATCTAGCCAACCCAAATTGCTAAAAGAATTATAATAAACCAAACATTTAACCTTAAAACCTTTCAAAACCAATTTTTCAACTAAGTGTGAACCAATAAATCCTTCGGCGCCTGTAATCAAAATTTTTTTCATAAAAAATAATAGTTTTTAGGTTATTTAATATTAATATTTATTTATAAACTAAATCATTAGCAATACTTAGAACTTAAAACAATTAAAAAATTATAATCTTTATGATGATATTTTTTATTTATGCATTTCTTTACAAACACCTAAATCATAAAGTGCTTCATCAAAAGAAGTAATATTAAATTTTTTGCTTTTTACTAATTTTATAAATTTTCTTAAACTCTTCTTTAAAGTAGATAAATTTTGATCATCATAATTTCTAAAAATTTTTTTCTTTAATCTAGTTTTCAAAGTAAGCGTATTTTCTTCAAAATCTAATTTAAAAATTTTATTCTCAGAACAGACCTCTATATATCTTTGTTTTACCGGAGAAATCATATCTTGAAAAAGAGTTCCAATTACTCCTTTTTTTGTTTTAAAAATAGAGGCAGCTTGATCTTCTGCTCTTTTTAAAAATAAATTATTTCTGAACGTAGAAATTTTATCTATTTTTCCAAATAAAAAATTTATAAGATTAACTTCATGAATTAATTCAAATATTGCTCCACCACCTTTTTTTTTATCAATATAATAACTATTTGTTCTAATTTTATTTTTTCTCCAATATTTTAAATTATGTGTAATTTTAAGAGAAACATTAAAAACTTTTTCTTTAACTAATATTTTTTTTAACTTTTTAACTAAATTATGTTCTTGCAACTGGTAATTCATAGCAAAAATAATTTTTTTTTGAATAATTTCTTTTCTTAATTTCCTTATCAAGTTTATTTGGTTAGAAATTGGTTTTTCACAAAAAATATTTATGTTTTTTTTTATTAAGTATTTTATATACTTATGATGATTATTGGTCGAGTTTGCAATTATTGCAAAAAGTATTTGATTTGATAGCCAAGTGTCTATTTCTTTAAATTTGATAAATATAATTTTTGATAAGTTCTTTTTTTCAAATCTTTTTTTTTCAAAATCATTTTTTATCAAAACAAATATATTTTTAATTTTTAAATCTATTAAGTTTTCTATATGCTTGTTAGCTATTGAGCCCGATCCAATTATTAAGATTTTGTTTTTATTTATTTTGCTCACCCCATAATAAATAACAATTATTTTAATATAAAAAAAGTTAATTTGCTTTTTTATTCAATATTATTAATTAATTATTAAGTTTTTAGTTAATTTAATTAAATTTAATGTTAATATTTATTAAATAGATAGAAATAAATCTCAATGAAAAAACTAAATATTTATTTATGTGATTTAACTTACGATACTATAATTTTAGTTTCGGACACAATACCAATAAATATTGGTTTCGTTGGATCTTATTTATTAAAAAACTTTGGTGAAAAAATAAATATTGAGTTGTTTAAGTACCCCAACGATGTAATTAATAATTTAAAAAAAAACCCTCCAGATATATTAGCTTTAAGTAATTATTCTTGGAATAGCAATCTGTCAGAATATGTTGCATCTTTAGCAAAAAAAATAAATCCTAATATTATAGTTATTCAGGGTGGAACCAACTTTCCTCATCAACCTGAGCTACAAGAAATTTTTTTAAAAGAAAGAACAAATACTGATTTTTATACTATTTTAGAAGGAGAAAAATCATGCTCAAATATTGTTGAGCGTATTATTTCAACAAATAATGATAGAGAAAAAATATTTGAGAGTCAAATTGATGGTGTTGTTTTTATTCATCCAAAAACAAAAAAATTTATTCAGGGAAAATATTTGGAAAGAATTAAAGATTTAGATGAAGTGCCTTCACCATATTTAAATGGTCTTTTAGATAAATTTTTTGATGGTAATTTAACACCATTTATTGAAACAAATCGTGGATGTCCTTTTACATGCTCATTTTGTCATACTGGAGCGGACTATTTCCACAAATTAAACAAGTTTTCTGAGCAAAGAGTTAAGGATGAAATTGATTATATTGGAAAGAGAGCAGGTAAATTAGGGATTTCAAATTTACATATGGCTGATGTAAATTTTGGTATGTATCCCCAGGATAAGCTCACCTGCGAATATCTAAAAGAAAGTAAAGAAAAATACGGATGGCCTAAACAAATTATGGCTACCACAGGAAAAAATAGTAAAGATCGAGTAATGAAAATTACAAATATTTTAGGTGATATGTTTTCAATAAATATGTCTATGCAATCTATGAACGAGCAAGTTTTAAAAAATATTAAAAGAGCAAATATTAAATTAGATCATATGATTGATGTTAATAATCATTTAATAGATTTAGGTCGAAGCACGAAAGCTGAATTAATTATAGGTTTGCCTGGTGAAACTAAAAAAACATTTATAGATGGATTAAATAATGTATTAAACTCTAATTCTGCATCTGTAACAATTTATACATTAATGATGTTAAATGGTACAGAATTCAAAAATCCTCAATATAGAAAAAGTTTTGGGTATGAGGGTAAGTATAGAATTGTTCCACTAAATTTTGGTGAATATAATAAAAAAAGAATATTTGATTATGAGGAAGTTGGAGTAGTCACTAAAGATATGAGCTTTGATGATTATTTATACTTAAGAGTGATAGCTCTCTTTGTAGAATCTCTACATAATGGCAAACCTTTTAATGAGTTTTTCCTTTATGCAAAAAATTATAACATACAGCCGGCAACCTTGCTTCAAATACTTAATGATAGTATTAATAATTCTTCTTTAAAAATTCAAAAATTGATAAATGATTTTATTGATGAAACAAAGAATGAATTGTGGGACTCTGAAGAAGATTTATTAAAACACTATAGAATCGACAAAAATTATTTGAAACTAAAAAATGGCGAAGTTGGTGGAAATTTAATTTATAAATACAAGTCAAAGAATCTAGTTGAAAACAGTCTAGATTGGCTGAAATTTTTTGAAGACGAACTATTCAAAGCAATAACAATAAAACATGCAAATATATCAGGTATTGATGAAATAAAAGATCAAATAAAAGAAATAAGTAATTTTTGCAAACTCAAACTTCATGGTTTATTAAATCCAAATGTAAAATCAGATAGTGTAGAGAATAATTTTAATTATGATATATTGCAATGGATAGATAATTATAATGAAAAAAATAAATTGTCTGAGTATAAATTTAAAAATAATGAAAAATTAGTATTTGAATATACAAATGATCAAATTTTAGTAAGAAATGATATTTTTAATAGATATGGTAAGGATATTAATGCTTTGTCTAAAATTGTTACGAGAATAAGCAATCTTGAAAGTCAATTTCGTAAAGTAAGATATGAAAATGATGACTCTTTAAGAGATATTTACAAAAAAAAAGTGGGAGAAAATTTTGTTAAATATGCTTTATCTAACTAATTAAAATTAAATTATTTCAATTTTTTCCTTATAATTTTTAAAATATTTGGATTAAGCATTGTACTTATATCTCCAATATTTTTTTCTTTATTCAATAAGTTTCTTAAAAGCCTTCTTAAAATTTTACCACTTCTAGTTTTTGGTAGCTCAGGCAAATAATAAATTTTTTTTGGTAAAGCAAAACTACCAAAAACTGAATTAATTAAATTATTAATATTATTATCTATTTTTTCATTTTTTGAAACTACAAATAAATAAAATATATTACCTTCAATTATATCAGGAGATGAAACTGCACAACATTCACTAATATTTTTATTTTTTAAAACTACAGATTCTAACTCCTCTGAACCTATTCTATGTCCTCTTATATTTATTACATCATCAATTCTTCCATGAATATATACTGTGTTATTTTTTTCAGTGGCCAAATCAAACATTCTAAAGTTCTTATCTTTTGTCCAGTATTTATCCCATTCTTTTTTTCGATTTAATAATTTTTTCATACAACCGGGCCATGGCTGAGTAATTAATACTTCTTTTTTTTTAACTTTTGATAATTTGTTATATTGTAAACTTTTGGTCAAAATATTTCCAACAGAACCATGGGGTTTTTTATCTGAAGTATCTGTATGTTTTGGAGAAAAAATAATACCTCCTGTCTCAGTTTGAAAATATGTATTAACTATTGCTGATTTATTGTTTTTAAAATTTTTTGCATACCAAGTTCCAATCGAGGGAGCTAATGGTTCTCCCATTGATCCAATAGTTTTTATTTTTTTTGATTTAAAATTTATGCTTTTTGAAATTGTTTTCATTAGCCGTATTAAAGTGACTGGCAGGTATAATATATCTACACCCAAATTAAGTATTTTTTTGAAAGTCTTCAAATTAAGTAAAATTAAAGGCTTTTCGCAAAGTATTGTTGTGGCTCCAAATAAAAGTGGTCCAAAAAGAGAATAGGTATGACCATTAATCCATCCGGCATCTGAAGCAGTCAATACTGTTGAATTTTTATTCATACCAAATTGTTTTTTACAAGTAAATTTTGTAAAAACTGAATATCCACCATAGCTATGAACTACACCTTTGGGTTCACCAGTTGATCCAGATGTAAATAGACAGAAAAAATCACGGTTTGAATCTACAGCTACATTTTTTTTAACTAATTTATTATTTTTTTTTTTTAATTGCTCAAAATTGAGAATTTTTAAATTATTTTTATATTTTTTTTTTAAGTTTAAATATATTCCTTTTTTTTTTGTTATAAAAATATCTGGCTTAAAAAGTTTTATTCTTGTTGAAATTGCATTTTCGGGCAGCTCTTCGAAAATTACACTAAAAAATATACCCGCTCTTATACAGCTAAGCATTGATACCGCAGAGTCTATTGATGCAGATGAATGTATCATCACTTTTTTAATTTTTTTTTTATATAGAAATAAATTATTATGAAAAATATTAACTAAATCATCAATTTGCTTGTAAGTATAATAATTTACTTCGTGGTTTTTTGATAAAGTGATTATAGCCTTTTTATTTTTGTTTTTTTTTACATTTTGGATAATTAAATTATTATAAAGACTAATTTTTCCATCAGTATACCACCTAAAACTATTATCTTTTTTTCTTTCAAAAACTATTTTAGGTTTTTTTTTCCATATTAGTAAATTTAAGTTTTTTTTCCAAAAAACTATATTTTTCTTTGATAAAATCATTTTGAAAAAAAATATTCTTTAAAATATTTTAAAAGAACCTTATTTGTAAAATTATTACTAGCATGAAGATTATCTGTTCTATATTTTTTTATTTTTTTTTGATCGTCTCTTAAAAAAATTTCATATGCAGGAAAATATTTTACATTTTTATTATTTTCTAACTCTTGAAAAGCACTACAGAAAACGTTCTTGGAATAGCTATCAGCAAGTTTAACATCTATATTTTGATATGTAGTCCAAATATGATTTGGTGAAGTCATTAAAATAACTTTTTTTTTTCCAAAACTATTTAAAATTTTAATAATTGATTTAATTGTTTTTTTTGTCTCATTTACCGACATAATCTTTAAAATAGCTCTATTTTCATGTGATTTCTGATTATAAATATTGCCAAAAAAAGTGTACCAAGCTTTATTTGTTTTTTTATCTAACCATATTTCATTTGTTTCAAAACTTAATAAAATTAATGATGATTTTTTTATTTCATTTAATAAATAATTATCTAATTCTATTATTCTTTTTTTTAAGTCATTTAAATTTTTAGTTTTGTATCTAGCTTTAGTATACAGGCAAATAAAGTGATCAAATTGTTCACTATAAGTATAAGCATCATTATTTAAAATTGATTTTTTTTTTATTCTTTTTAAAGTATCTAAAAGATTTAATGGATTGTAGTAATTACCAAAAAAAAATTTATAACCATTTTCACCAATTTGGTTTAATTTATTATTGTGGCAAACTTTATAATTTGATTTTTTTAATTCTTTTGCAAAAATATCCAAAAAGCAGTTACCTAATGGCAATATAGTTTCTAATTTTTTATTAAGTTTAAATTTTTTATCAAAATCAAACGAACAATTTTTAGAAAAAGAGTCTACAAATTTTGATGTAAAATGCATAATATTTGATATAAACTTATTTACTCAAATAGTCTTTATATTAAAAAATTAATTTTTATTTTATTGTTTTATATTATATTTTGACATAATCAATATCAAATGAATTTAGAATATTTAATAAAAAGATTTTTTAAATCTATTAAAGAAGAAAATTATAAGATAGCAGTAAAAAAAGCGATTAACTTTTTTTTAAACTCATCAAAAATAGATTTGGATAATTATAATGTACCAGCAACTGATAATTTAGATAAAATTTTTATTAGATTTGGTACAGACAAAGGGTCAATTGATGGAAAAAAAATTTATGAATACATTTATAAAAATAAAAAATTTAAAAATTACTTTGATTGGATAAAAAGAGAAAATCTTGAAGAAAATGAATTTAATCTAGGATTAAATTCTTCAAATTTATATGAGAAAATATTTGAGATAAAAAAAGATGAAAAAGTTAAAGTTCTTGAAATTGGAGTTGCAAACGGTCATTCAGTCGCTAGCTGGCAACAATACTTTAAAAAAGGTTTAATTTTTGGCATTGATAAAAAAAAACTCTCAAGATTTTTTTATAAAAGCAAAAGAATAAAATATTTTGATATAGATATTTTTAATGAAAGAAAAATTTTAAATTTTATTAAAAATAACAAACCTTTTGATTATATTATAGATGACTCTTTGCATGAAGAAAAAGCAATTTTAACTAATTTAAAAAATTTTTTCCCTAGTATCGCTCCAGGTGGTATTTACTTTATTGAAGATTTTAAAGCTATTGATTTTTTTAGAGAAAAAGTAAGAGAATACCAGATAAATAATGGTGGTAAATATATGGTATCAAGCCAATATACTATTAGAGAAGTTCTTAACTTTTTAAACAATAAAGAGTTTTTTAAAAACCCTTTTTTAAATCAAGACACTCAAAAAAAGCTGTTTGAACAAATAGATAAAGTGGAAATTTTTGAAAACAAAAATAGTCATCCGTTGGCAGCCATAGGTGTGATTTATAAAAAAAATAATGAAAAAAAAACTTCGGAAATTAATTAAAAATTAATTAAAATTAATCGAATCTTAAATATGATAAAAAGAAAAAATTTGGAAAAATATTATATTTCTGATCAATCTAGTATTTTTGAACTTATAAAAAAAATAAATTTAAATGGAGAAGGTTTTTGTTTAATAATTAATAAACAAAAGAAGGTAATTGGAATTCTTACCGATGGTGACGTAAGAAGGTTGCTATTAAAAAAAATAGATTTAAACGAAAAAATATTCAAACTTAAAAAGAAAAATTTTAATTATATACTTCAAAAAAATATTTTCAAAAAAAATAAATTACATAAATTCTCTAAACAAATACCAGTTTTAGATAAAAATAAAAAATTGAAAGCTATAATTATAAGATCTCAAATTAAACAGTTAAATCATAATAATTCAGTTTTTATTTTTGCTGGTGGAAAAGGCTCAAGAATGGGTAAAATTTCTAAAAAAATTCCCAAGCCAATGCTTAAGATAAACAATAAACCTATATTAGAAAATATAATTAATTCGTTTAAAAAAAATGGGTTTATAAATTTTATTATTTCTACAAAGCATTTATCTTCTAAAATTACAAAACATTTTGGAGATGGTTCTATTGTTGACGTAAATATTAATTATACAAAAGAAAAAAAGTTTTTGGGAACCGCAGGATCATTGAGCCTTATAAATAAAAAAGAGGTTAAAGAAAATTTATTCGTAACTAATGGTGATCTATATGGAAACTTAAATTATTCAAATATGTTAAAAATACATGAAAAAAGAAAAAATGATTTAACTATTTGTGCTCGACTCCATACAATTGATATTCCTTATGGCTTAATAAATACTGATGGTATTTCAAATTATTTAAACGAAAAACCAAAATTAAGTTATTTAGTTAACAGTGGAATTTATATAATTAAAAAAAAGATTCTAAAAATTGTAAAAAAAAATAGATATTTAGACATGAATGATTTAATTAATTTAGTTAAAAAGAAAAAATTTAAAGTTGGAATCTACTCCTTGTATGAACCTGTGTATGATATAGGAGATCTTAAAAGATATAAAAAAGTTAAAAAGTTATTTAAATAATTAATGGAAAAAATATTAATAAAAAAAATATACAATGCAATTAAGAAAACTTTAAAGCAAAAGAAAAAATATTTTTTACATGAGCCTTATTTTGATAAAAAAGAACAAGTCAGCCTTTCACTGGCATTAAAAAATAAAAAAGTCTCAACTTACGGTGAGGCGGTAAGAATTTTTGAAAGTAGAATTAGAAAATTTACTAAAAGTAAACATGCATTTGCAACTATCAATGGAACCTCGGCATTACATCTGTCTTTGTTTGTATTGGGAGTTGATCAAAATTGTGAGGTATTGATCCCATCTTTAAATTTTATTGCAAGCACAAATGCAACTTTATATTTAAAAGCATCTCCTCATTTTATCGATGTAGAGCCAGATACTTTGGGACCGGACTCTCAAAAACTTGATGGGTACTTAAAAAAAATAGCGTTTATCAAAAATGGATATTGTTATAATAAAAAAACCAATAAAATTATTAAAGCTTTAGTTGTTACTCATGTATTTGGACATCCTTGTAAAATTAACGAAATTAAAAAATTATGTAATAAATATAATATTTTTTTAATTGAAGACGCTGCAGAAGGTCTTGGGAGTTACTACAAAAACAAACATGTTGGAAACTTTGGTTTAATTGGAGTTTTAAGTTTTAATGGAAATAAAATTATTACAACTGGTGGGGGAGGAGCTATTATCACAAACTCTACTAAGTTAGCAAACAAAATTAATAAATTTTATACAAACTCTAAAATTCTACATAAATGGGAATATAAATTTTCTCAAATAGGATACAATTATAAAATGCCAGCTTTAAATGCGCAGCTTGGAATTGCACAACTAAAAAAAATTGATTTTTTTCTAAAAAAAAAAAGAAAATTATACAAAAGGTACTTGATAAATTTTAAAAAAATAAAAGAAATAAATCTTTTTAAAGAACCTAAATATTGTAAAAGTAATTATTGGTTGCAAACTCTTGTATTAAAAAAACCATCTTTAACAACAAGAAATTTAATATTAAATCTAACTAATAAAAATAATATTCAAACACGTCCTATTTGGCAGTCATTATTTAAAAATAAACATCTTAAAAAGTATCAAAGAATGGATCTTTCCAACTCAATTGATTTAGAAAAAAGAATAATTAATTTACCAAGTGGTGCTAGCGAATGAAAAAAAAAAATGAACTTGAGGTTAAAAATTTAATTACAAAATGTTTTGGGGTAAAGAAAAATATAATAAATCTATCTACATCATCTGATGATATTGAAAAGTGGGATAGTGTTGGTCATATAAGATTAATACTCTTGGTAGAAAAAAAGTTCAAAATAAAAATTGATCAATCAGAATATCCTAATCTTCTATCTCTAAAATCTCTTGTAAAATATATAGAAAAAAAGATTGATTGACTTTTAAAATTTTAAAATTATATATCAAGTCATACTGAGTTTTGGTGGGAAATAAGTGTGAAATTCGCTTGCTCTTCCTGGAACCGTTAAAGTCGGAGCGCCACCCAGTACAGTCCGGTGTTGAATGAAGGCCAGGAAAAGTCTAGTTCTGCAATTTTAATTAGCAACGGCATAAATTAAACAGTTTCATAAATTTATGGAACAAAAAATATGGATGTTGCATGAAAGCACTTAAGTTATACCTAATTTTAATAATATTAATTTTTACTACCAATGTGTCTGCTTTGGAAAATTGCAAATGGGATAATAGAAAAGGTGTTCCTTGCATTGTAATTAGCAAAACACCAAATACTTCATCTTTTTCTGAGGGGTCAGTAAGTAAAATTGTAATTGATCGTGAACAAATCGAAAAAAGTGGCGCTACAGATGTTATTGATGTTCTTAATTATATTGATGGTATAGATCTTAAACAAAATGGACAAAGAGGTCAGTTAACATCATTATTTATGAGAGGTACAAACTCTAACCATACTCTTGTACTTCTAAATGGTATAGCAATAAATGATCAATCAACA
>MDSW01031819.1_pt1 | contig 43556 bp, 42 predicted proteins | sample 811171 | NCBI WGS metagenome assembly MDSW01 (sample SAMN05326641, study PRJNA326480) | marine metagenome | isolation source: seawater | place: Atlantic Ocean: North West | collected 2012
GGTGTGGAAGTGCGGTAACGCATGTAGCTGACCAGTACTAATAGCTCAATTGGCTTGATTTATGCACTGAAAAAAATTTTTACAAAACTTTGATATTGATATAATGTTAGTTAATATATTGTCATTTTAAGAAAGATATTATGAAAGTTTTGCTTATTGCGCCATATTTTCAAAGAATCACGAGTGGACACATTGTTGTTCCTAGAGGAGATTTTATTCCTTCTGCTGCTCTTTTGCATCTAGCCTCAATTCTTAGACAATACAATCACGAACCAATTCTACTTGATTTTAATAATACTGAAACCGACGAACATCGTGAAAATTATATTGATTATTGTAAGAAAGTTATCAAGAAAACATTAGATGAGAAAAAACCTGACCTTGTTGGTATAAACTGTCTTTTTTCTGGAGCATTTCCTGATGTTTTAGAATATGCAAAAACAGTTAAATCACATTCTCCAAATTTAAAAGTTGCGATAGGAGGAATACATCCAACAACTTATCCAAAAGAAATATTAACTCATTGTAAAGAAATTGACTATATAGCGATTGGCGAAGGTGAGAATTCATTAATTTCTCTTGTTAAAGCATTAGAAAAAAATAGTGAAAACTTATTAACCTCAATTAAGTCTTTTGCTTTTAGGAACAGTGAAGGAAAAGTTAAAATCAACAGAGAGTCAAATTATGTTGAAGATCTTGATACATTACCTTTGCCGGCTTGGGATTTGGTTGATTTTAAAAAATTTGGAATGAACCTAGACCACTATTACAATCCAAAAGATTTACCATTGAAATATATGGCGGCTGTTTTTACCTCAAGAGCCTGCCCTCTGTCATGTAATTTTTGCGATTTATTTATGGTAATGGGAAAAAAACATAGAAAGAGAAGTGTTAAAGCAATAGTTGACGAAATGGAATATTTAAATAAAAGTCATGAAGTAAATTATTTTTCATTTAGAGACGATCAGTTAACTTTAAACAGACCTCTTATTATGGGAGTTTGTGATGAAATTATTAAAAGAAAACTTAATATTATGTTTGATGCAGCAAACGGCTTATGGATCAATTCACTTAGAGAAGATGTTATAGCTAGAATGGCAGAGGCAGGATTCGTATATGCTAACTTAGCAATAGAACATGGTGATGATTATATGAGAAATGAAATTATTCAAAAAGTTTTAGACAGAAAAAAAATTTATGAAGTTGTTAAGTTATTTAAAAAACACAACATTATGGCAACTGGAATGTTTATAATGGGATTCCCTGAGGAAACAAACGAAACATTGCAAAACTCATATGATATGATTGAGGATCTGCAATTGGATAAGGCTACGGTTGCAACGCTAATTCCTTTTCCAGGCACTAAATTATTTAAGCAAGTTGTTAAAGACAGATTGTTTATTAAGGAAACAAATTACGACGAACTTTGGAAAACACCACAAAGTCTTGTACAAAGAGACTTTGTGATCAAGCCTTACAATATGGATGTCGAAGATTTGTATGTTTGGAGAGATAAATTTGATAAATTAAGAACAAAATACTGGAAAACTAACCCTAAACAAGTTCCGGAATTCCAATCAAAAGCTCCTGGGCTAGTGATGCCGGATAAAGTTGTTATTTAAAATTTTATTAGTCTAAAAAAATAAAAAATACTATATAGAAAAGTATGACAGAGACAAAAAAAGAATATGATAAATCTCTGGCACCAGTACATGGATCAAGAATAAATGATTATTCAAGTTTTTTTTTGAATCTTAATAGATATCTAAAATATTTTAATATAGGGGAAATAAACGAAACTTCAAAAGTTTTAGATTGTGGTTCTGCTGACAATACTATGGAAAAAGCATTTAAAATTTATAAGATTAATGTAACATCCTTTAATGACAATAATTGTAATTTTGAAAGCGACAATCTTCCTTTTCCCAATGAAACTTTTGATTTTGTTTTATTTACCGCAGTAATTGAGCATTTGTATAACCCAACAAAGATCTTAAATGAAATTAAAAGAATATTAAAAAAAGAAGGTATAATTATTATATCTACAACAAATTATAATCATCAGGTAAAAGAATTTTGGAACGATCCAACTCATAAACATCCTTATAATCCAATATCTCTAGAAAAATTACTGACCCTACATAATTACAAAAAAATAAAAATAACTCCATTTCTTTATAATAAACCTTCTTTTTATTGGAAGTTACCATATTGGATAGTTTCCAAAATACCATTTAAAAATCACACTTTTAAGTATTTGCCAATTCCAAAATTTTTAAGAGGCCACTCAACAATGATGCTGGCAACAGCTTTTAAGTAAATAACTTTTCAAGTAATTTCCAATCTTCAATATCATCAATGTCCACAGCTTTAGTTTTAGGAAGGATATATCCAAAAAATTTTATAAAATTTTTGTTTTTTAATATATGAGAAGAACTATAAATTATAAAAGATGCACTTTCATAATAGTGTTTAGGAATTTTTTTAGAATCTAAACTTAATTTTTTTTTTTGTTTAGGTTTAAATACACCTTTATTTTCTTTAAAAGCCCATTCGATTGGTGCATCATATTCTCTAAATGACATTAATGGATATTTTTTATTTGTTTTATCAAAAATTTTTTTTGCTTTTATTAAATCTTTGGACTCTATTAATGGAGAGCAAGGATAAATCAACCAAACTTCATCAAAAAATTCACCTGCGCTTAAATATTTATTTGTTACATAATTCATTACTTTGCTAAGTGGTGTGTGATCTCTTGATAATGATTTAGGTCTAAAAAAATCGATATTTAATCCATAACTCTTTACAACTTTTTTTATTTTTTTACTCTCGGTTGAAACATGAATTTTTTTGAACAATTTTGATTTTAAAGCAGTTTTTATAGAATATGAAATTATAGGTTTATTATGAAAAATTTTTATATTTTTATTTTTTATTCTTTGAGAGCCAGATCTTGCTGGTATGATTGCTAATCTTTTAATTTTTTTCATAAAATATTCAATTGTTCAAAAAGTTTAGTGAAAAAGTTAAGTTTGGATCAAAATAATTAGGCTTACGTTCAAAGATAATTACAGATCCAGAAACCGCGGGATTCCAAACATATTTCTTTTTTAAAAAGCCATAAAAAAGTTTTAAGTCTAAATGGCATTTTAAATGAGAAAATTTTTTTTTATCTTTTCTAAAATCAATTGTATAATTGTTAAATATATTCGATTTTTTTTTATCAATTTTTCCATTTTTATTTAAATTCAAACTATTATAAATATAAAAATCTATTTTCCATGATGTTTTAACTTTAAAATTTTTTAAAATTTTAAAATATTTTTCTTTCGACTTATTAAAAATTTTATCCAGATGTGATTTACTTAAACGAATCTTTGTCTTTTCATAAAAGTATTTCTCATTGTATGTTTTATTTATAATTTTTTTTTTTAAATTTTCTTTAATATTAAACTTTGATAATTTTTGCCATTGATTATTTTTAAATTCTAGGGAATTACCTCCCAATATACTAAAAAAATTAATTTTTGTATTTTTGAAAACATCTTTGATTTGAGTCATTGTAGGACTTGCTATGAATTTATTTAATTTATAAAATTTTCCGTAAATTGTGTAAATTCCTCCAGCGTCAAAATAGTTTTTTGTTTTCAAAATTTCCATTTGCTTTACTAGAATTTTTAAATGATGTTTAATTAATCTGTCTTTTTCTTTAATTCTATTGATATTTGTAAAACAATGCGGGTATTCGCTTGCTACACCAGATGGAGAGCAACATAAATCTATATCTTTTTCAAATCTAGATTTAACAAATTTTCTTACAATTTTTAAATCAGATAAGCTTAAAGGATTGTCAACATTGTTATAAAATATTTGTTTAGTTTTATTAGATTGTATTATTATAGATGTGTCTAAATCATAGCTAATTGAATCTGGTTTATTTTCTGAATTTGATGTCATCTGAGGAATAATTGATACAGTTAAGTCTTTATTCAATTTATATTTTTTCCAGGGCTGAAGTTCCAAAATATTTTTAAATCCAAGGTTTTCAATTTTTTTTTTCAATCTTTTGTCTGGAAAATTTTTAATTATTATTTTTAAATTTTTATTTTGGATTTTTAATAAATTTTTTGAATCATAATGATCACAATGTAAATGACTTATATAAATAAAATTTGGCTTTAAGTTGTTCATTAACTTACTTCCATTTTTATATATTGGAAATGATAGCCAGGCGTTTTCATTTCCTAAACCAACCCATGGGTCACATAATAATGATGTCTTATTTTCTTTTATCCCAATGAACGAATTACAGTAATGAGTTATTTTCATATTAATTTAATCTTTTGAATTCTGTATGACAAAATTTCAAGTTAATTTCCTTTTTTGGATTTTTCATTTTTGAAATTTTCAAAAAAACATCATCTAAAACTGATAAATATTTATCTATTAACTTTTTGTTGTGTAATACAGATAAGTATATAACATTACTTGCTAAATATTTTTTTTTCAGCATTTCATAAGTAATAAAAGTTTTTAAATAGTTGTGATGATTTTTGAATCTAAATTGAGGTATTGCGTCTATACCTAAAATTTCAATATCTACTTTGTATTTTTTTGCAATTTTCTTCCAACAATTTTTAATATACGCGCCTCTTTTTTTAATTATTTTCCATGTTTTATTTTTTTCCATTTGTTTTATCGTTTCAAGTGCTGCAGCAAATCCTATTCTTTCTGACCAAAAAGTGCTGCTTATGAAAGTATTTTGACAAGCTTGCATAATTTTTTCTTTTCCAACGATTGCTGTAATTGCATATCCATTGCCTAAAGCTTTTCCATAAGTAACAATATCTGGAATAATTTTATAGTCAGAGTAAATTCCTCCTAAATTTTGTCTAAATCCAGATGTGCACTCATCAAAAATTAAAACCGCGTTATATTTATTTGCTAATGCTCTAACTTTTTTTAAAAAATTTTCTTTAGGTTTTATAGATCTAATTACTTCCATTTTTATAATACCAACATTTTTTTTTTTTAATAAATATTCAAGTTTGTTCAAATTATTATATTCAAATAAAAAAGTTGTATCTTTTAGTTCTTTGTTTACTCCATCAATTTTTACATTTTTACTTAAATGGGTATTGAGATTTGAATTTTTTTTTAAATTTGCAGAAAGATACCAATCGTGCCAACCATGATATCCACATGCAGCAACTTTTAATCTATTTTTCTTATATGCTCTAGCTATTCTTATTGCTATAGCATTTGCTTCACCACCTGACCTTGCAAACTTTACCATTTTGGCCCATTTATTTAATTTCAATAGTTTTTTTGCTAACAAAACCTCTTCGAATGAATTTAGGGTTGTCATATTTCCACTGCTAATGATTTTTTTTACAGCATTGTCAACTTTTTTATTGGCGTAACCTAATACATTTGTTCCAACGGCAAAGATCATATCAATATATTTTTTATTATTTTTATCCCAAACATAAACATCTTTGGATTTTTTAAAATATGTAGGCCAATATTCTGGTAAAAACATTTCAGGCCTTTTTGAGTATAACAGATTTCCACCAGGTATAATTTTTAACGATTTTTTCCAAAAATTATTTTTTTTCATTTTTAATTAATTTTATTTATATTTATCAATAAATTTTTTAATATTATTGACCACATACTTTATTTGATTGTTATTCAGATTATAGAAAATCGGTAAAGACAAGCAGTTTTTATAAAAATTTTCTGAACCTTTAAAATTATTTTTATTCACTGATTTTTTATAGATTTTAAATCTATAAATTGGTTTGTAGTGATATTGGCAAATTATTTTTTGTTTTAACATGTAAGAAAAGAAAAAGTCCTTATTTTTTTTTAATTTGTCAAAATTAAAATTAGCAATTAAAAGATGAAAACAGCTGGTATTATTTTTACTATACTTTGGAAAAGATATGTATTCTGAATAATTTTTAAGATCTCTATTGTATATTTTGGAAATTAAATTTCTCTTTTTTATAAATTTACCAATCTTTTTTAATTGACTTATTCCTAGAGCAGAATTTAAATCACTAATCCTATAATTGAAACCATTGCTAACTATGTCATAATCCCAATGTTTTAGACTATTTCTTTTCATTCCATGATTTTTTAGTTCTAAAATTTTTTCATAAATTTTTTTTGAATTAGTTGTCACGCAACCCCCTTCTCCGGTTGCTATTGATTTTACTGGATGAAAGGAAAATGTTGAGATATCTGAATGTTCATTTGATCCAACCATAGTTTTTTTATTTTTGGAAACATAATATGATCCAAATGCATGGCAAGAGTCTTCAATTAAAGCACATCTGTACTTTTTTTTTAATTTAAAAAATCCTTTTATGTTTTCTGGACTTCCTCCTAAATACATTGTGAGAATACATTTTACTTTTGATAAATTATTATTTTTTATACACTCTTCAACATTCTCTGGAGTCATTTGACCTGTACTTGGATTTACATCTGACAAATAAATATTTGCTCCAATTTTTGATACCATATTAAATGATGAAATAAAATTTATAGAAGGCATAATTACATTGTCATTTTTTTTTAAGTTTATGGATAGAAATGATAAATGAAGTGCTGAAGTACCGCTACTTGTTAATACTACATATTTGCTTCCTAGATAATTTTTTATTTTATTACTAAATTCAATTCCTATATTGCCTCCAGTTAATAATTTAGAATGTAAAGACTTTTTAATTGAATTGAGATCTACATGATCTACACTATGATTGCCATAAGGAATAACTTTCATTTTTTTGTCTTATAATTCTTAACTTGAGTTTTATCAAACATTTATTTAATTAATCAATTTTCATGATTACCAGTAGCTTGGATTAATTAATTTTATTTTTTTATTTTGTTTCATAATTTTGTAATCAATTCCAGTGACATTTGTACAATTTAATATTTGAAGCAATTCTTTTTTATTTAAAATTCCAATTAAAATTTTATCAATAAATTTTTTATCCAATACAAAATTTAAACATGCTTCCAAAGGTGTTAAATTATTTTCTTTTAAAAAATTATGATATTTTTTAAATTCAATATCCCACTTCAAAATTTTTTTTTTTGTTTTTGTGTTAGTTTTTAATAATATACCTTGAAGAAAAATAGATCTTGCGTAGATTTTAATTTTTTTTTCTTTTAATTTATTAATCAAATCTTTATCTATGAATCTTTGATCAAAAATATTTACTGGGATTTGTACAAAATCCAAATTAAATTTTTTTATGGTTTTTAGCAAAATATTTTTATTATAAAAAGAAACTCCAATCATTTTAAAAAGTCCCTTTTTTTTTAATTTTTTTAAAACATTAAAAATATTCAAACCTCTTTTTTTTAAAAGAACTTTTTCATCATGTAACAATAATCCTTCCAATTTTTTTTTCTTTAATTTTTTTAAACTTTCTATAATGCTAGATTCAATTGACTGATTTAAATTTTTAGTACTAATTTTATTTAACTTACTTATAAAATTGAAATTTTTACTTGAATATTTTCCTAAATTTTTTTCTGCATTTCCGTAATCAGGCGATGTATCAAAGGTATAAATTTTGTTTAAATATGCCAATTTAATAATTTTTTTAATTTCTTTTTTACTTATTGATTTAAAATTATTAGCAATACCATATTTTTGATTAAAATTTGCGGTGCCAATTATAAGCTTTGAGCAAAGTTTATTTACAGACATTGTAATTTTAGTCAGCAGATTTTGAAATTTTTATAAATCTATTATTTATAAAATTTAATGAATACTGCGTATTTATATTAAATCCTTTATTTAATATTTCTATTCGGTCGATAACATTTTTTTTATCAAAAGGAGGAAACTTTAATTCAAAAGCAGTTTTGTGAGTTGGCATTCTAAGAATTTTTTTTATTTTTTTTTTAATAATTAATTTTAGATTTTTTTTAAAAAAATTTAATTTGTTGTTGCCAATATTCATATAAGATTTGTTTGTTTTTTTGAAAGATAAATTTTCTATTTCCTCAGAAATTCTTTTATATGATTGTTTATCTATTAATACTCTTTTTTTTATTTTATTTAAATTTTTATTTAGAATATTTTTTTGTATAAATTTTCTTTGAGCATTTCTTTTTATATATTTAATAATTGCATCTTTTTTGTAAAAAATTTTTCCTATTTCTGTCAAAAATTTAACTTCTTTATAATCCCTAATTAAATTATCTTTTGGCAAATAAGTAATGACATTTTTTTTGTTGAGCGTACCTTCTACTCCAGAAGTACAACCAGTATGAATTATAAAGTCCGAAGTGCTAATTTGATCAACTAAATCGCCATCTGCTATTACTTTTACATTTTTTAATATTTTATAGTTATCAAAAAATTTTTTAACTTTTTCGGTTTCCATTCCTGGGTGAGGTCTTATTACAATTGAATAGTCGTTTAATTTATTTAACTCATATATTAGTTCAAATAAATAAAAAAATTTTATAAGTACTTTACTTTCAATATGATAAGATTCATCAATTGTTTTTATAAAATTTTTTTCATTTATTTCGTGTGTAGAAATTAGCAATCTTTCAAAAAAATCTCTTTTCCAAAAAAGATTATGATTTAAACTAATTAGTATTATATTTTTTTTTAATTTATATTTTTTTTTTATATTATCTTTGTTAATTAATTTTTCATTAGCAGCAATATCAATTCTAGGTGATCCAGTTTTTATAAATTTAGTTTTTTTTTTAAATTTTTTTAAAAATTTATAATCAAAATCGCCCCAACAAAAATATTTATCAACTAATTTAAAAGTTGTTTCATTTTGAAATCTTCCATAGAAAAACTTTTCATATGTCTTATTTGTAAAACAACCTATTTCTTCGTCTTGCGAAACAATTTTAAAACCATTTTTAATAAATTTTTTATAATCATTGACTCTATATTTCTGGCTATTCATATCCTTTAAAAAAATTACACCAGGAGGAATTTTGTTATTTTTAGCCAAATAAGTTATAGTCTCTCTATCTCCCAAGAAAACATTGTGATTTTTTTTTACTAACTCTAATGAAATTAATAATTTGCCAGACAATTCCCTTTTTAGTGTTTCTAATTCAATGTATACATTCATATTTGATGAGTAATAATCTATTAATTATGCGATAAATATATAAAAAAAATTAATATATAAAAGAAAATTATGAAAATATTAGTTACTGGAGGAGCTGGTTTTATAGGTAGCCATCTTGTTGAGAAGCTTTATAAGAAAAATGATATTATAGTAATAGATAATCTTTCAACTGGGAGAAAAGAAAATATAAAGTTTTTTTTAGATAAAATTAATTTTGTTAAAGCAGATATATCAAAAATTCACAATATAGAAAAATTTTTTAAAGGAATTGATATAGTTTTTCACTTAGCTGCTTTAGCAGATATAGTTCCAAGTATACAAAATCCTATCGAATATTACAATTCGAATGTAACAGGAACAATTAATGTTTTAAAATGTTCTCAAAAATATAAGATTAAGAAATTTTTATATGCAGCGTCTTCGTCCTGTTATGGCATCCCAACAAAATATCCTACGCCAGAAAGTCAAAAATTATCTCCACAATATCCTTATGCTTTAACAAAATTACTAGGCGAACAACTAGTTATGCATTGGTCAAAATTATATAAATTGAATTCTATTTCTTTGAGATTGTTTAATGTTTATGGCACTCGATCTAGAACATCAGGCACATACGGTGCAATGTTTGGAGTTTTTTTAGCTCAAAAATTAGCTAATGCACCACTAACAATTGTTGGTAATGGAAAACAAACTAGAGACTTTACCTATGTTTCTGATGTGGTTGAAGCTTTCATAAAAGCTAGTAATTCAAAGATTTCAGGTGAAATTTTTAATGTTGGAAGTGGTAAAACTGTATCAGTAAATAAAATAGTATCAATGCTGAGTAAAAAAAAGATTTATATTAAGAAAAGACCTGGTGAGCCAGATTGTACTTTTGCAGATATAAGGAAAATAAAAAAATTCTTAAAATGGAAACCTAAAATAAATATAAAATTGGGCATTGATTTAATCCTAAAAAATATTAATTATTGGAAAAAAGCACCTGTTTGGACAGAAAAAAAGATTAAAATTGCAACTAAAGACTGGTTCAAATATTTAAAATAGATGTTAACAGAAATCAAAAATTTTCAAAAAAGAATAAATAAAATTCGTTTAAAAAAAAAATTAGTTTTATGTCATGGAGTATTTGATTTAGTTCATTTAGGACATATTAAACATTTTAAAAAAGCAAAATCTTATGGTGACTATCTAATTGTTTCATTAACTTCAAATAAATATATTAAAAAGGGTCCTGGACGTCCAATTTTTAATCAAAACCAAAGATTAGAATTTTTAAAAGAAATAAAAATAATTGACGAAGTATTAATTAGTTCCAGTGCATCCGCAGAAGATATTATCAAATTAGTTAAACCTGATTTTTATGTTAAAGGACCTGATTATAAAAATAATATTGAAGACAAAACAGGAAAAATTAAAACTGAAAAAAAATTAGTTGAAAAGTTTGGAGGTAAAATAAAATATACAAATGATGAAGTATTTAGCTCATCAAGTATTATAAATTCTGGAAATTTTTTATTTAACGAAGACCAAAAAAATTTTGTAAATAAGATTAAAAAAAAATTTTCATACAACCAAATTTATAATTTAATACAAAAATTTAAGAATTTAAAAATAATGATAGTTGGGGAAGTTATAATTGATAAATATTGCTTTGGAGAAACTATTGGAAAATCAGGAAAAGAACCGCATTTAGTTTTAAGTCAAAAAGATGAAGAATATTATGTTGGAGGTTCAGGCGCTGTAGCTAGACATATTTCAACTTTTGCCAATAAAATTAATTTAATATCACCGCTTGGAAAAGAAAAAATTTTTAAAAAAATTTTAAAAAATAATTTAAATAAAAATATTATTTCTAATTTTATTTACCCTTACTCAGGCTATAAAACTATTTTAAAAACTAGATTTGTTGATAGAATTTCAAACTACAAGTTATTTGGTTCTTATGTTTTGCCAGAAAGAGCATCTTTAAAATTTGAAAAAGATATTAAAAATATTATTAAAAAAAATAGTAAAGAAGTTGATATGATTTTAGTTTGTGATTATGGGCATAAATTTATTTCAGATGATATTGCAAAAAATATAAAAAAAACTAAAAAGTTTGTATATGTAAATGCGCAAATTAATGCAGCAAATATAGGTTATCATACCATTAATAAATATCATGGGGTTAATTCTATAATTATTAATGAAAATGAACTAAGACAGGAACTGAGAGATAATAAAACAGATATAAAGTCTTTAGCTAAAAAACTAATTGCCCAGAAAAAAGTTAAAAAACTTATTGTTACTCAAGGAAAGAAAGGAGTTTTATTAGTGGATAATAAATTTAATTTTTATAAATGCCCAGCATTTGCGAAGAAATCTGTAGATAAAGTTGGCGCTGGAGACTCGATGCTTGCAATCACATCTATGGGACTTAAATTAAATCTTGATCCAGAACTTATTTTATTTTTAGGATCTATTGCTGCGGCAATATCAGTTGAAAATATAGGAAATAAAACCAATATATCTTTTGAAAAAATTGACAGAATCTTAGAGTATATTTTAAAGTAAAATGTCCTTATGAAAAATATTTTTTTAATTGGAGGTGCTGGTTATGTAGGGTCAGAACTTACAACTTTATTATTGAATAAAGGTTATAAAGTTACAGTTTTTGATCTTTTTATATATGGAAATACTCTAATAAATCATAAAAATTTGGAATTAATAAAAGGAGATATAAGAGATCTAAAATTTTTGGAAAGCAAAATTAAGAATTTTGAAAATGTTATACATCTTGCATGCATATCTAATGACCCAAGTTTTGATTTAAATCCTAGTTTGGGGAAATCTATTAATTTTGATCCATTCGAAGGATTAATAAAAATTTGTAAAGATAATGGAGTTAAAAAATTTATTTATGCATCTTCATCAAGTGTATATGGTATTAAATCAGATCCAAATGTAAATGAAAGCTTTAGCCTTCAGCCTCTGACTGACTATTCAAAATATAAGGTTATGTGTGAAGAAATATTATTTAAGCACAATGATAAAAATTTTATTTGCAGTAGTATAAGACCTGCAACAGTTTGTGGATATTCAAAAAGACAAAGGCTTGATTTAGTTGTAAATATTTTGACGAACCATGCTTACAATAAAGGAGAAATTTCAGTATTAGGAGGTAGTCAACTAAGACCTAATATTAATATTAAAGATATGTGTAATGCATATTTACATCTATTAAATGTTGATGAAAAATTAATTAATGGTGAAGCTTTTAATGTAGGTTTTGAGAACCATCCTGTAGAATATTTGGCTGAAATGGTAAAAGAAACGTTGGACAAGAATGTTGAAATTAAAAAATTACCATCTAATGATGATAGATCTTATCATATTTCTTCAGAAAAAATTTCAAAAGTTTTAAATTTTAGTCCAACTTATTCAATTAAAGACGCTATTGTAGATTTAAAATCTGCATTTTCAAAAAATTTATTAACTGAACCTCTTTCAAATGAAATGTACTATAATATAAAGAGAATGAATTCAATCAATCTAGTATAAAAATTATGAGAGTAAGATATTCATATTTACCACAACAATTTAAAAACTGCCCAGACCTTTGGAAAGAATTAAAAAAATTTGTTAAGACTGGTGATTTTACTTTAGGCAAACCATTAAAAATTTTTGAAAAAAAATTTTCAGATTTAATTGGTACTAAATACGCCGTAGGTGTAAATTCAGGAACTGATGCATTAAAATTATCTCTTAAAGTACTTGGGATTAGAGAAGGAGATGAAGTAATTACTGCAGCAAATACTTTTGTTGCAACAGTTGGGGCTATAACCGAGCTTGGCGCAGTTCCAGTTTTTGTAGATTGTGATGATACATTTTGTATGAATGTAAATTTAATTAAAAAGAAAATAACCAAAAAAACAAAAGCAATAATTCCTGTTCATTTTACTGGATATATGACTGATATGCCAAAATTAATGAAATTGTCAAAAAAATATAAAATACCTTTGATTGAAGATGCGTGCCAGTCAATTTTGGCAAATATTAATAATAAAAATTCTGGTACCTGGGGAATAACAGGTGCATTTTCTTTGCACCCTTTAAAAAATATAAATGTTTGGTCTGACGGAGGTATAATTACAACGAATAATAAAAATATTTATAAAAAATTATTATTACTTAGAAATCATGGACTTTCAGATAGGGACACAGTAAAAATATGTGGATATAACTCTAGGCTAGATACATTTCAAGCTGTAATAGGAAATTGGTTATTACCCCAAGCTAAATCAATCGCAGCAAAAAGGATTTTAAATGCAAGATATTTGGATAGAAGTTTATCTAAAATAAAAGAAATTACAATTCCAATTAGGCCAAAAAATTATAAAATTGTTTATCATCTTTACATTATTTTTGCAGAAAAAAGAGATGCTCTTTATAAATATTGTTTAAGCAAAGGAGTAGAAGCAAAAGTTCATTATCCAAAACCGATATATTTACAAAATGCATATAAATTTTTAAAATATAAAAAAGGAGATTTTCCATTTGCTGATGAACATGCTAAAAAAATTATTTCATTTCCTTGTGACCAACATTTAAGTAAGAAACAACTAAATACAATAATATCAACAGTAAAAAACTTTTATAAAAAAAAATGAAAATTCCATATGTAAATTTAGTTTTGCAATGGGAGAAGGAAAGGAAATTTCTTTTACCATTAATAAAAAAAACACTTGAAAAAGGAGAATATGTAGGGGGAAAACAAATTAGCATTTTTGAAAAAAATATTTCTAAAGTTTGTGGTACGAAATATGCAGTAGGATTAAACAGTGGTACAGATGCTTTAACACTAGGCCTTATATTGTTAGGGGTTAGAAAAGGTGATGAGGTTATTACTCCTCCAAATTCATTTATTTCGTCAACTTCATCGATAATCCATATAGGTGCAAGACCTGTATTCGTTGATGTTTTGCCAGATCAAAATATCAATCCAGAATTAATTGAAAGATCTATAACAAAAAAAACAAAAGCAATCATGCCTGTTCATTTAACAGGAAGGATAGCGGAAATGAAAGAGATAATGAGGATATCAAAAAAATATGGTATCCCAGTTTTAGAGGATGCCGCACAGTCGATTGGATCAAAATATTACCAAAAAAAATCTGGTTCATTTGGAGACATAGGATGCTTTTCAGGACATCCTTTAAAAAATTTAAATGCTTATGGAGATAGTGGATTTATTACTACAGATAACGAATTATTTTATAAAAAAGCTATATCAATGAGAAATCATGGATTAGTTGATAGAAATAAGGTTAATAATTTTGGTTTTCTTTCCCGTTTGGATGTTTTACAGGCTGTAATATTAAATCATAGGATCAGAAATTTAAATCAAACTATAAGCAAAAGAAGAAAAAATGCAAAATTTTATCTCAAAAATTTAAACAGAAAAAAATTTTTTTTGATTGATGAAAAAAAATATCAATTTAATACTTATCATACCTTTGTAATTCAAACTCAAAATAGAAAAAAATTAATTGATTTTTTAAAAAAGAGAGGAATAGGTACGGCTATACATTACCCTATACCTATACATCTTCAGCCTGCAGCAAAATTTTTGGGTTATAAAAAAAATGATTTTCCTGAAGCTGAAAGACAAAGCAAAAGAATATTAACTTTACCAATTCATCAAAATTTATTAAGTAATGAATTGTTAAAGATTGTAGAAAGTTTAAATAAGTTTTAATATTGTGAATATCAAATTGTCCAAATCAGCTTTAAAAATAAAATTAGACAGTAGATCTAAGTATTTAAGAAGCTTAGTATTAAAATCTTTAATTGGAGGAGGCAGAGGTCATATGGGATCTGCAATGTCATTAATTGAAATACTAAGAGTTCTTTATGATGATGTTATTAAATATAATCCAAAGAATTCTAAATTTTCTAATAGAGATCGATTAATTCTTAGTAAAGGTCATGGATGTTTGGCACTTTATGCGTTGTTAGCTGATAAAAAATTTATATCAAAAAAAATTCTTAAAACAGCTAGTAAATTCGACTCTATATTAGGTGGACATCCAGAATCATTAAAAGTTCCTGGTATTGAATTTTCTACTGGGGCCTTGGGTCATGGCTTTGCTTTTGGAGTTGGAGTTGCAATGGCTGCAAAATTAAAAAAAAAAAATTTTAAAACTTTTGTAATTGTTGGAGATGGAGAAATAAATGAAGGTTCTATATGGGAAGCGGCATTATCTGCATCTAAGCATAAATTAAATAATCTTAAAATTATTTTAGATTATAATAAAATTCAATCGTATGGATTTGTAAAAGAAGTTTTAAATCTAGAGCCACTAAAAAAAAAATGGCAAAGTTTTGGATTTGATGTATCTGAAGTAAATGGTCATGATGTTAAAAGTTTAAAAATAAATTTTAAAAAATTTTTAAAATCAAAAAAAATAAAACCATCAATAACTATATGTCATACTATAAAAGGAAAAGGATTTTATTTTGCTGAAAACAATCCTTATTGGCATCATAAAAATAGTTTTTCGGAAGAAGAAATAAAAAAATTGAATAATTGTTTATATTAAATGAGAAAAACATGCTTAGATACAGTTTATGAGTTGGCCAAAAAAAATAAAAAAATTATATTCATTGGGTCAGATTTAGGACCAGGAGTACTCGATAGTTTCAAAAAAAATATTCCTGAAAGATTTGTTATGGAGGGAGTTTCAGAACAATCAATAATAGGAATTTCTGCAGGATTAGCAAAAGAGGGTTTTAAACCTTATGTAAATACAATTGCAACTTTCTTAACTAGAAGATGTTTTGAACAAGTAGCTGTAGACTTGTGTTTACACAATCTGCCTGTAAGACTTATTGGTAATGGTGGTGGTTTAGTCTACGCGCCGCTAGGACCAACTCATCAAGCAATTGAAGATATTTCAATAATGAGAACTTTGCCCAACATGACAATTTTAGCCCCTTGTGATGCTGTTGAAATGAAAAAATTAGTCATACAATCACTAAATTATAAATTTCCTATTTATTTTAGACTTGCTAAGGGAGGAGATCAAATAATAACAAATAAAAAAGAAAAAATTAAAATTGGAATAGGAAACTTAAAAATAAAACCTGGTAAAAGTTTATTTATTACAACAGGGGTAATGACTCAGCTAGCTATAAAAGCTTCCAAAAAGTTAAAATTAACTAAAAATATAGATTGTGGCGTTTTACATTTGGGAACGGTAAAACCTTTAGATAAAAAATTGCTAAGATATTGGATTCCTAGAGTAAAAAACATAGTTACAGTTGAAGAAAATGTATTAAATGGTGGTTTTGGAAGCTCAATTTTGGAGTTTGTTTCTGATAATTTTCCTCAAAATTTAAAAAATATAAGAAGAATAGGATTAAGTGATGAATTTATTAATAAATATGGAACACAAGAATTATTATTTAAAGATAATAATCTTACAGTAGATAATCTGGTCAAACAAATTTTAAAAGTAAAATAGATATGAAAAACAAAGTATTAATTTTAGGATCAGGCGGTTTGGGAAAACAAATCTATAAAGATTTTAATAATTATAATTTTAATGTTTTTTTAGTTAATAGAAAATTTATTGATGTAGAAAAAAAATTTTTTAAACTTAAAAATTTTATTTTAAAGTTTAAACCCAATTATATTATAAATTGTATTGCAAAAACAGGAACTGAACCATGCGAAACATTATCTTCTGAAGCTATAAAAATAAATTCGTTATTTCCTCTAAATTTAGTTACATTTACAAATAAATTAAAAATAAAGCTGATTCATTTCTCAACAGATGCAGTTTTTGAGGGGAAAAATAAAGGTAAAATTTATAGCGAACAAGACAAACCATTCCCAATAACAATATATGGTCAAACAAAACTTTTTGGTGAAATTTTAATAAAAAACTATTCTAATGTTTTAATTGTAAGACTACCAATATTGTTTGGAAAAACCCAAGAAAATCAAATTGTTGATAGACTTGTATCTAGATTAAAGAAAGGCAAAAAGGTAAAGGTTTCAACAGATGTATTTTCTACTCCTCTTTTTAATGAAGATGTTTCAAATTTTTTGATAAATTTAATTATTAAAAATAAATTTAATCATATAAAAAATAAATGTAAAAAAATAATTCATTTAACTTCAAAAAAATATGTTTCATTATTTGATTTTATTATAATGATTGGAAAGAATACTAAAAAAAAAGAATTAATAAAAAAAGCTAAAGAGAAAGATTTTAATTCTAAAATAATAAAGCCACAATACCTAGGTTTAAAAACAAATTATTTTAAAGAAATTAGTAAAATTTACAAAGTTGGCTTAAATTCTAAAATAAATATCTACTCTAAATTGATAAATAATGATTAAATCTTCAGGTGCCATAATTTATGTAAATAAAAAATACCTTTTACAATTAAGAGATAAAAAAAAAAATATTTATTATCCAGGTTTTTGGGGAGTTTTTGGTGGTCTTCTAGAAAATAATGAAGAATTTAAAAAAGGACTTGAGAGAGAGGTTAAAGAAGAGACTAATTTGAGTGTATCAGCTAATAAAATGGTATTATCAAATAATTTTATATTCTTTAATCACGAAAAAAGAGAAAGAAAATATTTTGAGTGTAAAATTTTAGGAAAAAAAAAGATAATTTTAAAAGAAGGCAAAGCTTATAAATTCTTTTCTTTTGAACAAATAAAAAAACTTAATGTAGTTCCACTTGATTTTGCAGCTATTCATTATCATTTTTTGTCAACAGTTAAGAAAAGAACATATTTACCATAAATATTACTTGTTAATTTTTTAATTTATTATAGTTTGTTAACATTAATTGAAGGCTCTTAATGAAAAAAAAAAAAGTCGATAATAAGTGGAATTTAGCTCACAACAGGTGGAATAAGAGAAATAATAAAATACCTGATCAGCCAATTAGACTAGATGGGAAACACCTTCTGGAAAATAAATCAGATTTTGAATTAGATCAAATGATTAAAATCCCGTCAGTAGATGACAGGAATAAAAATGACAAGTATTTATTTGATGGAAATAAAATGTTGTGGCATATGGATAGATATGAAGCTTTTAAAAATGGTGAAAGATTTGCTCCAGTTCATATAGATCAAGGTTTAAGCAAAGGATGTAATATCGCTTGTCACTACTGTTATGGTGTTACTCAGGGTAATTTTTATAAAAAAGGATCAGAAAGAATTTTTGAGAGAAATGCTCTTTTAAATAATTATTTAAAATCGGCAGGTGAAGTTGGGGTAAGGTCAGTTGCATTAATAGGAGAAGCAGAGCCAACATTAAATCCAAATGTATATGATGCTATAGTTGTCGGTAAAAATGCTGGCATAAGTATGTCCATAGCTACAAACGGTATACTATGGGATACCTCAGCAAAAGGTGAAGCAGCCTTAGAAAATTTAGAATGGATGAGATTTAATATTAGTGCAGCTTCACATGAGTCTTATATTAAAATTCATGCTAGCAAAGAGTTTAATACAGCTGTTGAAAAAATAAAATTTTGTGTAGATATGAAGAGAAAAAAAAATCTTGATATAACAATTGGATTACAGATGGTTTTGACGCCCAAGTGTATTGGAGAGGTTGTTCCTTTGGCAAAACTTAGTTCTGAATTAGGTGTAGATTATCTGCAAATTAAGCATTGTAGTGATACTGTTGAGAATGATCTTGGTTTTTTTGAAAGACTTGATGAATATCATAAATTTGTTCCAATACTAAAAGAAGCTGAAAGTTATTCTAACGAAACTTTAAAAGTAATTGCTAAATGGGATAAAATAACAAATGAAGGCAAAAGAGAATATGATCAATGCTTAGGTGCCCCATTTTTACTTTATGGAGAAGGTACTGGGCTGATGTATTCTTGTGGAATGTTCTTTAGTGGCGCAAAATATGAACAAGATTTTCTAATGGGAGACTTAAATAAACAAACTTTTAAAGAAATTATTGAAAGTGACAGATATTGGAACATAGTAGATAAAGTTAAAAATGAGATTAATGTACATAAAGAATGTTATGCAAATTGCAGAACTCATTCATGCAATAATTTTTTATGGGATGCAAAAGATGGTCCTATTAACGATAGTATTAAAAGAAAACATGGAGGTTCTTACATAGAAAAAGGTATTACTCCTCCACATAAAAATTTCATTTAAAATTTTCTAACAAAATTTACGATATATTTAATATTTATATCTTAACTTTAACTTCTCTTAATGTATCATTATAAAGAAAATTTATGTTTAAAATTATATTAAAGTTAATTAGGTTATTAACAAGTTTTGATACTCTAAAACTTCTATTTTATGGATTGCCAATAGCATTAACCTTAAGACTTATTAGCAAATTTTTTTTAATAAGAATGATGTTTGTGAATTCTGAAAGAATAGGAGAGTTTGTTATAAATCCTGCAATATACCTTCTTCAAAAGGAAAATAAGATAAATATACCAAAACAGAAATATATTGATTTATTTTATTTAAATAAAAGAATTATAAACAGACAATTATATAAAATGCTAAAGAGAAAAATTAATATTTTTCCATATTACTTTCTTGAGCCAATTGATAAAGCACAAAAAAAACTAGATGTGGTTTTTAAAACACATGAAAAGTATTTACCACTCTCGCCAAGACGATTTAAATTTCATTATTTTGATAAACTACCTTACTGTAAAAGTAATATTAAATTTAATCCTGATGAAATTCAAAGAGGCAAATCAGAGTTATCAGAGAAATTTGGAATAGGAAAAGAGGATAAATTTGTATGTTTTTTAATTAGAGATCAAGCTTTTTTAAAAAAAATGTATCCAAATCAAAATTTTGATTATCATGAATATAGAAATATTGATTCTGATAAATTTATTGAGGCGGCAAAAAAATTAAGTGAAAGAGGTTATTATGTTTTTAGAATGGGAAGAGTCCAAGAGAAAATTTTTGATGCAAATGACTCAAAAATAATTGATTACGCAAATTCTGAAAAAAAAAGCGATTTTTTGGATATTTACTTGAGTTCTCATTGTACTTTTTTTTCAACTACTTTATCCGGACTAGATAATGTATTACCAATTTTTAATGTTCCTACAGTTTTCATTCCAATTAATTTGTTTATGGCCAGACAATATAAAAATTATTTAATCTCTACTAAGATATATATTGATGCCGATGGAAATAAACTTTCATTAAAGAAATTATTTGAAAAGGATTTGATATGGAGACAAAAAAAACAAGATTTTGAAATGGAAAATGTCATACCTATGGAGCCTGACGATAATCAGATAAAGGATTTAATGTTAGAAATGGATGACCATATTATAAATTCTAAACCCTATTCTGAATACGAAAATAATTTAAATCAAAAATTTTGGGAAATGTATTCTTACTATTATAATAAAGATGATAGAGCTAAAGAAGAAATTCAAATAAATGGTAAATTACAAGTTCTATCTAGATTTGATAAAAACTTTCTAAAAAAAAATCATGAATGGTTTTTAGATCAAAGCTAGTGATTATTAAATATATCTACATTCTAAACGATTTAATTATTTCTTTTTTGAAAAATTTAATTTTTAAAAAATAATAAATAAAAATATGGATTCTATAAAAATATAAAAAAATTAATTCAAATTGAATATAAAAATATAATAAAATTTTTAAAATAAATAAAATTATAGAAAATAAATATCTAATTTGACTTTTTCTTAAAATAAAAGTTATTTTTCTTAAAAAATTAAATTTTAAAAGGTAAATATCCCTATATGTATATTTGTATTTATACATAGCGTTAAAATAATAATCTTTCATTTTAAAATTAAAACATTCGTCATAAGAGTTTTTAATATAATTAAAAATTTTTTCAGGAAGGAATCTTGAAAAAAAAAGTTTTAATCCGTATTTTGTTGGCAAAATAAGAAAAAAAATAAAAAATAAAAAATTATAGTTTTTATAAGTAAATTTATAATTAAATTTTTTGTAAAAAGGATATAAAATTTTTTCTAAAACATAAACTTCATGACTAAAAAACTTTTCTTTATCTTCTGGATCAAGGTTTAGTTTAGCTTCAAAAATTTTTTTTGAGCTATAACTTTTATAGTTTTTATGACTCCACCATTCCAATCCCAAGAATTTTGGAATTAAATATTTTTTTTTAAATTTTATTTTTAAAAACATACATAATTTTTTAATTATATTTTCATTTTTTAACTTTAAATCTTCAAATTTTACTATTTTTGTATTTTTTTTATTAATAGATTTTGTATTAATATTATTAACATCTAAAAAAATAGATTTGTTTAAATTTAAATAACTAAAATTTTTTAAATATTCTTGATCTGTGTAGTCGTATCTATTTCTTTCAATTTCCTTTTCCGAGAAAGCTTTCCTCCAAAAATTTTCTAAATGATTTCTTGTTGCTAGAATAGACAGTGCATCTGGGAAATCTTTTATGAAGTATTTGTTAAATGTTTCAAAATTATGAACATGAAATAAAATATATTTAATTTTTGAAAAATCTTTTCCTCTAGCTTTGTGGAAAGCATAGTGAATAGCTAACAGTGTATTTCTAGAATTAATTTTTTTATTTTTTAAAAATTCAAAAAAAAATTTTTTGAACTTTGTTTTTGGCACACTAATATATTTATCTTTTTTTCTTCCTAAATTTGTTAGACCATTAAAACCTCTTATATTTTTTGAATTTACTACTGAAGCGTGATGTTTAATTAGTAAATTATATATTTTGTTTATAGACATATTTCTATATTTCTTAATCCAGTCTTTCCAGTGAGAGTAAAAATATAATAGAGGATATGATGGTAAGGTCATTATTTGATCTGAATTACCAATTTGACTTTGAATTAGCTTTGTTCCTCCACCAGATATAAATAAACAAATAGTAAGTAATTTTAATTTCATTTAAATCTATTTATATATTAATTTATTTTGATGCTATATACATTTTATAATTATAAAAAAAATAGATTATTATTTAAATATAAAATTTTATAAATTCAAAAAAAGTTTTGTGAAAAACTCGTCTGTAAAACAAATTGATAATTATAAGCTAATTTATACTGAACTAGTTAAGGATAACTTAGTTTTATTTTTTAAACTTATTTTTTATTTACTTTTTGAAGGGTTAACAATTGTTTTTTCAATTTTATCTTTGGTGCCTATTGCTGATTATTTTGCAGACAATAGATTGTCTGAACCTAGTCCAATTACTGAATTTTTTATTAGTATATATGCCAAATTAGGCATTGAATCAGGAATTGTAACATTTCTTATAGCTTTCGTTTTTTTTAATTTTGTAAAAGCTATAATTAATTCTTTTATTTCTTATGGAATTATAAAAATCAAATATGCTTTAATTAGAAAGTTAACATTTAATTTTTTAGAAAATTGTTTTAATTCAAAATGGTTATTCTTTCAAAGACATAGCTCTGGTCGATTTATAAATATTTATAACAATGAAATAGGAAAAATATCTTCCACTTTTTATGATTTTGTTACTCAATCTTCATTAATAATAAAATTTTTTACTTATCTTGCTACTCCGTTTTTTTTAAATTTACAGATCACTGTTACAACATTAGTTTTAGGAATAGTTTTTATTTCTCCTTTTTTATTACTTGGTAAAATGGCAAATAGATTAGGTGATAAAAATGTTAAAACTGGACATGGTTTTCTAAATGGTATTTCAGAAACTCTTCAAGCAGCTAAATTAATAATTAGTTATAATAAGCAAAATAAGGAAATTACGAGAAATCAAAACTTATTTTTAGATCATTTAAAAGTAACAATAAAGTTTCAAATATTAAATTCAGTTTCTACATATTTAATGCAACCATTGGCAATTTTAGCGGTATCTATAGCTTTAATTTATTCTCTTAAAACACAAAGCAACATAGCTGAATTAGCAGCTGTACTTTACTCTTTGGTTGCAACACTTCCAATGTTAGGAGGATTTGTTCAATCAAACTTAAATTTACAAAATCTAATTCCTAGTTTAACCGCTTACAAATCATTAATTGATGAGTCTAAAACTTTAAAAGAAAGAAAATCTGGAGACCAATTAGAAAAAATAACAAAAAATATTGAATTTAAATCTGTAAGTTTTACCTATGATAATGGATATAAGGCACTAAATAATTGTAATCTTATTTTTAATAAAAATATTATAACTGCAATTTCTGGTAAATCGGGTGCAGGTAAATCAACAATAATTGATTTAATAACTGGCATCCAAACTCCTTCATCAGGCAAAATACTTATAGATAATGTAGATATAAATAATTATAATTTAAATTCTTTTAGAAATAAAATTTCTTTAGTTTCTCAGGAACCTTTTTTATTCAATGTCTCAATTATTGATAATTTGAAATGGATACAAGAAGACATAGCCGATGAGGTGGTAGAAGAATGTTTAAAAATCGCTAATTGTAAAGATTTTGTAAATAAATTACCTGGCAAGATCAATACTATAGTTGGCGAAAGAGGCATGAAACTCTCTGGAGGACAAAGACAAAGAATTTCTTTAGCAAGGGCGATGGTGTCAAAACCAGAAATTTTGATATTGGATGAGCCCACTAGCTCTTTAGATAAAGAATCTGAAGAATTAATATTTGATTCCTTAAAAAAAATATCAAAATTTACAACAATTGTATTAATAACTCATGATAGTGATATTTTAAATCTTGCAGATAAAATATATTATATTGAAGAAGGAAATATTAAAGACTAATTTAAGTTATGATAAATACTAAGCTAGCGAGTATATATAAATCTAAAGTTCAAAAACTTATTAAAGATGTTGAAACCAATAAAATAAACAGATTTTGTGAGATTATAAAAAAAACTTCAAAAAAAAATAAAATTTTAGTTTTTGGAAATGGAGGAAGTGCTTCTACAGCAAATCATTTTGCTAACGACATGACTAAGAATGCAAAAATTAAAACTTTCTCATTCTCTAATGATAATCTGATTACTTGCTACTCTAATGATTATGGTTTTGAAAACTGGATAAAAAAAGCTTTAGAAAATTATGGAAGTAGAAATGATTTATGTATATTTATAAGCGCAAGTGGAAATTCAAAAAATGTTGTTAAAGCTGCAAAGTTTTGCAAGAAATTGAAAATAAAATCCTTTTCACTTACAGGTTTTAGAAAAAGTAATCAGCTTAATAAAATATCAGATAACGGTATTTGGATAAAATCAAATTCCTATAATCAGATTGAGATTATTCATCATATGATTTTATTAACAGTTGTAGATGTATTGATAGGAAGAGATAATTACAAATCTAATTTATAAGAAGTTGGTTATTAAAAATCCTCTTTTGACACAAGCGTTATAGAGTTGGCCCTTGAATTTTTTCTTGGAAAATTTACATAAACAAGAAATGCTTTATCGGAATTTTTAAATATTATTTTTTTATGTTTTTTAATATTACTTTTAATAAAAGCGTCAATATTTTTGCTATCAAAATTTTTTAAAATATAACATTCTACATTTTTTAAAAAACTAGATATTTTAAGCAATTGTTTTTTCTGTGAGAAAACATAAATTTTATTTCTTTCTCTATTCTTCTGCAGTTTTTCAAAAAGATAACCTTTTTTAGTAAAAATTATTAGTGGCAAATTAATACTTTCTAAAAATTTCAAAATGAATTCATCATTCTTAATTTTATGATTGTAAATAATTTTCTTCTTCTTTTTTACTATAAAATTTTTAAGCCATGAACATGTATCTAAGTAGTTTTTAGATGTAGCCGTCTCATCACTAAGCATTATAGTTTCTATTCCAAGAGACTGATAATAACTTAAACTAACCACATCACTTTTTGAGGGTAATTTGTTTTCAATCATTGAGTCTAAATTTTCGGTTGCCATTATTAAAGGTTTTCCACTTTTTTTAGCTATAGAAACAATTTTATTTATTGAATCAAATAGTTTTTCATTACCAATCTCAGCCGCAAGATCACCTCTATCTATCATTATAATGTCGCTTTCTTCACAAATTTCTTCAGCATTTTTAAGGCCCTCACTATTTTCTATTTTTGAAACAATTAAATATTTTGGATATTTTTTTTTTAATATTTTAATTATTCTCTTATTTTGAATGAAGCTCAAACCAATTAAATCAAAATTTAAATTTTTTACCTTATTTATAAACTTTAATGATAATTTTATTTGTCTATCATCATCATAAATTGAATAGGGTAAATTTAGACCTTTTTTAATGTCCAAATAAAAACTTTGAAAAGATTTTGCGACAATACAATTTCTTTGTTTTTTTAAAATTTTAAACAAATATTTTCCATCTGAAATAGTAAATGTAGAAACCTTTTTTAGGTTAGGCAACGGATGAGTTAGAGGAATTGATAGACCTTTTCTAGCATTTTTTAAGTAATAGAATGATATTATTTGATTTTTTTTTATATAAATTTTTTTTGTATTTGCAGTTCTAGGTTTTACACCTGGTATGTCAAATAAGATTTGATTTTGCCAATTATTTTTTTTTATCTTATTTATAACATTGCTGTGCCAATCTAAAGAGTTATGTGATCCATTAATTCTAAATATATTTGTAAATCTATTTAAAGATTTTATTGAGCTCAAGGAGCTACATATAGGACCGACTGTTGGTAAAATATTCATTAATTTTAAACAAATAGCTTTTTTTTCAATTTATGCAATTTATTTTGCAATTGTTTATCGGCTAAAAAAAAGGTTTTTTTAGTTTCTAGCTTTTTTCTAAACTCCGTTCCAGAAATATTTCTATAATTTATGTGTCTACAATCAAATCCAATAGAAATTTTTTTACAATCTTGACAAAAATAAGCTCCTTTAAGAGTTATTATATTAATTTTCAATTTTTTTTTAAATTTTGATACTAATCTATAAGCATCAAGAGACTTATAATTTCCAAATGCGCCTGCGTGATCTCTCCCAACTACGAAGTTTTTAAAACCAAGATTTTGTCTAATATTTGCATGATGTATTGCTTCTCTTGGACCAGCGTAAAACATATTAGCGATTATAGGAATATAGGATAACTTATTACAAAATTTATTTTTTATAATAAAATTATATGCTTCTTGTAAAACTTCAAACTTAACATCACCTTTTTTTTTGGGACCTATTACCGGATTAATTACAACATGGTCAAATTTATTTAATAACAATTCTATAATTTTTTCATGTCCCATATGTGGAATATTTCTAGTTTGAAATGCACAAGTGTTCTTATACTTGTAATTTATTTCGTTAATTTTTTTTTTTGCAATACTATTAAAATTAGAAATATCATTTACAGTCTTTAAAAAATTTTTTTTTATTTTTACCTCATTATTAAATATTTCTCCAAATTCTATATAATTTTGAAAAGGAATATATTTAAAATTTTTTGTTCTGAAAATTTCTTTTAAAATAACTAATTTGTCCAAATTAAAATTTTTTTTTTTATAATCAAAATATTCTAAATTGTCTGGTAGAAGCAATGGAATACCCTTATGGGGCTCATAAACAATTTTAAGCAATTCCTTTAATTTTGTTTTTAAATTTTGATAGGGAATTAAATCATCTTTAAGATTGCTATAATCAATCAGAAATCTTTCTCTTTTAGAAATTTTTTGAAGAAATTTAAGTTCTGGCAAAATGATTTATGGTTTGTGTTTGATATAATTTTTGTTTTGAAATTATCATATTTAATATCTATGCCAACAATATTTTTACTGTTTTTATATGTTTTATGATTTTTAAAAACATCTTTCATTTTTTTTCTATCTATTCTAATTGGGATAATTCTGTCTTTTTTACACTTCTGTAAAATTTCTTTATTAAAATAAACTGAACTAGCAACTGGAGTCAATCCAGATTTTTTTACAATTTTAATTAGTCCAAAAATTCTTCTTATTTGAATTTCCCTATCTTTTAATGCGTAACCCAAATCAAAACTAATATATTTTCTCACCTCATCCCCATCAATTATGAAAATATTTTTAAATTTTTTTTTTAAAGAGTTTGAAATTAGACTCTTTCCACTTCCAGATAAACCATAAAACCAAACACCTTTATATTTCATTATTTTTTCTATATTAAAGCTTAATATATATTATGATTTATATTAAAAGGTAAGATATTAAAATGTCATTCTATTCAGATTTAAAAAAATTTAATAATAGAACAGCTTTAATTTTTAATGATCTTAATTTTAGTTACACAAGTCTGTTAGAAGATGCTGATAAAATTGCAAAAATAATAAAGAAAAGATCTTTAATTTTTATATTGGGTGATAATGATCCCGAAACAATTATCTCTTTAGTTGCTAGTGATATTAGCAATTCTGTTGTTATGATGTTAGATAACAAAATAAATTATAATGCACTAACCGAACTTATAAGGCTTTATATGCCCGACTTTATAATTTTAAGTAGAGAAATAAAATTAAAAATCAATAATTTTGAATCTTATAATGCAATATACAATTATAATATATTAAAATCAAAAAATGATTTTAAAAAAAAATTAAATGAAAATTTATTTTTATTGCAGAGCACATCTGGAACGACTGGATCTCCTAAAAATGTAAGATTATCTTATAAAAATTTAAAATCTAACTCTGAATCAATAATTAAAAACTTAAGTATTTCGTCTAATGACATTACAATTACTACATTGCCACCAAGTTATGTTTTTGGTTTGTCAATTTTAAATACTCACTTAAAATCAGGAGCAAAAATTGTATTAAATAAATCAAGCATTATTGAAAAAAGTTTTTGGAAAAAATTAATATTTAATAAAGTAAATAATTTTGGAGGAGTTCCATATATTTATGAAATGCTAACTAAAGTTGGTTTAAAAAAGGAAAATTTTAATTATTTAAGTTATACAACTGTAGCAGGTGGTCATTTACATGATAATTTAAAATTATCAATTATAGATTTCTATGAGAAACATGATGCTTCACTAATAACAATGTATGGAGCGGCAGAAGCAACAGCTAGAATGTCTTATTTGCCAGTTGAATTTTCTAGAAAAAAAATTGGCAGCATAGGAATACCCATAGATGGTGGTGAATTTTATATAGAAGATGAAAAAAAAAATAAAATAATTGAACCAAATGTAAATGGTGAACTTATATATAAAGGTGATAATGTTTGCATGGGATATTCTTATTCTTACGACGATTTAGATAAAGATGATATTAATAAATCGATTTTAGAAACAGGAGATATTGCCTATAAAGATGAAGACAATTTTTATTACATAATTGGAAAAAAAAATAGATACATTAAATTAGCTGGAAATAGAATTAGTTTAGATGAGGTAGAAAAAATTTTTTTTAATTTTGGTTATAAAGTTGTTTGTTGTCAAAATATTAAAGATAAGATGAGTATATTTGTAAATGAAAAAAATATTGAAAAGAAAATAATTGATTATATTTCAGATTATACCTCATTACACAAAAATTTATTTAAAGTATTTTACTTAGAAAAATTTCCTTTAAATAAAAATAATAAAATTAATTATAATAGTAAGCTTTTCAAGCTATTAGACAGGTAAACTAATAAACTTTATAAAATAAATATTTTAAAGTAATACATTTATATGTTCATATTTTTTAGAGTTAATCTAAGTAAAAAATCAGGTCTAGGCCATTTTATAAGATCTAAAAGATTGGCTGAGGAATTCTCCAAAAGAAATATCAACACTTATATTGTGATTGATAATAAATATAAGCGAATAAGGTTAAATAAATTTTTAAATATTAAATACCTTTATGAAAAAAATGAGAGTTATAATGTTAGACATGACGCAAAAAGATTTCTTGATCTTATTAGCAATGAAAAATCAATAATTATAGTTGATGATTACAGAGTTGATGATAATTGGATTAAGGAAGTAAAAAAAAACCATCATAAATTGATAATATTTGATGACTTCTTTAAAAAATTTTCAAGTTCTGATTATATAATCAATACAAAACCTAATTTTTTAATTAGAGAATATTTAGAAAAATATAAAAAAATTAATAGTAATTCAAAACTTCTGCTGGGTCCAAAATACTCTTTATTAAGTAAGATAAAAAAAAAAAAATACAAAACCAAGAAATTTAATATTATGTTATATCTTGGTGCTTCCTTTGATGTCTCACCTTTAATAAAAATTATATTATATATAAAAAAAAATTATAAAAATACTGATAGGAATTTAAATTATTATTTAGTTGTGGGTCCATTTTCTAAAAAAAATATAAAAATTTCTCAAATTTCTAAATTTAGTAACATCAAAATATTAATTAATAAAAATGATGTAATTGCAAAATATAATTTTATAGATTTATTTGTTGGATCTTCAGGAATGAGTTTGTATGAAAACAAATATTATAATATTCCATCAATCTTTTTTCAAATGTCTGATAATCAGAAAATAGATTCTGATGCAACAGATTTACTGGGATTTTATTTTTTTCTTGAAAGAAAAAGTATTTACAATTTTAAAAAAATATCAAAATTGATATTTGAGGTTTATAAAAACTATCCTAAAGTAAAAAAATATTTAATTAACTCAACTGTTAAATTAGATCAAAACGGTTCAAAAAGAATTGTAGATACTATAATTTCAGGCAAAAAGGTTAAACTTAATCATAAGAATAATATTATAGTAAAAAAACAAAAATATTTTTCAAATGTTAACCTAAGTCATATAAATGATTATTTATCCTCGAGAAATTTGTATAAGAATAGAAGTCAAAGCATAAGTAGTAAGGAAATTCCAAAACTAGAACATTTCTTATGGTGGTTTAAAAATAAAAGAAAATCAAGCGTGTTTTATGAAAATGGAAAATTAAGTCTATTCCTTTATTATGAATACGCTCATATAAATTATGAAAAATATATTATCCCGGGTTGGTTTTTTTCTAAATATTCTCTAAAATTTAACTTTTTAAAGTTACTAAGGGCTATAACAAGTCATCATAGTAAAATTGAAAAAATTGCAAAAAGCAAAAACTTTAAAATAATTAGTTTGATTAATAGAACTAATTCTTCAATGGTAAAGATCACTGAAGCAATGAAATATAAAAAAATTAAATCAAAAAAAAAGTCAAAAATAATATATGATTATTTTGGAATTAAGAAAAACAATAAATTTTTGATCTATGAGAAAACGAAATTTTAAAATAGGTAAATTAGAAATAGGTTTAGACAAAAAAACTATAATTGTTGCTGAACTTTCAGGAAATCATAAAGGTAAAATTTCTTATGCTAAAAAATTAATTAAAATGGCAAAGAAATCAGGGGCTGACGCGGTCAAATTACAGTCTTATACTGCAAATAGCATAACTTTGGATGTCAAAAAAAAAGATTTTGAAATCGAAGGAAGCTCACCCTGGGCAAAACATACTTATTTGTGGGATCTTTATAAAAAAGCAGAGACCCCAATTAGTTGGCATAAAAAACTTTTTGATTATGCAAGAAAAATAAATATAGAAATTTTTTCAAGCCCATTTGACGAAAATGCTGTAGATTTTCTTGAAAAACTTAATTGTCCTGCTTACAAAGTTGCTTCTCCTGAAATAAATCATTTTCCTCTTTTAAAAAAAATAGCAAAAACGAAAAAACCAATAATATTATCTTCTGGCTTGTCAACTTTTAGCGATATTAAAAAAGCTTTAAAATATTTACAAAGACATGGCTCTAAAAAAATTATTCTTCTAAAATGCACATCTGCTTATCCAGCAAAATTAAGTGATTTGAATTTAAAAACTATAAATGATTTTAAGAAAAAATTTAACTTGATACCAGGCTTTTCAGATCACTCGGAGGGAATTATAGCACCTATAACTGCTTGCTCGCTTGGTGCCAAAATGATTGAAAAACATTTTAAACTAAATAATTCTAAGTCTGTAGATTCATTTTTTTCTCTAAGCCCAAATTCTTTTAAAAAGATGGTTAATGGCATAAGAGATTGCGAAGAAGCATCAGGCAAAATAAGTTATAATATCCCAAAAAATGCCAAAAAGTCTTTAATAGGAAGAAGATCTATATATGTTGTGCGAGACATAGATAAAGGTGAATTATTTACTAATAATAATATTCGAGTTATTAGACCAAATTTAGGATTGTCACCCATCTATTATGAAACTATTTTGAAAGGTAAATTTAAATCAAAAAAAAAATTGTATAAAGGTGATAGGTTTAAATTAAATTATATTAAAAAATGAGCTTAAAAAATTTCTTTTCGCAAAATAATCCATATCAATTTATAAATTCAAATAAAAATGAATTGTTTTTAAATTTCATCAATGAATCCACAAAACTTCATTATGGCAATTGTAAAGAATATAAAAAAATTTTGGATTTTTTAAATTATGATCCAAAAATAAAATATAATATCTCTGATTTACCTTATTTGCCCGTTCAACTTTTTAAATATAATGAGCTACTAAGTGTAAAAAAAAATAAAATTGTAAAAGTTTTACACTCCTCAGGCACATCAACAGGAGTACCTTCTAAAATTTTTTTAGACAAAGAAAACTCTAATAATCAAATAAATGCCTTAAAAAATATTTTTCAGTACCATTTTGGTGACGAAAGGTTACCCATGCTAATAATTGAAAAAAAATCATTATTAACAAACAATAATAACTTTGATGCTAAAAAAGCTGCATTCTATGGATTTTCAATATTTGGTAAAAATTATTCTTTTGCATTAAATAGTTCAGGCAAAATTGATTATGATGTGGTAAATGAGTTTCTTAATAAACATGCCAAAAATAATTTCATAATCTTTGGATTTACAAATCAAGTTTTTGAAACATTAATTAATAAATTAAATACAAAAAAATTAACCCAAAATTTGAGAAATGGAACATTAATACATGGAGGAGGTTGGAAAAAAATGGAGAAAAAGAAAATTTCCAAGAAAGAATTTAAAAAAAAACTTAAACTCAAAACAAAAATTCATAAAGTTTTTAACTATTATGGGCTAGTTGAGCAAACAGGATCTATTTTTTTTCAGTGTGATTGTGGATATTTTACTACATCTAATTTTTCAGATGTTTTAATAAGAGATAGTAATTTTAATTTATGCAAAGATAATCAAAAGGGATTTATCCAATTGCTATCTGTTTTACCAACTAGTTATCCAGGTCATAATATTTTAACTCAAGACATAGGAGAAATCATATCTCCTAAAAATTTAAAATGTGGTTTAGATATTAAGCATTTTGAAGTTCACGGGAGGTCAAAAATTGCTGAAGTACGAGGATGTAGTGATGTTTGATAATAATTTTATAAACAAAAAAGATATTGAAAGAAAAAAATTTTTTTTATTACAACCTTTTGATGAAATTGCTTGTAAATTTTTTTATGAATTATCTGATAATATATTTAAAGATAAATTAGCTAAAAAATATCCTGATGTTATAACTTATGCATTCTGGATCAGAAAAAGAAATATAATAGAACTTAAAAATAAATTTAAAAATTCCATAATCAGAAAGCCTCTTGGTACAATTTTTCATTTAACTCCAAATAATGTTCCTGTAAATTTTGCTTATTCCCTCTTTTTTGGTCTAATTACTGGAAATAATAATATTATAAAATTACCTTCAAAAGATTTTGTTCAGAATAATTTGATAATTAACTTGATACTTAAAATTTTAAAAAAAAAAAAATTATAAAAAATTGAAGGAATTAGTCAATTTTATTAAATATGATAAAAATAATGTTGATATAACAAAAACTATATCAGCTAATTCAAATGCAAGGTTAATTTGGGGTGGAGATAAAACAGTAGATCAATTAAGAAAAATTTATATTAATCCTAAAACATTAGATATTACTTTTCCGGATAGGTATTCTTTTTCAATTATTAATTTAAGTGAATTAAATAAATTAAATAAAAAAGGCATGTCAGAATTAATAAAAAAATTTTATTTTGACACTTATACATTTGATCAAAATGCATGCAATTCTCCACATTTAATTTTATGGTATGATGTGAATAAAAAAAATTATGATACTGAGTTTTTTTGGAAAAATTTAAATATTTTTATATCAAATAAAATTGATTATCCAGATACCGTTGTTTCAGAAAAATATAACATACTGTGTAGAAATATAATTGATTTTAACAATATTAAAAAACATAAAGTTTATAGTAAATTTTTGAATGTAGTATCGCTAAATAAACTTTTACCAAATAATCATGAACAAAGAGGAAGATGGGGGTTTTTTTATGAGTTTAAAATTAATAATTTAAATGGAATCGAAAAAATTATTAATGAAAAATATCAAACATTAACTTATTATGGATTTGATAGAGATTTTCTTGAAAAATTTGCTAAAAAAAACTCTTTAAGTGGCATAGATAGAATAGTACCGATCGGAAGATCTTTAGAAATGAATTATATATGGGATGGTATTAATTTTTTTGATACTTTGACGAGAATTATTGATATTAAATAGATAGAAAAATAAGGTAATAAATTGTCTGAAAAATTTTTAAATAAAAAACCAAATCTAAATAATAAAACTATATTAGTTACAGGCGGGACAGGTTCTTTTGGAAATCATATAGTTAAAAAAATAATTAAAAATTATAAGCCTAAAAAAATAATAATTTTTTCTAGAGATGAATTAAAACAATTTGATATGGCCAATGAATTGAATGCTCCAAAAAGTTATTTGAGATTTTTTTTAGGTGATGTGAGAGATCAAGACAGAGTAGAAAGTGCTCTACAAGGTGTTGATATTGTATTTCATGCTGCTGCGCTTAAACATGTTGAGTCATCCGAATATAATCCGTATGAATGTATAAAAACAAATGTTATAGGGACCCAAAATATTATAAGGGCCGCATTAAAGAATAATGTTGATAAAGTAATATTTATATCAACAGACAAAGCTACCAATCCACTAAATTTATATGGAGCCACAAAACTAGCCGCAGAAAAATTAATAATAGCTGCAAATAATATAAGAGGAAAAAGTCGAACTATATTGTCAGCAGTAAGATATGGAAATGTGATTGGTTCTAGAGGCAGTCTAATTCCAATATTAGATAAATGTTTAAAAAATAAGACTAAGTCTGTACCAATCACAGATTCAAAAATGACAAGATTTTTTATTACATTGGACCAAGGAGTAAACTTTGTATTGTCAAATCTAAATTATATGCAAGGGGGTGAAATATTTATTCCAAAAATACCAAGTGTAAAAATTATAGATATTGCCAAAGTTTATGCGCCAAATAAAAAAATTAAAATTATAGGTATAAGACCAGGAGAAAAACTCCATGAAGTACTAATTTCTGAAGACGAGTCGATGAATACAGTAGAAACTAACGATAGATATATTATTCTACCTAGATTTTACAATATTAATAAAAAAAAAATTAAAATTAAAAGAATTAAAAAGAGATTTTTATATTCAAGCGATTTAGAAAGCAACTTGCTAAATACAAAAAAATTAGGAATTTTTATAAAAAATTCTATTTAAAAAAATTATGCAGTTAAATAAAGATAAAATTCATTATTATCAAAAGAATCGAGGGGATTTTTTAATGATAGATTATGTAACTGAATTAGAGACAGGTAACTTTGCAAATGGATATAAAGATTTAGATGAAAACTTATGGTTTTTTAAAATTCATTGGCCTGGAGACCCAAATATGCCTGCTTCTCTTCAATTAGAGTCCTTAACTCAATTATGCGCGTTGTCAATTTTAACTATGGATGAACATGTTGGAAAATTCATGTACCTAGTCTCAGCAAATAATTTAAAATTTAAAAAAAAAATCACTCCTCAATTTAAAAGATTTAATCTTGAAACAAAAATAATTAAATTTAAAAGAGGAATAGCTAATTGTACGGGCCAAGGATTTGTTGATAATGATTTAGCTTGTAGTGCTGATTTTAACTTAATTTTAGCTGATGAGGTAGAAAAATTTAAAGTAAAAAAATAGGAACTCATGAAATACAATTTAGAATATGTATTTAAAGATTTAGGTATAAGAGATGACCAGTTAACTGATTTAGATAAAAATAATTTAATTAATAATGGCTACACAGTTATAAAAATTTCACCTGAAGAATGGAAAAAAAGAGGAATAGATTTGGATTTAATTTCTGATGTAATAGATGAGCTTATTGAAAAAGAAGGCTGGAAAGGTGGGTGGGACCATATAAAAAATGAAATTAAAGAAGGCCAACACCCCGAACCTGGCGCGCAAAGGTTAAATCATTTACTTAATAAACATCCGTGTTTTAGAAATGTAATAACAATTCCCGAAGCTTTATGTGCTGCTAAATTATTAATTAAAAATGAATTTTGTCTATCTCAATTAATATTAAGAATGCCACTCCCCGGTCAAGGTGATCAGCCGTGGCATGTAGATTGGATACCAAGAAGAAAACCTAAGGATCCAGTAAGATCAGTATTGGCCTCGCTTCTTCTAGATGATTATACCAAAGAAAATGGTACTACAAGATTAGTTCCAGGATCACACAAATACTTCAAACCTCCTGATGAAGATGGATATTTTTTTCAAGATCATCCAAACCAAATATATATAGAAGCACCGAGAGGAAGTTTATTAATTTATGATATAAATATTTGGCACAGGGGAAGCAAAAATCTAAATGGAAAAAAAAGAAGACATCTTAATATTAATTATAGAGATCGTGTTATTTGGCAACAAATAAATTTTAAGAAAGAATTAAAAAAAGAATTAAAAAAAGAATTTTCAGAGGCAGAACTTTATTTGCTTAAAGCAAGAGCTGTTGATAAATCAAGAAGTGATTGGTTATTTCAAAATAGAAATAATTTTTTTGTTAAAAAAGCTTTAAAATTTTATTGGGACTTTCTATAGATTATTAAGTATCCATTATTAAAAGTTCCTACAAGATTAGACTTCTGATCAGAAATATGAAATGTTTTATAGTTTACTTTAAATCCTTTATTTTTTAATAATTCTATAAGTCTATAAAAATAATTTTTATAACTATCGTGAACTATATCCTCTGTAATATATGTTCCTCCTTCATTCAAATAAGGAAGACAAGATAAAATAGAGTTTATTTGAGACTCGGGATGATGCCATCCATCATCTACTATCAAATCAAATTTTGTATCAAATTTTTTTAATATTTTTTTTATTGAATGTAATTCTAATTGATTACAATAGCCGCAATTTACAATTCTTTTTCCTTTAATAAATGTAGCCCTGTCTATATCCACTCCCCACAATAATGAATTAGAAAAATAATCTCTCATAGCAAGCAAACCTGCTGCTTCCGAAATTCCTAATTCTAGTATTGTTTTTGGAGTTTTAATTTTTTTAAAAAATGAATTTAGGAATTTTCTATAATTTCCCTTAGGCTTGGAGCTCTTATACTTGACTAAATAATTATTAAATTTATTCTTACTTTTTTTTACTTTTCGAATTTTTGGGTACTTTAAATTAGAAATAATGTTTAAATCATTATTCTTTATTAAATTAAGCTTAGAAGGTAATTTCATTTTTTGAGAGATTATATATAAATAACTCCAAGTATTTCTGTCTAAAATCTTTCTCATGATTCTCCAAAATTTTTGAGATAAAAAGTGTGAGGAGCTTGGATTTAATTTTTTTTTCATATTAATATTTTGAGATTTTATTAATCTAATTTTATAATTATACAATCAATAATATAATATTAGTAAAATTTCATTTAAATTAGTTTTTTTTTGCTTGTAAGAAATATTTCTTTAGTATAGAAATCTTCATATGCCTGTACATCAACACATTCTAACTAAACCTAGACTTATGAAAAAACTAAAAACATTTTATGATAAGTTGAATAAAAATGATGGTAAAATTGGAACAGCACTAAGAGGTATTGAGCTAAATTATAACAATGCTTGTAATTTAAGATGCAAATACTGTTTTACTAATTCTCCAAAAGGAGATGGAGTTAAAGAAAAATTAAGTTTATCAAAAATTAAAGATATTTCAGATCAAGCTGATGAATTAGGTTTTGTCGAATTTGATTTACAGGGTGGAGAACTTCTTTTGTGGAAGGATGAAATTATGGATGTTCTTGATGCAATTCAGCCTGAAAGATTTTATCTTTACTTTACAACAAATGGTTGGCATATGACACCAAAGATTGCAAAAGAATTGGCAAAACACAAAGTTAGTAGAGTTTCAGTAAGTTTAGATAGCATAGATCCAAAAATACATGATGAAATGCGTGGTAAAAAAGAATCTTGGGCTAGAGCTATGGAGGCATTAAAGTATGTTCAGGAAGCTGGCATGGATCCATACTTAAATGTAACGGTGGGTCATTATAATGCTAAGAGTGAGGATTTAAAACAACTGCTTGATTACTCAAAAAATCATAAATACAGGACTCTAGTTAATGTTGCAGTACCATCTGGGATGTGGAAAAATGTTCATGACATTATATGTGATGAAGAAGATATTGAACATATAAGAAACTTGAGAAAAGAATATCAAAACATGAATAGAAACTTATGGAATCCTTTTGATAAAAATTTTGAAAAGATTATGGGATGTACAACAGTAAATAGAATTTATATTACTCCAGTGGGTGATGTTTTGGTATGCCCTTATGTACATATTAAAATTGGAAATGTTCATGAGCACTCACTAAAAGAGATAACAGATTATGGTTTTAGAATAAAACATTTTAGAAATCATAGTTCTTTATGCTTAGCTGGAGAAGATAAGAATTTTATCAAAAATTTTATGGTGGGTAAAAAACAAAGTATTTTTCATCCAGCAGAAGCAAAAGATATATTTCCTAAAGAGGATTTTGTTTAAAGCTAAAATTCAAATTAAGTGCTTTTATAATTTAGTATGAAATTTGAGACTTTTATAATCGGGAAATACATTGATCTAGTTTTGTTAGACGAGAAAGTAGTTAAAAAAACTGACTGGTATACTTGGTTAAATTATTCTGAAAACACTGAAATATTGAGCGTGGGAAAATTTCCCAACACACTAAAAAAACAACTTTTATATGTAAGAAATCAATTGGCAGAAAAAAAAAATATTTTAAAGTTTGATGAATTAGAAAATAAACTTCAACTAGGCGTTGTTGAAAAAAAAAATAATACTCTTGTAGGAATGGTAGCAGCCTATGATTTTAATTATTTTAATAGAACATGTAATGTTGCCGTTATAACAGATTTAAGAAAAAAAAATATAAATAGACTCCTAGTCTTTAAAGAGTCCCAGGATCTGTTATTAGATCACCTATTTTTTAAAATGAATTTCAGAAAGATATATTCTGGAGCACCAGATAAAAAGCTTTCAGATATGACAGTAAAAATATGGGGATTTACCAGAGAAGGTGTTAGAAAAAAGGATACTTATTTTGATGGAAAGTACCACGATGACTACAAGCTTGGCTTATTTAAAGAAGATTGGGCAAAAATAAGAAAAAAAAAAATTGATTGATATGATTTTAAAAAATAAATTTTCAGTTATTACTGGATGTAATAGGGGTATTGGCCTTAAAATACTTGAGACTTTTTCAGAAAATGGAGCAAATATTTTTGCGTGTGTAAGAAATATAGACGATAAATTTAACGATGTTAAAAAGAGTTTAGAGGAAAAATATAAAAATCAAATTATTCCAATTAAATTTGATTTATCTGATAAAAATTCTGTTAGAGATGCTATCAAAGAGATTTTAAAATATGACAAGCTTGATTGTATTGTAAATAATGCCGCTATAATTCATAATAAATTATTCCAAATAACAAAAATTGAGGAGTTCCATGAAGTATTTGAGGTAAATTTCTTCAACCAAGTCTTGTTTACCCAAGGCTTGTTAAGAAAAATAATTAAAAATAAAAATGGAAGTATAATTTTTTTTTCATCATCAGCCGCTGCTGATGGTAATGTAGGTAGATCAGTTTATTCATCTTCTAAAGCTGCGATAGAGTCATTTGCCAAAGTACTATCTAGAGAATTAGGAAATTACAAAATTAGAGTTAATTGCGTTTCCCCAGGATTAACAGAAACAGATATGATGAGAAAAAGTACAGATGTAAAATTTTTAGAAACTATAATAAATGATATACCTCTTAAAAGAATAGGAACTCCAGTCGATATTTCAAAAATAATACTTTTTTTAGCATCTGATTACTCCGAATATTTGACAGGACAAAATATAAGAATAGACGGAGGCCTGAAATGATCAAAAATATTGAAAATGTAAAAATATTTACTAAAAATATGAGAAGAAAAATATTAAATACAGCATATCAGGCAGGCGCTAAAAGTGCCCATGTAGGTGGAGCTCTTTCTTGCACAGAATTAATTTCAATTTTATTTACTCATTTTAATCTAAAAAATTTAGAAGATGATAAAAGAGATAGATTTATTTTAAGTAAAGGACATGCTTGTTTAGCATATTATTCGGCATTAAGTGAACTGGGTTTTATTTCAGATGAAGAATTAAAAACTTTTGAAGAAGATGGAAGTAATTTACTTGGACATCCGGTATTAAACAAAAAACTAGGTATTGAATTCTCAACAGGATCTCTTGGAATGGGTCTTTCGATAGGCATTGGATTAGCAATTGCATCAGAAAAGAAAAAATTAAATTTTAAAACATTTGTTTTACTTGGTGATGGTGAATGCAATGAGGGTTCTGTCTGGGAAGCCGCAATGGCAGCACCTAATTTAAAAGTTAAAAATTTAGTGGTAATTATAGATAAAAACAATTTTCAACAAACTGGAACAAATGCTGAAATAATGAATATCAATCCAATAGAAGACAAATGGAAAGCGTTTGGCTGGAATGTACAGTCTCTTGATGGTCATAATATTGAAAATCTTCTTACATTTTTTGAAAAATTAAATTTTGAAAAGCCAAATTTATTAGTTTTAAATACAATTAAAGGAAAAGGATTTTCTTTCTCTGAAAACAATAATGATTGGCATCATGGAGTAATTAGTAAAAAAATTTATGAGGAAGCATTAAAAGAATTAGATTAATTATATATGTTAATAAATGATAGAAACATTAAAACTTGGTCTTTAATAGGACAAAGAGCTACCTTTGGAATGATTGCTCTTGACCTTATTAAAGAAAATAACGATTTAATGATTTTAACATCTGATGTTTCTACTTCAGCAGGATTAGATAGATTTAGAAAAACATACCCAAATAACTATGTAGATGTTGGAATAGCTGAACAGAATTTAATTGGAGTAGCAACAGGCCTAGCAAGTGAAAAATACAAAGTGCTAACAACAACTTTTGCACCATTTCAAACTTTAAGATGCTGTGAGCAAATTAAAGTCAACTTAGGATATATGAAGTATAAAATTATAATGGTAGGCTTAGCCAGCGGTCTTGCATTAGGTTCATTAGGTTTTACCCATGCATCAATTGAAGAGTTGGGTGTATTGAGAAGTATTCCAAACCTCACAATAGTATCACCATCTGATTGTCTTGAATTAGCTAAAACTGTAGAAGCTGCTCTAAAATTAGATAAATCTTGTTACATAAGGTTAACAGGCACATCCAACAATCCAATTGTAAATAGAAATGATTATAATTTTGAAATTGGTAAATCTGTTCAGTTAAAGAATGGAAATGATTTAACTCTATTTTGTAATGGACCTTTAGTTTACAATTGTTTAGAGGCAGCAAAAATTTTGGAGAAAGAAAATATATCAACTTCAGTAGTAAATATGCACACTATTAAGCCGATAGATAAAGATATAATTTTAGAAAAAATAAACAAAAATAAGATTATTTTTACCGCTGAAGAGCATAATATTATTGGTGGCTTAGGAAGCGCAGTTGCAGAAGTAAAATCTTCAGTAGAAAGTAAATGCAAGCTAATACGATTGGGTATAAACGATGTTTATACAAAAGGAGGGAGTCAAAAATATCTACAAGAACTCAATGGACTTTCAATTGACAAAATAGTATACACAGTCAAAAATAATTTAAATAAATAAAATGAGCACTGAAGAAAGATACAAAAAAGTTTTTATTGACACATTGTCTATAGATAAAGATAAATTTACTGACGATATTAAATACAATGATATACCAGAATGGGACTCAATTGGTCATATGACCCTTATGTCAGGATTAGAAGAAGAATTCAAAATTACGCTTGAAACAGACGATATCATAGACTTTAGCTCTTATAAAAAGGGAATAGAATTATTAAAAGAGAAATATAAAATAAGCTTCTAAAGATAAATCTTCAAGATTATTTAATGCCAGCAGGAACAGATATTTATAATTTAATCAGACTTTTATGGCCTATTAATAGAAGTATAACAGGTAATGGTAATAGGCAGACTTTAAAAATATTAAAAAAAATTAATAAAAAATTGCGAATATTTGAAGTTAAATCTAACAAAAATGTTTATGACTGGAGAATTCCTTTAGAATGGAATGTAAAAAAGGCTTTTATTAAAGTCCAGGAAACTGGAGAAGAAGTTTTGAATTTTAAAAACAATAATTTACATTTAATGAGTTATTCAACTCCGATTAATAAAATATTAACTTTTAATGAATTGAAGAAAAAATTAAACTTTATAAGAGAAAAGCCTAATTCAATTCCATATACCACTTCATATTATAAAAAAAATTGGAGCTTTAATATAACTTATAATAATTTTAAAAAATTAAATAAAAATAATAAATATATAGTAAATATAGACGCTAAATTTAAAAAGGGCTCCATGTCTTATGGTGAAATTTATCTTAAAGGAAAATTAAAAAGAGAAATATTATTCTCAACATATATTTGTCATCCATCAATGGCTAATAATGAATTATCAGGTCCTTCACTGTCAATTTTTTTATCAAAATGGTTAAACAATATAAAAAATAGAAAATATTCATATAGATTTATATTTATTCCAGAAACAATAGGATCAATACATTATATAAAAAAAAATTTAAAAAATATGAAAAAAAATATTTTAGCTATATTTAATATAACATGTGTAGGAGACGATAAAAATTCTTCAGTACTTTTTTCTAAATATGCAAACACTGTTGCAGATAAAATTTTACTAAAAGTGCTTAAAAAAAATAATATCAAATTTAAAAAATACCATTGGCTTGATAGAGGTAGTGATGAGAGACAATTTATGTCTGCCGGAGTAGAAATCCCAACTGTTTCACTTATGAGTTCAAAGTACAGGGAATATTCAGAATATCACACTTCTGATGATAATTTAAACTTTATTAGCCAGTCAGGGCTTATGAAAAATTTTAACTTATATAAAAAAATAGTTTTAGAAACAGAAAAACTCGAATTTCCTATTGCAAGATTTTTGTGCGAACCTAATTTGAGTAAAAGAAATTTATATCCTGATCACAAATTAAATAAAAAAAATTCATTTATTAAAAAAAATGCTAAAAATATTCTTAATTTCCTATCATATTCTGATGGTAGAAATTCATTAAATGATATTTCAGATTATATAAGACTCAATATAAATGAAACAGAAAAGATAAACAAAGTACTAAAAAATAATAATTTAATTTATTAGTTTAATATTATTTAAATTATTTCTTTCTTAAATTTATACTTATTCAAATATAATTTATAGATTGCTTCTATAGCACCTGAAAATATAAAAGTAGATATTAAACTGTATCCGAAAAATGGAAGAGCAAGAGTATAACATGCTATAAAACCGGTAAATGAATATCCATATCCACCTAATGTCCAAACACCAAAATTTGTTATTATAAAAAATAAAAGCGCCCCAAATAATGCTCCTGAAACTCTAGTAGTTATGTTTTTAATAAAATATTTTGAAATAAGACCAATTATAACTACACTTCCCCATGTAAATGCAACAGTACTATGAAAACCTATAAAATAATCTGTTATTAAAAAACTAATTATTAAAGCTGGTATGTATCTTGTGCCTAAAATTGCTGGTATGTAAAAACTTAATGCTAACAAGCTTGTAAAATTTGGAGGGTGAGGAATAAAGCGACTTGCAGATAAAACTAAAAAAATTCCAATAAAAATTTTCAAATAATTCATAATTATCAATTTACAAATTAAAATAATTTTAACAACATTTAAATAAATTATCAATTAAGCTTTTTAGAATTCTTTCCTAAAGCCAAATCTTATTTGTCTATCGTTTTGAGGATAACCATGTGGTCTTTGATAGATTTCATCAAGCATATTGTCAATATTTAATGATAAAACATAATTATTAATTTTCTTTGATATTGATAAATCAATAATATCGGTACTATCCATTTCTATAGTTGAATAGTTTGACGAATGTGTATCAAAATGTTTTCCATAATGTTTATAATTTGCATTTAAATTAAAATCACCAAGAAGGTACATTTTTATTTTTTGA
>MDSW01160909.1_pt1 | contig 43544 bp, 45 predicted proteins | sample 811171 | NCBI WGS metagenome assembly MDSW01 (sample SAMN05326641, study PRJNA326480) | marine metagenome | isolation source: seawater | place: Atlantic Ocean: North West | collected 2012
AGAAAAGTAGCGTTCGATGTAAGTTCAATGTTACAAAAAAATATTTATTCAGAACAACAAAAAATTAAAGAGAATAAAATTAGATTTAATCATAAAATTAATATTGAAAATTTAGATTTCAATTATACTGAAGAAGAAAGTAATAAGGTATTTCAAAATTTAAATTTAGAAATAAATAAAAATTCTATAATTGGAATATATGGCAAGACAGGAAGTGGAAAAAGCACACTTATTGATTTATTGGTAGGACTTATACAACCAAATAAAGGAGAAATAAAAATTGATGGAGTTTCAATATTTAATAATTTGCAAGATTGGAATCAAAAAATTTCTTATGTAGATCAAAATATTACTTTAGTTGACTCTTCTATTAGAGAAAATATAGCAATAGGAGTAGAAATAGAAAATATTAATGAAAAAAAAATAATAGAAGCTTCAAAATTAGCTCAACTCGAAGAATTTGTTGAGACATTAGAAAATAAATATAACACAATTATTGGAGAAAGAGGCATAAGACTATCAGGTGGGCAAATACAAAGAATTGGTATTGCAAGAGCACTGTATGCAAACAGCGAATTAATTATATTGGACGAGTCTACAAACGCACTAGATTTTTTTACAGAAGATAAAATAATAAAAAGTATTAGATCTTTGAAAACAAACAAAACAATAATAATTATTTCTCATAAAATGAACACTTTAAAAGATTGTGAAAAGGTTTATGAGATTAAAAATAAAAATATATTTGAATCTAAAATTTAATATTCATACTAAAAAAGTTTTTTTAAAAATATGATAAAATTTTTAGTACAATAATCTTATGAAAAAAAAATCTATTTTAATAATTGGAAATAAAGAAAATTTTACATTAGAAAAGATGTATTATAAATCTTTAAAGCATTTGGGACACAATATAGATTTTTTTAAAATAGATATAACTTTAAAAAATTTAATTTTAGCTAAGTTAATTTATTATATACCTTTTTTTCATTATGCATCTTTAAGAAAGAAATTAATAAACTTTTTTAAAAAAAAATAAAAAAAAATATGATATAATAATTATTTTTAAAGGCTTATACCTTAATCTTGAGACAATAAAGAAAATAAAGAAAATAAAAAAAAATACTATTTGGCTAAATATTTTTCCAGATGATCCTTTTGAACTTAATAATCCCACAATTTCAAATCAAAGTTTTTTAAATACAATAACTGAGTTTGATATATTTTGTATATGGTCAAAAAAAATTAAAAATCAATTAGAAAAATTACATAAAAATGTTTTTTTTATATATCTCCCTTTTGCCTATGACAATTTAGTAAAGTTTAAAACAAAAAAAAAAAATATATTTAAAATTGATAGAATTCTTTTTGTTGGCACATATGATCAAAAAAGAAAAGAAGTTTTAGATTCAATAAAAATTCAAAAAACTATTTATGGTGGAAACTGGAAAAATTTGATTAAATTTAATAGTAATAGATCAAATATCCATGGACATTTGCACGGGCAAAAGTTACATGAAGCAATTTCTAGTTATAAAATAAATCTTAATATTCTTAGAGATCAAAATGCTACATCTCATAATATGAGAACCTTTGAAATTCCAGGCCATAATGGATTGATGTTAACTAACAGAACTAAAGAGCAAAATAATTTTTTTAGAGAAAATCAAGAATGTTATATGTATTCAAATATTAAAGAGCTAAATTCAAAGATAGAATTTATCATAAAAAATTCTAAAAAAGCTGATAAAGTAAGAAAACGAGGAATATTTAAAGTAAAAAAACATAATTATTTAAATAGATCAAAATATTTATTAAAGAAAATTAATGAATTTATTAAAAATAAATCAGAAATATAAGTTTACACTATTTCTATTAATAATTTTTTTTACAGTAATTAAATATTATTTAGATTTGGTAGGTGAACTTAGTCTTTATATGAGCTTGTTACTTTTTGTTATTCTATTACTAAATTTAACACCAATTTATAATTACTTAATTAGTTACAAAGAAAAAGATCATATTCCATTATTTGAGTTATCGCACATTTATTTTTTTTTTTGTTATTCACTTCCAATTATTTTTCATGAGCACCGCTATTTATCAAATTTTCTTAAAAAAACAAATGATCTAGATTTAATTTATTGTTTAAAAATTTATTTATTGGGATTGTTATTTTTTAATTTAGGATATTTTTTATTTAAAAAAAATACAAATCCAAAAAAAAATAAAATTTTTGAAATTGACAAAAAATATAATGGTTTATTGTTTATTGGAATAATATCATATTTATTAGTAGTTATTACTTTTTATTTATTTGATGATCAACTTTTGGTAAAAAAAATTTTTCAACTAAAATTCCCTATATTATATTTGTCTTTAGGGTTTTTGTTTTTATACATTATATTAAAGAAAAATTTTAATTTTTTCGGGAAATTAACTTTATTTATATTAATACTTATTCCTATATATCTAGAAACTTTAACTGGATCATTGTTGTCACCTATGCTTATATTAATATATTTATACTTGTTAAGTTTCATTTATACAAAAAAACTTTACTTAAAATATTTATCAGTCTTTTTTTTAATATTTTTTTTTCTACATACTTTCAAAAATGAACTTAGAAATGAATTATGGTGGTCCAAAAAGGATATAAATGAACCAATTGTTTATGTTTTTTATAAATCATATTCAGATGCTATAAAAAAACACTCAAATTTAAATTTTGAAGAATATAAATATTTAATTATAAATAGAAATTTTGGAAGATTATATCACAGTTTTGATTCATTAATTATTGTTACAAGAAAATCACCAAATATAATCCCTTATTGGAATGGATATTCTTACAAGATTCTAACTTCAAAAATTGTTCCAAGAATATTTTGGAAGAATAAACCATCAGATACTTTGGGTAATCAATTTGCAAGAAGATATGAAATGATAACTGACCCTACCGACAAACATACTTCATGGAATATGCCTGTATTGAATGAATTTTATGCAAACTTTGGAATAAAAGGTGTGATGATTGGAATGTTATTTGTGGGAATAATATTTTCTTTAATAAATAAATTTTTAAATTTTAGTAAACATAATTTGCTATATATAATTACATTTATATCAACCTATCCCATCTTTGTAATGGAGAGTCATTTATCAATGCTTTACGGAGCTATTTTTCAAACTTTTATATTCTTAGTTGTTTTTAATTATGTTTTATTAAAATTATTAGCTTTTATTAAATCAAGATTATGAAAAAAAAAATATGTTTTTTTTTAAGAAAACCATTTTATGGAAAAAATTTTAGCATTGAAAATTTTTATTATGAAATATTTAGTCATAATAGTAATGATTTTGTTTATGAATTTAAAGTATGTCCATTTGAGAGCAGGGGTTTTTTAAGAAGATTGTTTTTGTCGATCTGGGCTATTTTTAATCAAGGAGATATAAATCATATATGTGGCGATATAAATTTTATTTCTATTTTTTTAAATAAAAAAAAAAACAATTAACACTATTTTAGATACTTACTCAATGAGAAGATTGAAAGGTTTAAAAAAATATTTGTATAAAATATTTTGGATAAAAATTCCATTATTTAAAAGTTCAAATGTAATAGCTATCTCAAATAAAACTAGGAAAGAAATTAGAAAATATAGTGATTATAAAAAAAATATTTCTGTAATAGACATGTGCACACAAAAAATATTTAAAAAAAAAATTAAAAAAAAAATTAATAAAGTACCGAAAATATTAATTGTTGGAACAAGCGAAAATAAAAATATAAAAAATGTATTTTATTCACTAAAAAATATAAAGTGTGAATTAATTGTAATTGGAAATTTAATGCCAGATCAAATTGATATTTTAAAAAATTTTAAAATTAAATTTAAATGCTTTATATCATTAAATAATAAATCACTTGTTCAAAAATTTTTTCAAAGTGACTTACTAGTATTCGCTTCCAACTATGAAGGATTTGGCATTCCTATTTTAGAAGCCCAAACTGTAGGTAGAGCTGTTTTGACAAGCAAATTAGAACCGATGACTTATGTTGGTGGAAATGGAGCTTTATATGTAAACCCAGAAAACATAAAAAGTATTACAAATGGAATTAACAACCTAATAAAAAACTCTAAACTAAGAAATAGTCTTATTAAAAGAGGTTTTGCAAACATTAAAAGATTTAATAAAATAAATATTCTTCAACAACACATTAATTTATATAACAAAATTTTATACAGTAAACTTAATCAACAAGTAATTAATATTAAAAAATAATAATTTGTTTTAAAATTTATGAAAGCAATAAAAATTCTTATAATTGGTAAAAATAGTTTTTTAGCAAATAATTATAAAAATAATACAAAAATTAAAAATTTAACTCTTATAGATAGATCTTCCATAGATAGTATCAATCTTGAAAAATATACTCATATAATAAATTTTAGTTTAGATCCAAAAGTAAAAAAAAAAGATTATAATTTGACTTATAAGCTTGATAAAAAAATATGTTATTTAATAAAAAATAAAAATATTATTTATGTATTGCCATCTTCAAGAGCGGTATATTCAGAAATAAATAAAATTCCTTATAAAGAAAACTGTATAAAAAAATACCCAAATGGATTTTACGGAAAAAACAAGTTAAAAATAGAAAAAGACGTTAAAAAAATTATAAATAAAAATTATCTTATTATAAGAATTCCAACTTTGTTGATTTTTGATGTTTCGAAAAGAAACTTATTTATTAGCAGGATATTATTTAATTTAAAAAAATTAGGAAAAATAAATTTTGATATTAAATCTGATACATTTAAGGATTTTATAACAATAGAGTATTTTTCTTTTTTTTTAGATAAATTAATAAAAAAAAGAGCAAAAGGAACATACAATTTGTCTTTTGGAAAGCCTGTATTAGTTAAGCAAGTTGCAAATAATATTATATCTGGCTTTGGAAAAGGATTAGTAAAATATACTAGAAATAATAAAGTAAAAAAAAATCAATCATTTGTTTTAAATAATAAAAAAATTAAACAAAAAATTAATTTTTCTGTATCTAAAAAATATATTTTAAAATATTGTAGAAAGTTAGGAAAAAGTCTGAATTATGAATAAAATTTTTATAACTGGTGGTTGTGGATTTATAGGTTCACATCTTTCAGAACACTTGTTTAATAAATACAAAAATTCCAAAATTATAATTTATGATAAAATTAGTTATGCTGCCAATATAAAATATATTGAAAAAATTTTAAAAAGCAAAAGAGTTTCATTGATAAAAAAAAATATTTTAAATTTTAAAGAATTAAAAAAAGCCACAAAAGGAGTTGATTTATTAGTTCATGCAGCAGCAGAAAGCCATGTTGATCAATCATATAAATTAAAAGATGATTTTATAAAAACAAACGTATTAGGTACAAAAAATATTTTGGAAGTTTCTAAAATAAATAATATAAAAAAAATAATTCATATCAGCACAGACGAAGTATATGGAGAAACTTACAAATCAAGCTTTAAAGAAAGCTCAAGATTCAATCCTTCTAATCCCTATTCCAGCTCTAAAGCAGCAGCAGAGATGATAATAAATGGTTATATACATTCTTTCCAACTTCCACTAATGATAATCAGAGCAAATAATATTTTTGGTCCTAGGCAGCACCCAGAAAAATTAATTCCAGGTTGCTGTTGGAGTTTTATTAATAAATTAAGATTTCCTATTCATGGTTCTGGTTTGCAAAAAAGATCTTTTTTATATGTTAAAGATTTTTGTAGAGGTGTTGAAACTGTTATAAAAAAAGGAAAAAAGTATGAAATTTATAATATTGGTTCGACATATGAATACAAAAATATAAGCGTAATAAAACTTATTGCAAAATTAAATAATATTAATTTTAAAAAATATACTAATTTTGTAAAAGATAGACCTTTTAATGATTTTAGGTATAGCATTAATTTTGATAAAATTAAAAAACTTGGATGGTACCCAAAATTTAAACTAGAGGATAAAATTTTAGAAATAAATAATTGGTATAAAGAAAACCAAAGTTTATTTAAAAAAAGGTGATTTAAATGAAAATTGCCTTTGTTGTAGATAATCATTCACCAGCTTATGGAGGGCCTTATACTGTAATTTCAGAACAGGCATATAATCTTTATAAAAATAATATAGAATTAAAACTTATATATAATTCAAATTCGTTCAGCTCTTTTAATAGAAATTATTATGAAATCTTTAGAAAAGTAGACCTAGTTCATATATTTGGCATTTGGAGACCAAAAATCATTTCCGCCTTTTTTAATGCAAGAAAAGCTAAAACAAAGATTGTAATTTCACCCTTGGGTGCCCTTGAGCCATGGGCAATGAATCAAAAAAAAATCAAAAAAATTATTGCCTGGAAAGTGTACCAAAAATTTATTTTAAATAAAGCTGACTATATTTTAGCAACCAGCATTATGGAAAAAGAAAATATTTTAGATAATGGAATTAAAGCGCCAATAAAAGTTATACCTCACGGAATAACAATTCAAAATCCATTATTAGAAAGTACAAATAAAGATATTAAAAAGGCTATTTTTTTTTCAAGGATACATGAAAAAAAAGGTTTGCTCGAACTAGTTGATTGTTGGTCCAAAATAAATCCAAAAAAATGGCAATTAGACATATATGGACCAGTTTCAAATAATGATTATTTAAACCAAATTAATAATAAAATCCATAGAGTCAATCTACATAATAAAATAAATATTTTTAAACCTATATTTGATAAAGAAAAAAAAATTAAGACTATGAGTGAGTCTAGTCTATTTTTGTTACCAAGCAAAAGTGAAAACTTTGGAATGTCAATACTCGAAGCACTATCTCTTGGTATACCAGTTTTAACTACTACTGAAACTCCATGGGAAAAATTAAATGAGTTCAATGCAGGAATAGTAATTAAATTTTCTAAAGAAAATTTAATGTTAGCGTTAAATAAATTTTTGAGCATGGAAAATGAAAAGTTGCTTGAGATAGGGAGAAATGGAAGACAGTATGCAAAAGAAAATTATGATATTAAAAAAGTAATTAAGGATTATGTTAATTTTTATAAAAGTATTTAATATAAAATGAAAATTTTAAATATTTTATTATCGTCATCAATTGAACAAGGAGGGCCACCAGAAGTTGTCAGAAATTATTCTAACGTAATTAATAGTAATAAAATAGTTATTTCAGTATTTAAATTAAAGAGTTTAAGTTTTTTTTATTTATTTAAATCTTTATTTATTATTAAAAAAAAAAAAAAAATATTAAATTTTTTGTCTAAGTTTGATATTATACATTTTCATTCAGTTTGGGATTTAAAAGTAATTATTATCTCTTATTACTCTCGTCTTCTAGGAATTAAATTAATATTAATACCTCATGGAACATTTGACAAATGGTCATTAAGAGAAAAATTTTTAAGAAAAAAATTATTCTCTTTAATATTTTTAAATAATTTTATTATTAAACTAGATGCAATATTTTTCTCGACCTTTGATGAATTCTTCGAAGCAAAACAAAGTTTTAAATTACCTTATGCTTTCATTATTCCTAATGGAATTAATTTAAATAAATTTAAATTTATAAAAAATCAAAATTTAGAAACTAAAAAGAAAAAAATAATTTTTTTTGGTAGAATTCATAAAAAAAAAGGAATTGAACTATTACTAAAATCAATAAAAGAATTACCAGAATCTTTTTTTTCCAATTATTTTTTTGAGATAACTGGACCAGGAGAAAAATATTATATAGAAAAAATTTCAAAAATTATAATTAATTATAAACTAGAAAATAAAGTTTTTCTTTTAGGTCCTAAAAATACTAGTGAAAAAAAAGAATATCTTAAATCGGGTGACTTATTTATTTTACCTTCTTTCGAGGAAGCTGACTCAATAGCTTTAAAGGAATCTATGGCGCTAGGTTTGCCTGTAATTATTTCAGAACAATGTAGAATGAATATTATTAAAGAAAAAAAATCAGGTTTTGTAGTCAAAACATCAATTAATAGTATTGTTAATACACTTGTTAGTTTAGATAAATCGGACTTAAAAAAAATGGGGAATAGTTCAAGACAAATTATTGAAAATTATTATGATAATGAAAAATGTTCTAAAAGAGTATTTAAAGTTTATGAAGATATATATACAGGAGGACATTCATCCAATGATTGGATCAATTTAAATGAATGATATTTTTACTTTGGGAATTAATTTTTTGCATTCAGATACATCGGCATGTATTTTTAAGGGAAATACATTAATTGCTGCGGCAGAAGAGGAAAGATTTTCAAGAATAAAACACACTTCTAATTTTCCAATAAATTCAATAAATTATTGTCTTTCAGAAGCAGGAATCGATATTTCAAAAATTAAAACTATATCACTAAACTCCAATCCTCTTTCCTCATTAAATAGAAAAGTAATTTATACTGTTAAGAATCCAAAAAGTTTAAAATTGGCTTTTTCTAGTTTAAACAATCTCCAAAAAAAAATTTCTCTTAGAAAATTAATACAAAATATTGATCATAAAAATAAATTTAATGGAAATATAAAATATATTGATCATCATCAATCTCACATTGCCTCATCATTATTTTTTAGCAATTTTGAAGAATGTGTGAATGTTTCTATTGATGGTTTTGGAGATTTTGCAAGTTGTGCCTGGGGAATTTATAAAAATGGAAAATCAAAAATCGATAATAGAATATATTTTCCACATTCTTTAGGTATATTTTATCAAGCGATAACACAATACTTAGGTTTTAAAAACTATGGAGATGAATATAAGGTAATGGGTTTATCCTCTTATGGAGAGCCAAAATATAAAGAAGAAATATCAAAATTAATATTTAATACTAAAAATGGTTTTGAATTAAATTTAAAATATTTTGTACATCATAATGAAAAAATAATTTCAGAAAATTCAAACGGGCAGATAATATATAAAAATTTATATTCATCTAACTTATTGGGTCTATTAGGAGAAGAGAGGAAGAAAAATGAAGAAATATCCCAAAAACATAAAGATATAGCAAAATCAGCCCAAGAGGTTTATGAAGATATCTTTTTAAAATTAATTAATAAATTATTTGACAAATATAAAACTAGAAATTTGACTTTATCCGGAGGGTGTATAATGAATTCAGTTGCAAATGGAAAAATAATAAAAAATACACCTTTTGAAAAAATTTATATTTCGCCAAATCCTGGAGATGCTGGTGGCTCAATAGGGTCGGCAATATCAACTCTAAAAAACATAACAACAAAAAAAAATATAATTAATAATTATGCCTATTTAGGTAACAAATATTCTGCGGATGAAATCGAAAAATATATTTATAAAAATTCTATTAACAAAAACTTTGTTATCGAAAAATTACCTTTTGAGGAAATAGTAAAAAAAACATCTTATAATTTATTAGATTCAAAAGTCGTGGGGTGGTTTCAAGATAGAATGGAATGGGGGCCAAGAGCTTTGGGCAATAGATCTATTCTTGCCGACCCAAGAAATCCTAAAATTAAAGATATTATTAATTCTAAGATAAAAAGACGTGAAAGTTTTAGACCTTTTGCGCCTTCAGTTTTATGGGATTATGCAAAAGAATGGTTTTATTTAGAAAAAGAAGTTCCTTATATGTCCGAAGTATATTTTTTAAAGGAAGAAAAAAGAAAACTTTTGCCAGGAATAACCCATGTTGATGGAACTGGAAGACTTCAAACTGTTAAAAAAGAAGATAACTATAAATTTTATCAACTAATACATAATTTCTACGAATTAACTTCTGTACCAATTATTTTAAATACTTCATTTAATGAAAATGAACCAATCGTTAGAACTCCTCAAGAGGCAATTGATTGTTTTATTAGAACGAAAATGGATGTATTAGTTTTAGAAAATTGGCTTATTTCAAGGGATTAATATTGTGAAAATTTCAGTTATAACGATTTCTAAGAATTGTAAACCTACAATTGAAAGAACTATAAAATCAGTTTTAAATCAAGAGTACAAAGATAAAGAATATATTGTAATTGACGGGGACTCAATTGATGGAACAAAAGAAGTTTTAGAAAAGTATAAGCCTTTTGTTGATAAAATTGTCTCCGAAAATGATGAAGGAATATATCATGCAATTAATAAAGGAATTAAATTGGCAAAAGGTGATATTATTTCATTAATTCATGGCAATGACATGTTTGCGCATGAAAAAGTTCTTACCGACGTAGCAAACAATTTTAGAAATAATAATAATTTGGATATTTTAATTGCAGATGTTGCTTTTAAAAATAAATTAGAAGATAATAAATATATTAGATATTATCCTTCTAAAACTTTTCGCCCTTGGATGTTAAGATTTGGATATTCTCCACCACATTTATCTTCTTTTTTTTCAAGAAATGTTAAGAAGTCAATAGGTTTGTATAACACGGATTTTAAAATAGCAGGAGATTTCGAGTATTTTGTTAGATGTTTTTTAAAAAATAAACTAAAATATAAAAAATTAAATAAATGTTTTGTATATATGAGTTTAGGAGGAGTTAGTAACAGAAATATAAAAAGTTATTTGATTTCTTCAAATGAAATTAATCAAGCTCTAAAAAAAAACTCTTTTTATTCAAATATAATTCTTACTTTTGTAAGATTTCCTTTAAAGTTAATTCAATATTTATTTTAATAAACAAAAGTGACAACAAATAACTTAAAATATTCCACTTCTTTAATTTATATATCTATTCCTGTATTGTTAATTACAGGACCATTTCTTCCAGATTTGTCAGTAGTGATTATAGGATTAATATTTGTTGTTAATGAAATTCTAAATAAAAATTTAAAAATTTTTAAAAATAATTATTTCTTATTGTTCTTATTTTTTTATTTAATAATTTTATCCTCATCTTTTTTATCTAGTTATTTTGCATACTCATTAAGAAGTTCTGTTCCTTATATTAGATTTGGGATTTTTGCATTAAGTATTTTTTTATTAATTTCATATAATGAAAGTATATTAAAAAAAGTAACAATTATTTTTATTATAATATTGTTTACATTATTTTTTGATTCAATTTTTGAATTATTATTTAATAAAAATATTTTTGGGTGGAAAATTACTAGTGGATCTAATTTTAGGATTACAAGTTTTTTTGGGGATGACGAGGTTTTAGGCAGTTATGTTTCAAGATTTTTTCCCTTAATACTTTCTTTAATTATGTTTTGTAAAGAAAAAAATTATTTAAAAATTAATAATCTTATTATCTTTTTAATAATAATAATGTCATTTATTATTACTTTGATCAGCGGAGAAAGAACGGCTTTTGCTTTAATTTTATTATCATTTATTTTAACTTTTTTAACTTGTAAGAGTTTAAGAAAAACTATTTTGTATTCTTTAGCTACGCTACTATTTTTGTCCTCGATTATTTTATCTATACACCCAGACTTAAAAAAAAGAATGTATAATAGCGTAATTTCACAGATGGGTTTATCAAAATCTAGTGAAAGAATTAAAATCTTTAGTAAAGTTTACGAAGGACACTATATCATCTCCCATAGAATGTTTTTAGAGAAACCAATCCTTGGTCATGGAGTAAAATCTTTTAGAAAGTATTGCGCTGAACCAGAAAACTATTTAAATGAGACTGCATGCACTACACATCCTCATAATATATATATGCAATTATTAGCTGAAACAGGTTTAATTGGTTTTCTATTTATATTTAGTTTGTTTATTATGTTATCGCTAAAATTATTAAGATTTTTTGTTGAATCTTTTAAGATTAAAGAAAATTACATGCAACAGAGTAAGGCATTAATATATATATTTTATTTTGTAAATTTGTTTCCTTTGCTTCCTTCTGGAAATTTTTTCAATAATTGGCTTTCAATAATATATTTTTATCCATCTGGATATTTTATTTATCTAAACAATTATAAATTAAATAAATGATTATGAATCAAATAGTATTTTCTTTAACGTTAAATATTATAATATTTTTTTTTTTCGATAAGATTGTTACTATTTTTAATATTAAAGATTTTCCAGATGGTAAAAGAAAATTTCATTCAAAACCGATTTATTTATTTGGAGGAACTTTAATATTAATAAATTTAATTTTATTTTTTATCTTAAATATTTTATCGGTCAAAAATTATACGTTTGATTATTCTTTTAATAATAGAGAGTATTTTACATTAATATCAGGATCTATTTTATTTTATATTTTTGGACTTTATGATGATAAATTTAAACTTAAAGCTAATTATAAACTTATAATTTCTCTTTTCTTGGTAACTTTTTTTTTATTTATTGACAATAATTTAATTATTAAAGAATTAAATTTTTCATTTTACAAAAACACAATTGAACTAAAAACGTTTTCTGTTTATTTCACAGTTTTATCTTTCTTACTTTTTATTAATGCTCTTAATATGTTTGATGGTATTAATTTACAATCAGGTTTTTATATTTTAAGTATTTTTGTAATTTTTATAATCAAAGGTATTTTTGTTCAACTGTCGTTGATTTTAATAATTCCATTATTGTTATTCTTATATATGAACTATAAAAACAAAATTTTTTTTGGAGAAAGTGGAATACAATTATTTGCGTTTTTATTGGCTTTTATTTTTATTAAAACTAATAATTACCAAAATAATATTTTTTATGCAGATGAAATATTTATTATTATGGGTATTCCAGGACTAGATATGTTTAGACTTTTTTTAATTAGATTGTTGTCTGGAAATCATCCTTTTAAACCTGATACAAAACATATACATCACTTATTAAATAACTTTTTTTCGGCAAAGAAAACATTCTTAATAATATTTTCATATATAGTTTTATCAATATTTTTGTATTCAGTGTTTAGCAATAAATTAATTTATGTTATTTGTTATATTTTAACTTATATTTTAATCATAAGTTTATTAAATTTTAATAAAAAAAAAAAATAAATTGAAAAGAATTTTTGATCTAATTTTGGCATTATTCTCTATAATTATTTTTTTTGTACCTATTATTTTAATTTCAATTTTAATTAAAACCGAAAGTAAAGGGTCAGTTTTTTTCGTATCGAGAAGAGTTGGAAAAAATAATAAAATTTTTAAAATGTTAAAATTTAGAACAATGATAGTTGAAACACCTTTGTTACATAGCAATGATCTTAAATATTCTGAAAAATATATTACAAAACTAGGAAGTATTTTAAGAAAGTACAGTCTAGACGAATTACCACAAATTTATAATGTTTTAATTGGAGAAATGTCATTTGTAGGACCCAGACCTGCACTTGAAAATCAATATGAACTTTTAAAAAAGAGAAACAATTTAGGAATTAATTTACTTACACCAGGAATAACTGGTTTAGCACAAATTAAAGGCAGAGATCAAATAAACCTTGAAGATAAAGTCAAATATGATTTGGAGTATAAAGAGAAAAAATCTTTTATTTTAGATTTATTAATTTTAATAAAAACAATAAAGGTTGTTAGAAAAGCTGAAGGAGTAAAACATTGAATTTAAAAAAAAAATTGGCCGTAGTATCAACCCATCCAATTCAATATCAAGTTCCTTTATTTAAAAAATTAAAAAAAGAAGGACTAGATATTGATGTATTTTATGCATCAAATCACGGATTTAAATCTAAATTTAAAGATAAAGAATTTAATAAAAAATTTAATTGGAATATCGATTTATTAAAAGGATATAAAAGTTATTTTTCAAAAAATCAGAATCAAGCAATTGATAGTTGGAGATTATCTTTTGACTCTTTAGAAATATTTTTTAAAAAAAAAAAATACGATGCTTTGTTATTTTTTGGTTGGTCAAATATATTATTTTTAAAAGCATTTTATATTGCTAAAAAATTTCAAATTCCAACTATTTTGAGAGTAGAAACAAATTTTCATTCAAAAATAAGAATTATAAAAAAAATAATAAAATATTTTATATTGAAAATACTTTTTAAATATATTGATTATTTTTTATATATTGGAAAACTAAATAGAGAATTTTATATAAAACTTGGAGTAAAAAATTCAAAATTATTTAATGCGCCATATTTTGTAGATAATAATTTTTTTAAGAAAAATTCAAAAAAAAAAATTAAAAAAAATGTCAAAAATTGTTTGTTTGTTGGTAAATTAATTAAAAGAAAGAATCCTTTATTATTTTTGAAGGTGGCAAATTATTTTAAAAATGATAAATCTTTACATTTTACTTTAGTAGGCGATGGGGAACTATTAAAAAGTTGTAAAGAATATATAAAATATAAAAAACTTAAAAACGTTTCAATACTTGGTTTTAAAAATCAAAAAGAGCTTGTAGATATTTATAAAAACAGCGACCTGTTATTAGTTACATCAGAGTATGAAACATGGGGACTTGTAATTAATGAGGCTATGGCAAGTGGCATTCCTGTAATTGCTTCAAATAACTGTGGCGCCAGTTTTGATTTAATTAGTAAAAAAACTGGATTTATATATAAAAATGAAAAAGATTTAATTAAAAAAATATTAAAGATATCAAAAAGTAGAAAACTTGAAAACTCTATGAAAAAAAATGTTATAAAAAAAGTAAAAGATTATTCAATCAATAAAACAGTGTTATCAATAAAAAAAATCTTATATAAATTGTAAAATAGGAATATTAAATTGAAAATAAATAATTTATCAAATTTTAAAAAAAAATTAATACTTGTAACAAACGATACTATTATAATTATTATTTCGCTTGTTCTGGCCTTTTCATTGAGATTAGAAATTATTTACCCTTTATGGAAAATAGATTTTAAAATATTACTATTATATGTATTTGTTTTTTTAATAGTATTCTATTTTTTTAATATTTATAAAATATTAGTTAGATATTTTGACAATTTTTCAATTATAAAAATAATTCAAGCCACAATATTTGCTCAAATATTTTTAATTTTTATTAATTTTTTATCTTATAAAATGGTATATTTTCCTAGGTCTGTTTCCTTCATAGCGCCAATTATAATTGGAATTTTAGTGGTTATGAGTAGAATTATAATAAATTATTTAGTTAATTCGCATAAAAAACATTCTAAAGAGAGCGGGATACTGATATTTGGAATTAGTAATTATACTGTATCTCTATTAAGCAATATTAGACAAATTCAATTTTATGGTAAAGTTAAGGGGTTTGTAGATACTTCAGGAAAATTTAAAAAAAGAGAAATAAATGGAATAAAAATTTATAAAAATGAAAATATTAAACAAATCATTAATGATAATTCTATTTCAGAAATAATTATAGGCCCAAACTCACTCACAAAAGAAAAAATAAATAATTTATTTAGTGATAAAGATTACAATAACATACGAATTAATAATTTAAATAATGGGGATGATAATTTTTTAAAAAATATAAATACAATAGATAATAAAAAAATAAATTTTTATGAAATAATAAATAGGACAGAAACTAAAATTAATAAAAATTTAATTTTTAAAAAAATTAAAAATAAAAATATTTTGATAACTGGTGGTGGCGGCTCAATTGGGAGCGAATTAGCTATGCAATTAATTAATTATAAGCCAAAAAAAATATACATATTAGACTCTTCTGAAATTAATTTATTCAAAATTACTGAAAAACTTAAAAAAAATAAAAAAGATCTAAAATCAATAATTCCTATATTAGGGGATTGTCTAGATAAAAAATTTTTAGAATTTTTTTTTAATAAGATAAATCTTGATATGGTTTATCATACAGCGGCCTACAAACATGTAGGGTTTGGACAGGATAATTCATACTCAATGATAAAAAATAATATAATAGGAACATTAAATATACTAGATCTTTCAGTAAATAAAAAAATTAAAGAATTTATATTTATAAGCACTGATAAAGCGGTAAATCCAAAAAGTATATTGGGCTATTCAAAAAAATTTTGTGAGAATATTGTTAGTTATTACTCAAAACTAAATAGAAATTTAACAAATATGAATTTTTCAATTGTTAGATTTGGTAATGTTATTGGTTCAAGTGGATCAGTTATCCCTATTTTTATTAATCAACTAAGAAACAAGCAACCGCTAACAGTTACACATAAAAAAGTTGAAAGATATTTTATGTCAGTCGAAGAGGCAATAAAATTAATAATTTACATAGGAATAATAGATAAAAAAAGAAATTTAAATATATTTGCACTTAATATGGGTAAGCAAATTAAAATCTATGAAATAGCCAAAAGAATAATAAGATTAAGTGGAAAGATTCTTAAAAGTAAAAAAAATCCAAAAGGAGACGTGTCAATTAAAATTACCGGGTTAAAAAAAGGTGAAAAAATATCAGAGGAAATTACACTTGGAAAAAATATGAAAAAGACAAGTCATCCAAAAATATTTTTGTGTGAAGAGTATATTGATTTAAAAAATATGGATTTAAAAATAAAGAAAATTAATAATCAAATAAATTCAAAAAAAATAAGTAAATTCTTGGAAAAATCAATAATATCATGAAGAAAAAAATAATTTGTTTTGATCTTGATAATGTAGTTTGTAAAACAAAAAAAAACCACTATCACAAAAGCCTGCCTATAAAAAAAAATATTAAAATTATAAATAAACTTTACTCTAAAGGTTTTATTATAAAAATTTTTACAGCTCGTTTTATGGGCAGATCAAAAGAAAATGCATCAATAGCTAAAAAAAAAGGTTTTAATTTGACTATAAAGCAATTAAATAACTGGAATGTTAAATATCATCATTTAATTTTTGGAAAACCATCTTTTGATTTATATATTGATGATAAAAACTTAAACTTTAGAAGAAATTGGGCAAAGGACTTAGAGAAAAAATATTTATGAAATTAAAAAGTAAATTTTATAAAGAAATTAAAGATCACAATAATCAATTTATAAAATTAATAAATTTAAATGAAGATAATATTAATAAGCTAAAAAAAATATATAATTTTTTAATTAAAATAAAAAAAAATAAAAAAAAAATTTTAATTGCTGGAAATGGAGGAAGTGCAGCGATCGCAAGTCACTTTAGTGTGGATTTAACAAAAAATGGAAAAATCAGATGTGTAAATTTTAATGAAAGTGATTTATTGACTTGTTTTTCAAATGATTATGGTTATGAAAATTGGGTGATGAGATCTTTAGATTTTTATGCTGATAAAGGAGATCTTGTAATTCTCATTTCTGCAAGCGGAAACTCTAAAAATATGATTAATGCAGCAAAATATGCTTTAAAGAAAAAAATTGATTTAATTACTCTAACTGGATTTAATGGAAATAATAGGCTTTCAAAGTTTGGAAAAATTAATTTGATTGTTAATTCAAAAAAATTTAATCACATTGAAAATACACATCAATATTTATTGTTACTGTTAGTTGATATGTTGATGTTGGCTAAAAAAAAAAAAAATAAATTTTAGAAATGAATTGTCTAATTACTGGAGGTTCGGGATTTATTGGAAGTCATTTAGCTGAAAAGTTATATTCCAAAAAACACAAAGTAACTATATTTGATAATTTTTCTATAGGTAAAAAAAAAAATTTACACAAACTACAAAATAAAATAAAAATTAAAAAAATAGATATTAGAAATAAAAAATTACTTGAAAAAAATTTTAAAAAGTTTGATGTTGTGTTTCATTTGGCTGCATTAGCAGATATAGTACCAAGTATAAACAATCCAAAAGAATATTTTACAACTAATGTAGATGGTTCTTTTAATATATTAACATGTTGTAGAAAATTTAAAGTTAGAAAACTAATTTATACAGCTTCCTCTTCATGTTATGGAATACCAGAAAAATATCCAACAAATGAAAAAGCAAAAATTAATCCACAATATCCCTACGCTTTAACAAAATGGCTCGGTGAACAATTGCTTTTAAACTTATCTAAACTTTATAAAATTAATTTTACCTCACTTAGGTTGTTTAATGTATACGGCCCTAGAGCTAGAACTTCAGGTACTTATGGTGCCGTATTTGGTGTTTTTTTAGCACAAAAAATTAATAATCACCCATTTACGGTAGTTGGAGATGGAAAACAAAAAAGAGATTTTACTTATGTTAGCGATATCGTAGATTGTCTTTATTCCACAGCCTTTAAAAAAAATTTGAATGGGGAAATTTTTAATATAGGCAGTGGAAAAACCGTAAGCGTAAACAAAATTATAAGTCTTTTGAAGGGTAAAAAGATATTTATACCAAAAAGACCAGGTGAGCCAGATGTAACATTTGCAGATATATCAAAAATAAAGTTGATGTTAAATTGGAGGCCTAAAATAAATGTCGAACAAGGTATAAAACTAATGCTTAAAAATATAAATTATTGGAAAAATGCTCCCTTATGGACACCAAGAACTATTAAAATTGCAACAAAAGATTGGTTTAAATATTTAAAAAATGAAAAATAAAATTATAAAATTTAATCAACTAAAAAAATTAATAAAAAAACTTAAAAGTCAAAAAAAGAAAATTGTACATTGCCATGGAGTTTTTGATATTTTGCATATAGGTCACGCTAAGCATTTTAAAAAAGCTAAACAATTAGGAGATGTATTAATAGTAACTATAACTTCCGATAAATATGTTAAGAAAGGTTTAAATAGACCTTTTTTTTCACATGATCTTAGGTTGGAACTTTTATCAGAATTGATGCCAATAGATTATCTATGTTTAAGTGATTATGAAGACTCTTTAAAAATGATTCAGGCGATAAAACCAGACTATTATGTAAAAGGAAATGATTATAAATACTCAAAAAATGACAGAACAGGAAAAATTATTTATGAAAAAAAATGTGTAGAAAAATTTGGCGGCAAGATATTTTATACTAAAGAAATTTCTTTTAGTTCAAGCCATTTAATAAATAATTATTTATCAGAAAATAATGACCAAAAAAAAATATTAAATGAAATATCCAGAAATTTTACAATCAATTCTATAGATAAATTATTTAATAAAATTAAAAAACTTAAAGTTTTAGTTATAGGTGAAACTATTATTGATCAATATAATTTTTGTGAAGCATTAGGTAAATCTGGAAAAGAACCTTATTTAGCTATGAAAAATATATTTAGAGAAGATTATCTTGGAGGTGCGTCAGCAATTTCAAATCATTTATCAGATTTTGTAAAAGAAATTAAACTAGTAAGCATGATAGGTGAAAAAGAAGAATATATGAATTTTATAAAAAAAAAATTAAAAGAAAATATTAAATATAAATTTTTTAAAAAAAAAAATAGTCCTACAATTGTAAAAACAAGATTTGTTGAGAATATCAGTAAAAATAAATTATTTGGAGCTTATTTTTTAAACGATCATGAGAATGACGAAAAAGAAGATAAAAAAATAATAAATTATATTCAAAAAAATTTAACAAAATATGATTTAGTTGTTGTATCGGACTATGGTCATGGTTTTATATCACAAAAGTTAGCAAAAAAAATAAGCAATTCTAAAAAATTTTTAAGTCTGAATACTCAAGTAAATGCAGCTAACGTTGGATATCATACTTTAAAAAAATATAACAATATAGATGCAATGATTATTAACGAAACAGAACTAAGACATGAAATGAGAAATAAAAATAAAGAAATTTTTTCTTTATCCAAAAAATTGTTAGAAAAAATAAATATTAAAGATTTGGTCGTAACCAGAGGAAAAAATGGTGCAATTCTTGTTTCAAAATATTCTAAAAATAAAATTTATATACCAGCATTTGCTAATAAATTAATTGATAAAGTTGGAGCTGGTGATGCAATGCTTTCAATAATGTCATTATTGTTAAAGATTGGATCTTCAAAAAAGCTAGCTTTATTAATTGGATCTTTTGCTGGTGCTTTTTCAGTTCAAACCATGGGTAACAGCGAGTATATAGATAAAAATAAATTATTAAGATACTTGGAATATTCTCTAAAATGAAAAAAATATTTATTACAGGTGGAGGAGGCTATGTTGGATCTGCGTTGGTACCGAAATTATTAGAACTTGGATATATTGTTACAGTTTATGATTTATTTATATATGGTGAGCACGTTTTAAATAATCATATAAATTTAAATAAAATTAGAGCAGACATTAGAAATAAGACGATTTTAGAAAAATCATTGATCGATCAAGATGCCGTTATACATTTAGCATGTATTTCAAATGATCCTAGTTTTGAGTTGAACCCAAATCTAGGAAAATCTATAAATTATGATGCATTTGAACCTTTAGTAGAAATTTCAAAAAAAAATAGAGTAAAGAAATTTATTTATGCCTCATCATCATCAGTGTATGGAGTTAAATCAGAGTCAAACGTTGACGAAACTTTAAGTTTAGAACCAATTACAGATTATTCGAGATTTAAAGCAGACTGTGAAAATATATTATTAAATTATACTGATAAAAATTTTCAAACTTTAATTGTAAGACCTGCAACCGTTTGTGGATATGCAAAAAGACTAAGACTGGATTTGGTAGTAAATATATTAACTAATCTTGCATTTAATACTAACAAAATAAAAATCTTTGGTGGTGAGCAGCTGAGACCAAATATTAATATTAAAGATATGGTTGAAGTGTACATAAAATTAATAAATGCAAAAGAAAACGAAATTAATGGGGAAATATTTAATGCAGGATACGAAAACTTAAAAGTTAAAGAAATTGCCCATTTAGTAAAAAAAAATATTGGAGATCACGTGGAGTTAGAAACATTAGAAACTAATGATAACAGATCATATCATATTTCATCAAAAAAACTGCAACAAAAACTTAATTTTACAAATAAGTTTACAATTGAAGATGCAATTATAGAATTGAAAAAGGCTTTTGAGATGAATATGGTAAAAAACCCTCTTTTAGATCCGATGTACTACAACATAAAAAGAATGCAAGAGATTAGTCTAGAATAATGAAAGTAAGATATTCTTATTTAAATCAACAATTTTCAAATTGTCCTGATTTGTGGTCAAAATTAAAAAAATTTGTCAAAACAGGTGATTTTACTTTAGGCAAACCTTTACTAGAATTTGAAAAAAAATTTGCAAAACTTATAGGAACAAAATATGCAGTAGGAGTCAATTCTGGAACAGACGCAATTAAGTTAAGCCTGAAAGTATTAGGAATAAAAACAGGCGATGAAGTTATAACTGCGGCAAATACTTTTGTTGCTACCGTAGGTGCGATTTGTGAACTAGGTGCAATCCCAATATTTGTAGATTGTGATGATAGTTTTTGTTTGGATATAAATCTTATAGAAAAAAAGATTACTAAAAAAACTAAAGCAATTGTACCAGTTCATTTTACTGGATACATGACCAACATGATAAAACTAAATAAAATTTCTAAAAAATATAATATTCCAATTGTAGAAGATGCCTGCCAATCAATATTAGCATCAATTAATAATAAAAAAGCAGGAACTTGGAGTAATTTTGGGGCTTTTTCTTTACATCCACTAAAAAATATAAATGTATGGTCTGATGGAGGAATCATTGTAACAAGCAACAAAAAATATTATGAAAAATTAAAACTTTTAAGAAATCATGGTTTAGTCGATAGAGACAATGTAAAAATTTGTGGCTACAATTCTAGATTAGATACTTTGCAAGCAGTAGTTGGAAATTGGTTAATTCCAGAAGCAAAAAAAATTGCTAAACAGAGAATTATAAATGCAAATTATTATGATAAAAAATTATCGAAAATTAAGGGTATATCGATACCACCCCGAATTAAGAATTATAAGATAGTTTATCATTTATATATTGTATTTGCTAAAAATCGTAATGATCTTTACAAATATTGCTTGAGCAAAGGAATTCAAGCTAAAATTCACTATCCAATTCCTATGTATAGACAACCAGCTATGAAATTTTTAAAACACAAAATAGGTGATTTTCCTGTTTCAGATAGACATGCAAAATCAATAATTAGTTTTCCATGCGATCAACATTTAAGCAAAAAAGAACAAGATTATGTAATTTCTACAGTAAAAAAATTTTATTTAAAAAATAAATAAATGTTGATTCCTTACGTAAATATACACAAGCAATATATTGAAGAAAAAAAAGAATTAAATAAAATTTTTAATAAGGTTTTAAGCTCAGGACATTATGTTGGTGGAAAGTATATAGAAGAATTTGAAAAAAATATGAGTAAATATTGTAATACAAAATATTGCGTTTCTTTAAACAGTGGTACAGATGCTTTAGTTTTGGCGCTTCATCTATTGGGAGTTAGAAAAGGAGATGAGGTAATCACTACACCCAATTCATTTATAGCATCAACTGCAGTTATCGTACATTTAGGTGCCGTACCTGTTTTTGTTGATGTATTAGAAGATCAAAATATTAATCCAGATTTAATTGAAAAAAAGATAACAAATAAAACAAAAGTAATAATGCCAGTTCATTTAACAGGTAGAGTTAGCAGAATGAGTAAAATTTTAAAAATTGCAAAAAAATATAATTTAAAAGTTGTAGAGGATGCGGCACAGTCTGTAGGCTCAATGTATAAAAATAAAAAATCTGGATCTTTTGGAGATATTGGATGTTTTTCAGCACATCCATTAAAAAACTTAAATGCCATAGGTGATGCAGGATATTTAACTACTAATTCTAAATCTATTTACGATAAAATTAAGGATTTAAGAAATCACGGAATGACAAATAGAAATATTGTACAAAATTTTGGATATGTATCTAGGATGGATAACCTACAAGCAGCAATACTTAATTATAGATTAAAAAATCTAAAAAAAATAATTTTAAAAAGAAGACAAAATGCAGAGCTTTATAGAAAATTGATTAATGCCAAAGGAGTTATACTGCCTTCTGAAACAAAGGAAGAATTTAACACATACCATACATTTGTAATTCAGGCATTAAATAGAGATAAGCTTAAAAAGTATTTAAAATTTAATGGTATTGATACTTCTATTCACTATCCAATACCTATTCATTTACAGCCTGCTTCAAAAAAATTAGGCTATAAAAAAGGAGATTTTAAAAAAACTGAATCTCAAGCAAATAGAATTTTAACTTTACCAATAAATCAATTTCTAAAAATTAAAGAAATTAAATTTATATCAAAAAAAATTAATTCATTTTATAAATAAAACATGAGAATAGAAAAAAAACTTTTTTATGAAATGTATAGGATAAGAAGAGTAGAAGAACATATTGCTTTTAAATACAATGAATGGAAAATGAGATGTCCCGTCCATCTATCCATTGGTCAAGAAGCTACTCCAGTTGGAATTTGTCAAAATTTAAAAAAAAAAGATAAAATTGTTACTGCACATAGATCGCACGCACATTATCTAGCAAAAGGGGGAAATTTGAAAGCTATGATTTCCGAACTCTATGGAAAAAAGTCTGGCTGCGCTCAAGGCAAGGGTGGATCAATGCATTTAATTGACTTGGAAGCAGGTGTTGAGGCTGCAGTACCTATAGTAGGAAGTACAATTCCAATAGGAGTGGGAATTTCATGGGGGTCTAAATTAAATAAAAAAAATGAAATTGTAGTGATTTTTTTTGGAGATGGAGCAACCGAAGAAGGGGCATTTCAAGAAAGTTTAGATTTTGCATCTCTTCACAATCTTCCTGTTTTATTTGTTTGTGAAAATAACGAATTTTCTGTTTATTCTCATTTAAAAAAAAGACAGTCTACCAAAAGAGATATATTAAAAATAGCTAAAGCCATTGGAATAGAAGGTACCAAACTCCAAGGTAATGATGTTCTTAATGTACATTTAAAATCAAAAAAAATAATTAAAAATATTAGAAAAAAAAATAAGCCTCACATTATTTTATTAGATACTTTTAGACATTTAGAACACTGTGGGCCTAATAATGATAATCATTTAAAATATAGATCAAAAAAATATATTGATTATTGGATGAAAAGATGTCCAATAAAAACTTCCAAGAAAAAATTAGTAAGAAATGGCGTTTTAACAAAAGAAACTATATTAAAAATTGAAAAAGAAATTAATAAAGAAATAAATTTAGCTTTTAATTTTGCTGATAAATCTCCTTATCCAAAAAAAAGTTTTTTAACCAAAGATGTTTATGCAAAATAAAAAAAGAATTTTAACTTACTCGGAAGCTATTAATGAAGCATTAACTCAAGTCATGTCAAAAGATAAAAACGTTATTGCTATGGGGCTTGGAGTTGATGATCCCGGAGGAGTTTTTGGAACAACAAAAGGATTAATTAATAAATATCCAAAACGAGTATTTGATATGCCTACAGCTGAAAATTCATTCACAGGTTTTGCTATTGGCTTGGCCTTACAAGGAAAAAAACCAGTAATCACACATCAAAGAGTTGAATTTGCTTTATTGTCTATGGATCAGATAATTAATCAAGCAGCTAAATGGCATTATATGAGCGGAGGTAAGGCTAAAGTTCCAATTGTAATTAGATTAATTATAGGAAAAGGTTGGGGCCAAGGTCCACAACATTCCCAATCTCTAGAGGTATTATTTGCACATATACCTGGATTGAAAGTAGTTTGTCCTTCAACTCCTAATGAAGCAAAGGGTTTATTAATAAGTAGCGTGCTTGATAATAATCCAATTATATTTTATGAGCATAGATGGCTTCATATGACAAAAGGATATGTTCCAAAAAAATTCTATAAGCTTCCATTGGGTAACAGCAAAGTTGTAAAAAAAGGAAAAGATTTAACTATTATTTCTTTTTCTTATATGCTTGTAGAATGTCTAAAAGTGAATAAAATTTTGATAGAAAATAATATAAGTGCAGAAATAATAAATATTCAGTCGCTTAACCCCTTTAAAATTTCAAAGATCATTAATTCAGCAAAAAAAACAAAAAAAATTTTATTTGTAGATAATGGCTGGAAAAAATTTGGTATAGGTGCTGAAATTATATCTTCTATTTCTGAGAAAATTAAGAATGCTAAAATTGAATTTGAGAGAATTGGCATAGTTCAAACTCCAATACCTAGCACTATAAGTCTTGCAAAGTATTCGTATCCGAATACTCATTCAATTGTTAAAAAAATTGAAAAACTTGTAAAAAAAAAAAATAAAAATTGAACCCAAATACATTCTAAAAGGATCACCCGATCAACCAGACAATAATTTCTTAGGCCCTTTTTAAATAATTTTTGATTATTTAGCTATTAGTGATATGAATTTAAACTATGGAATACATTAGTAAAACAAATGCATTATTGTCTTCACCAAAGACTTCAGAGAAGTGGAAAAAAAAGACAAATCAAGATAGAATTAAAACTATTAATGATCACTTAAACAAATATAACTTAAATTATATAGATGTTGTAAATACAGAGGAAGATGGTCAAGTTATATTAAAAATAGAGAAACAAATATCTGCTGGTGAGAGAGGATTAATGTTGTTAGAGCTAGAAGAAAAACTAAAAAATGAATTAGATGAAGGAATTACTATATGGCTGGAGCCAGTTGGAGACAAAAGCAAGCTAAGAAATTTAAGAGGTATAAATATAAAAACCCATGAATAAAAATTCTTTTGATAGAAATGCCGTGGATACAAATGAAGGAAAATTAATTTTAGACTCTCATAAACTTTCCTATCATTACGAAAGAGTTGAAGATTGGGAAAACAATCAAAGGATAGCACCAATAAGTGTAGATATGGCTTTGACCAGAGCATGTGGAGCAATGTGCTCTTTTTGCTATGCTATGGTTCAAGAACCTCAAGAAAGATCAACCATAAAAGTTAAACAAGCTTTAGATTTATTAGATGATTTTGCTGAGGTAGGAGTTAAAGGTGTTTCATTGATTTCAGATGGAGAAAGCACTCTTTCAAAAGCTTATGTTCCTTTTATACAACATGCAGCAAATATTGGAATTGATGTAGGTAATGCCACAAATGGTTGGGAGTGGGAACCGGAAAAAATCGATCAAGTTTTGCCACATTTAACCTGGGTTAGATTTACTTGTGCAGCAGGCACACCTGAAGGCTATTCAAAAATTATGTTCAAAGGACCAGAGCATACTGAAGTTTTCGAACGGGCTATGAAAAATATTAGATATGCAGTTAATTTAAAAAAAAAATTAAATCTTAAGGTTACACTTGGAATTCAAATGGTTCTTATGCCTGAGTTTAAGGATGAAATTATACCTTTTGCAAAACTTGCAATTGACCTAGGTGTAGATTACGGAGTGATAAAGCATTGTTCAGATGATGAACTGGGAACTTTAGGTGTTGACTATTCTAAATATGAAGAAATGTATGAGTTATTAAGTAAAGCCGAAAGTTTAAGTAACGAAAGTACGAAAGTAATAGTTAAATGGGATAAAATTAAAAATAAGGGAAAACCTAGTTATAAAAGATTTTATGGTCCACAATTTTTACTTCAAATTAGCGGAAGTGGATTGGTGGCTCCTTCAGGAATGTTTTTTAATGCAAGATACTCTAAACTGCATATAGGAAATTATGTTGACGAAAGGTTTAAAGACATTTTTAAATCTGAGAGATATTGGAAAATAATGAATTACCTATCTTCACCAATGTTTGATGCCCAGACTATGATGGGTACACTACCTATACAACATTATGTTAGTGAAGCATTAGACAATCATATAAAAGGTGAGTCTAAAATATTGCCAAGCAAAGGACAAAAACCACTACATGTAAATTTTTTATAAATATTTCTTATGATTTCTTTTGTTATTGTTTCTTATAATGAAGAAAGAAACATTTTATTTACTTTTAAAGAAATCTTAAAAACAATAAAAAAATTTAATTTCAAAAAATACGAGATTATATTTATCAATGATTGTAGTACTGATAGTACAAAAGATATAATATTAGATATTAAAAAAAAGAATAAAAATATTAAAATTATAAATAATAAGAAAAATTTAGGTTTTGGAGGTTCGGTAAAAAAGGGACTAAATTACGCTAAGTACAAATATATTTTTTGGGTTCCAGGAGACAATGCTCACAAATCATCACAAATTAATAAAATTATAAAAATGGGAGTTTCAGAAAATATGGATATTACAAGCACCTATTATACCAACAAATCACAAAGAAGTAATTTTAGAAAATTTTTTACTTCATCTTACACTCCGTTTTTAAATTTTATTTTTAATATCAAAATTCCATATTATAATGGAATTTTTTTAATAAAAAAAAATATCATAAAAAAAATTGAAATTTATACCAATTCGCATAGTTGGCAGGTTGAACTTTGGGTAAAAGCAAAGTTTTTAAAAAATTTTAAATATAGTTTTGTGGAAACAATTGTCAAAGATCCAAAAGAAGGAGCAACAGCTTTTAAATTTAAAAATTCAATAAAGGTTGTAATTAATATATTTAGATTAATAATAATAAATATATATTTAAATTTTTTTTATTACTTTAAAGATTAAACTAATAAAAAATATAAAATTCTTTTTATTTTCATACAAAATCCTTTTCTTGTTAACAATTTTTATTTGTTTATTAGTAAGTAGTCTAGAAATTCTATTATCAACTATAATTTTTTCATTGTATTTTTTTAAGTAATTTTCAAAACTAATTTTTTTTAGTTTAGAAAAATCTATTATAATTTTTGTACGCGGAGAAGTATTAATCATATTTTGCAAATGATAAAAAATATAAAAAAAATTTAAATTAATAAGTAAAATAAAATACATCAAATAAAAATTATTTTTTATCAAAATGTAAAATAGAAAAATTCCAGTACTTATAATAAAAGTTAATACATCCGACAATCTAAAAGGAAATATATATTTTTTTATTATTCTATTAAAAATTGATTGAAATAAAATATATATTAATAAATTTAAAAGAAATAAAATTAGTTCTTCCATTATCCTTCAACCTTTATATTAAAAATTATTTTTAAAATTTTAAAAAGTTTTGAAATATTTTTCCCAGTTTCTGACAATTTGTAATGCTTGCTTTCGTTTTTTATTATCTTTTGTTTGACCAAATCATCAAACCGTTTTTTTATGATTTTTTTATTTTCTAAATAGATATATAAATTTTTTTTAGTACAAATTTTTTTTTTTTTTATTAAATCAAATATATCTTCGGTTGGACTGTTTATATACTTTAACCCTATTGTTAAAAATGATGATAAAAAGAATAAAAAATATAAAACATAGGAAAAAAAGTTTTTGAATACGATTGTATTAAAATCAAAAAAAAATAATAAAAGAAATAAGATCAGTGAATAAAATAAAAAAAAAATTGAAATAATCTATGAAAATTATACTTTTATTGTTAAATTTCACAAATATTACGTTATAAATAAAAACTAATAGTAAAATAATTAATATTTCCATTAATAATTCCTCAAGATTGATTTTTTAAACTAATAATTAATCTTTACAATTGATATTTATTTGAAGTAATAATTAATTTATCAATATTAGTATAATGTATAAAAAAAGTAATTTTATAATATTCCTTTATCTATTTTTTTTATTTGGCGTAGCTGTAGCGACTTACATCTATGGAATGTTGATTTTAAAAATTCATCCACATTTTATTGATCAATTCAATAATATGGATTTTTCATCTTTGCCTTTTGATCATGAGGAATTAACATTAAATTTAATAAACACAAACCAGTATTTTCAAACTTATGATGGTCCATACCCTGAGCTAGGTGATTTAAAATTTTATACGGGCAAATATCCCTTGGTTTCAATCACAATATCTTCAATTGCTAAAATTTCTGAAAATTATTATTTTATAATAATTGTCAAAAACTTAGTTTTTTTTAGTATTGTTTTTTGGATTTCTTATAATTATTCAAAATATAGTGGTAAAAAATATTTAGACTTTTTTGTAATTTTAACATTGCTTTTTTATAATCCATATAATTTTCATGTAGCAAGTGCCTGGTATTTTGAGGATTTTGCGTGCGCACTATTACTACCCAGTTTATATCTAATTTTAGTATCTAAATCTCCAACAAGATATTTGATAGTTTTCTATTTGATAATAATTCTTTTTTTTTCAAAATCATCAATGACTATTTTTTGTTTTATATTCCCACTTATAATAATGGCGAATGAGTACTTTTCGGAAAAAAAAGTTATATATTTGCCTATACTTGCTACAATTTTTTGTTCAGCAATATGGGGCGGTTATAGTTTTAATAAAACTGGATATTTTGCATTCTTTTTAAATAATTCAAGTTTTAATCAAAAACAACTTTCAATAGCTCAAAATGATAAATTTCATAAGATTTATCCTCATTTAACAATTGACACTATTCAACATTATGGAATTCAAAAAATAATTCAAGAAAAAGAAAAATATGGCATTTTCGAATTTAAAAATGAATGGGATTTTCATAAATTATTTAAAATTAGAAATAAAAAATATATTGAAGAAAATCTTGATAGAGTAATTAAAGATGCGTTTATGAAATTTCGTTTTATTTTTTTTGAAATTTATGAGGATGCAAGACGTTATGAAGATTACAAGAAAAATAAAAATAAAATAGATTATTCTATGATATTAAATAGGTTAATATTAAATTTCTCAATTTTACTTGCTATCATTAATTTGTATAAAAAATTTAAAATGAAACAAAATATTTCAAAAGAAATATATTTTATTTTTATACTGGGCTTAATCATACCTCTATATCTAATTGGGTGGGCAACCTCCAAACATTTAGTTGGTATAAGCAATACAGCAATTATTTATTTATTTGCAATATACAATCATAGAATTACTTTTTATATTGAAAAAATAATAAAAAAAAATTTTAAGTTTCAAATTTAAAATTTAATTATTTATAAGTTATTGTTATTAAAGAATATTAAGTAGTTAAATATTTTTTTAATATCTAATTGTTTACTCATTTCATAGTTAGTGCAAATTCTTTTTATATACATGCAGTAGCCTTTTTTAGGAGTAAGAATTATTTTTTGCTTTATATTATTTTCATTAAAATTTGTAAGAATGTTTCCTTTATCCATAGAATAATATTTTGGCCAAGGATAATTAAAGTAATGATTTTCATTTTTATAAATTCTGTGAGAATTTTTAACAAATATTACAATTAATCCAATTGCAATAATATATTTAGTAAATGTAAATATTTTTTCTTTTTTTAAATTTATATTTATGAGAATGTAAGAAGTTAGCAAACAAACAAAACCTATTATAAAGGAATATCCATATCTATATAAAGGTGATTTTAGAAACCAAAAAATAATTAAAAAAAATAAAATTATTGTTATATAGATTTCTGATTTAAGATAAATTTTTCTTTTTATTTCTTTCCTTTTTTTCTCTCGATAAAAAAATACTAATAAAATAAATAATATAATAAAAGATATATATGGAACTATCTTTTTAATGATAATTTTAAAATGTACATTAAACCAAGATTCTATCCAATAAAAATCTTTTAAAAAATTATTATGATTTTTTAATTCTGTTCTTTCAGCTGATGGTAAATCTGACCATCCTTTTGACCATGCTTCTGATGTTATAGAGAAATTTTCAATTAATTTTATATCCGTCCAATATAAATTTTGAAAACAAGTAAATTTTACCGGGAAAAGAAAGCAACCGCTTATTAAAATATTTTTTACTAACCAAACTGAAAAAAAAAAACTAAGAAATAAGAATTTTTTATTTTTTATAAATTCATTAAATCTAATTGATTTGAAATTTACTAAATTAATCAAAACTATCAAAATTAAAGTAAGTTTATTCATAATAATAAATAAACTAATAATTAAATGATCTAAAATATTAGAAGAATTTACATTTTTTAATTTTGATAAAATTTCAGATATAAGAAAAAAAACTAGAAAATGAGCAGGTGCATCATTTCCGTATTCGCTATATCTATTCATTTTATAAAATATATAAATCAAAATAAATAGTAAGAAAAAAAAATGAAAATTTAATTTTTGATTTCTTATATAAAAATATATTTGACTAATAAAATTTATAATTATACTCGTGGCAAGCAATGCTTGAGGATAAACGATTCCATTGTTTTTCAAAAAAATGTTATTACTTATTGCGGAGATGTATTGCATTATTGATGTGTGACCGTATCTCAAGTGAATATTTGATAAACCTATAATTATTTTTTCTGAATTTAATATTCCTATAAAAGGCAAGTGGTAAAGTCCAGAATCTGGCCTATATACATTACTTTCTAAAATTAAAATCGTTGTTAACAAACTGCTTATTAAGATAAATTTGATAAATTTAATGTTTATGTAGTAATCTCTTTTTATAATAATAATTATTGATGGTATTATTAATATTAAGGAATTAATTAAGATACTTAATGAAAAAAAAAAGTTAATTAATATTGAAAGAAAAGATAAAATTATTAGACCAAACAATAGTTCTTTTGAAAAATAATATGTATTTTTATTATTAGTATCTGACAAAAAAAAACCAAATGGTGTAAACAAGGTAATAATTATTACTGAGCAAAAAAATATTTCTAACATATGAATAAATTGACAATTATAGTTCCAGTATATAATGAAACAAGAACAATATGCGATATATTAGATAAAATATCAAAAATTAAAATAGATAAACAAATAATAGTTGTTGATGATTGCTCAACGGATGGAAGCAAAGAAAAAATTCTAAGCAAAAAATCAATAATTGATAAATTATTATTTCATGAAAAAAACTTAGGAAAAGGCGCTGCAATCAGATCAGCTCAAAAATATATTAATGGAGACTATATTATTATTCAGGATGCAGATTTAGAATATGATCCCAATGATTATTATTCTTTATTAGAAAAAATTTCAAAAGATAATTTAAAAGTAATATATGGATCAAGAGTTTTAAAACATAAGTCGAAGGAAAAAATTCAAAACTTTAGTCATGCATTTAGGATATTTGCAAATCAAGTACTAACTTTTTTAAATAATATAATTAATAGACAAAAATTAACAGATGCACACACATGTTATAAAGTTTTTGATACCAAATTATTTAAATCGATTAAATTAGAAGAAAATGGTTTTGCTTTTTGTCCAGAAATTACAACTAAAATATCTTTAATGGGCTATAAAATTCAAGAAATACCGATCACTTATAATGGCAGAACTTATAAAGAAGGAAAAAAGATTAAAATTAAACATGGTTTTGAAGCAATAAATTGTTTAATAAAATATAGATATTTTAAGTCATAATAGAATAAAAAATGTCAAAAAAAAATAAAACTGTATTTTTAATCTGGGAACACCCATCCTCACATCAAGTTATACACCCAATCGTAAAAAAATTTTCAAAATTTTCAAAAGTTTACATTATTTCACAAAAAAATGATTTAATTGAAAACTTGAATATTAAAGATAGCAATTATATTCGATTTGCTTCTAATAAAAAAATATCATACTTTAAAGGTTATAATTTAGTTAATAAGTTAATATTAATTTATTTTTTAATTTATTCTTTCTTTTCTATTTTAATTTTGAAACCAAATTATGTTTACATTTTTAATAAGTATCCACTCTTAGTTGGATATCTGGCAAAAAAAATTTTAAAAATTAAGATTATCTATCATAATCTGGATTACAACCCAAATCCAAAAAAAAAATTTCAGGCATTGTTAAAAAAAATTGAAAAAATTTCTGCCAGTGTCGCAGACATAATTATTTTTTCTCATCAAAAAAGAGGAAATCGATTTTTAAAAGATACAAAAATTAAAAAAAAAATTATTACAGTATATAATTCATTGTCATTAAATTTTTTTAAAAAATATAATAATAAAATAAAAAATGAAAATATTAAAAAAATATTTTATTTTGGATCAATTGGACCTGGACATGGTATTATATCCTTAATTAAATCATTAAAATTTTTAAATCAAAAATACAAACTTTATATTTTTGGTTGGGTAGTTGATAAAAAATATTATTTGGAAATAAACAGAATTATAAAAAAATTAGATTTAAGAGAAAGAATAATTATCAAAATAAATGTTAAAGATTATAAATGGAAAAACGCCATGAAATCTAGTGATTTAGGTGTTGCATTATATGATAATTCCAATTTTAGTCATAAATATATGTTTCCTGCATCTCAAAAAATCAATGCATTTTTATCTGCTGGTTTACCAATATTAATTTCTAAATCAAAAGATATGGACGAATTTAATCTTAAATATAATTGTTGTATAAAGGTCGATTTTAATCCAAAAAATATTGCTGCAAATATTAAATATATATTTAATAATAAGATTTTATATAAAAAACTAAAAAAAAATTCTCTTAAAGCATTTAAAAAAGTTTTTAACTTTGAATATCAATTCAAGGTAGTTGAAAAATTATTATAAGTTACTTTACTCTTAAGTAAATAGATGCTGGTTCAGTTTTTTTTTTTAAAAAAGGTGAGCTTTTTTTTAAATTACCAAAATATTTATTTTTAAGAAAATTTAAAGATAATAAAACTTCGTACCTGTTTGAATTTGACAATATACCTTCTAATAAATATTGTTCGTTCCAAAGTCTTAAATGTTTAAATACCCAATCATAATTGTAATTCTTAGGTGTAAATATATCGTGAATATGAACTACAACACCTTTTTTTAGTCTTGGTAAAATTTCCAAATAAAATTTTAAAACATCGCCATCAGGTTTTATTATGTGTGAACTATCAATAAATAAAATATCATTTTTATTTAATTTTTTACTCCAATTAATATTTGTGTTTTCAAGTTTTTTTCTTAGCACTTTTATTTTTAATTTCTCAAGCCATTTATTTTCAAAGGGCTCTATGCAAGTGAGATCTGTAAAAAAATTATTTTTTTTTATTGCCTCTAGACAAATCAAAGTTGAATGACCACTTCCAATTTCAATAATTTTTTTTGGCTTTAAGTGTCTTATCATTTGATAGTAAATTTCTGAGTCACATTCTTCAAATGAGCCATTATTAATATAAAAATTATAGTTTTTTGTTTTTTTATTGACAAAAAGATCTTTAATTTCAGAAGCAAATTTTAATTTTTTTAATAAATTTAATTGTTGAGGAACATTTAACTTAATTGATTTCAAATTTCTTTTTTTGTGAACTTTTTCTTCTTGGATTGTGAAATTAAATTTAGGTTCATAATAATGATTGATAATAGGAAAAATACCAATTTTTTTTAATATAAACGTAGCAAAAGGATGATTTTGTGGAGCTCTTTTTTTATATTTTAACAATACTAAGCTGCAAGGAATAATTAAAATACCCAAAAATATATCATATAGTTTACGAAAAAAGTTTTTCATATTTCATTTAATAACCAATATATCTATAACCAAAATTTTATAAATAAATTTTATTAATTTAATTATATTATTTTCTTCACTATAAACAGTAATTTCAATACCAATTTTTTTGTTTTTAATTTGTGCAAACATGATTTAAATACTCTTTGTAATATTAATTTTTTATAATTTAAAATGAAGTTTAAAAAAAAGTTTATAAATTCACCTATTTTCATTGCTGGCCATAATGGCTTGGTAGGTTCAACAATTTTCAGAAAATTAAAAACATTAGGGTTCAAAAACCTTATCACAATAAGTAAGAAAAAATTAGATTTGAGAAACAAAACAAAAGTATATAATTTTATTAAAAATAAAAAACCAAAATATATTATTATTGCTGCAGCTAAAGTAGGAGGAATTAAAGCGAATAATGATAAATCGGGTGACTTTATTTTTGAAAATCTTTCTATTCAAAACAATTTAATTGATAGTGCTTTTAAAAATAACATAAAAAATTTAATATTCTTAGGATCAAGTTGCATTTATCCAAAATTTTGCAAACAACCAATTAAAGAAAAATATTTACTTACTGGTCCACTGGAAGAAACAAATGAAGCTTATGCAATTGCAAAAATTGCAGGAATTAAATTGTGTCAGCATTATAATAGACAATATAAAACTAACTATATTAGTTTGATGCCATGTAATACTTTTGGACCAAATGATAATTATGATTTAAAAACGTCCCATTTTCTCCCTGCTTTGATAAGAAAAATTTTTATTGCGAAAAAAAATAATCATAAAGAAGTTAAACTTTGGGGCAATGGCAAAACTTTAAGAGAATTAATTTATGTAGATGATGTAGCTGATGCAACAATATTTTTTTTATTCAAAAAAACAAATCATAGTTTAATAAACATCGGTACCCAGAAAGAAATGAGTATCCAGAGATATGCAAAATTAATCATGAAAATTATGAATGTAAAATTAAAAATAAAATATGTTAACCAAAAATTGATAGGCACGCCCAGAAAAGTCCTAGATTGTTCTTTGGCAAGTTCATATAAATGGAAAGCTAAATTTAAAATTGAAGAAGGATTAAAATTAACAATTGATGATTATATAAAAAATTTTAAAAAATATTAATTTTTATTGTAGAATTTAATTTCATCATCTAGCATTATTTTTACTAATTCTTTAAAATTTGTTTTTGATTTCCAATTTAATATTTTGTGCGCTTTTTTTGAATTTCCTCTTAATTGATCTACTTCAGATGGTCTGAAAAAATCTTTATTAATTTTAATAATTACTTTGTTTGTATTTAAATTAATTAATTTTTCACTCAATCCTTTTCCTATCCACTTATATTTTATTTTTAAATATTTTAAGCATTCATTTATAAAATCTTTAACTGTATATGTGTAACCAGTTGAAATTACAAAATCATCTGGCTTTTTTGTTTGGAGCATTTTCCATATAGCCTCAACATACTCTTTAGCATATCCCCAATCTCGCTTTGCATAAATATTTCCAAGCTCAAGGCATTTTAGATCATCACTTAATATTTTAACAAGTCCAAGCGTGATTTTTCTTGTAACAAACTCTTCTCCTCTGAGTGGAGATTCATGATTAAATAAAATTCCAGATACTGCAAATATATTGTAAGATTCTCTATAAAGTTTGGTTGTGAAGTGACCAAAAACTTTAGCAATCGCATATGGGCTTTTAGGGTTAAGACTTGTTTTTTCATTTTGAATTTTTTCAAAAACTTTTCCATACATTTCTGAAGATGAGGCCTGATAAAATTTTATACTTGGATTAACTTCTCTTATTGTCTCTAATAACTTTAAAACAGATGTTCCAGTAACATTAGATGTATACAAAGGGCTATTAAATGAAGTTTTAACAAAAGATTGAGCCCCAAGATTATAAATTTCATCAAATTTATATTTTTGCAATAATCTTTTGATATCATATAATTCGCTTAATTCTAATTCTTCTAAAATTATTTTTTTATCAATTCCAAGTCTTTTTAATCTCCAAAGACTAGATCTTGAGGATCTTCTATCAGACCCTATAACTTTATATTTTTTTTTTAATAAAAGTGCTGCTAGATAAGCACCATCTTGACCCGATACTCCTGTAACTAAAGCTGTTTTTTTCATATGTTGTACATCTTATATTATTAATAGATAAATTTTCAAAGAAATAAATTTAAGAGTTGTATATAAATTCATTTTTAAAATATATAAAAGTTTAAATTATGAAAAATTTTATTAAAAATGTTTTAAAATCATTCAACATAGTAATTACAAAAAAAAGCTCATTTGACAGTATTATATTAACAAATAAATTATCAAAATATTCAAAAGTAATAGAATTAATTAAAGACAAAAATTTAAAATTGTTTAAATTTATACACAAAGCAAAATCTCAAATAGGTCAAGAATTATTTGTTTTAAATTATTTAGATTTAAAGAAAAAAGGATTTTTTGTAGAAATAGGAGCGGGAGATGGTGTTTTTAATAGCAATACATGGTTGTTGGAAAAAGAATTTGAATGGAAAGGAATCTTGTGCGAACCAATTAAAATTCATAAAAAAAGTTTAATAAAAAATAGAAATTGTTTTGTTGAAAATAAATGTGTTTTTAAATTTGATAATAAAAAAATTTATTTTAAACAAACTTTAGATAATCAATATTCAACTATTTTAGAATATGTAAATTCTGATAAATTAAAAAATCAAAGAAAAAAAGGTATTAAATATACAGTAGAAACAATAAAAATTAATACTTTGTTAAAAAAATTTAGATGTCCAAGAAAATTTGATTATTTATCAATTGATACTGAAGGATCTGAGTATGAAATTTTATCTAGTCTAGATTTTAAAAGATTTAAACCTAGAATAATTACTGTAGAACACAATTATAACAAATTATATAGAGAAAAAATAAAATATCTTTTAAATAAAAATAATTACAAAAGAGTTTATTATGACTTTTGGCCCAATAGTTTTCAAGATGATTTTTATATAAATGAAATTATTTAATTATTTATTCTTATCCAGCTAGATGGAACTGTATCGATTTTCTTTTCAGTAATAAGACCACTCCAATTTTTTGGAGCCAAAATAATTTTTTTTTCCATATTTGATAGCCATGCTGCCCACCATGCAAAAGTACTATTTGGAATGATAAAATTTTTAAAACAAGACATTAAATATAAATAATTTTTGAATTTTTTCCCTGCTTTGTCATGATCGATATAAATAAAATTATAATTTTCTCCAAAATTTTTCTTACACCAATCTAAATCATCCGAAAATACATAAAATTTTATAGAACTATTAAATTTTTTTCTAAAATAATCGATTGAATTTTTATAATAATTAAGAGTAACAGCGTTTAATTCAGTACTTTTTAAATGATCAGTTCTCCTAACATTTAAACAAACATCATTCTCTAAATTTATTTTATCTAAAAAAATTAAGTTATCCTCAATATTTTTAAGATCATCAAAATTAAACAATTTTATAATTTCATCTCTATAATCCTTAAAATATTCTTCTGATTGCCAGTATCCATCAATATATAATGTTTTTTTTTTATTATTTATTATTCTTAAATCTACTTTTCTTGATCTTTCCATTAAAACATGAAGATTAAATTTATCTAGAAATTTTGTTAAATTATGTCTTACAATGTAACTTTTAAAAAACTGAAAAGTTTGAATTAAATCAAAATAGTTTATTTTTGATGGATTTATATTAAAAATATCTAAATCAAAATTTCTAACAACATAATCTTTAGGTGGATTTAATTTTTTCTCTATTAAATATCTAATATCACATACCACAGAAGTATTCATTTTTTTTGCAAGAACATGGGCAGTTGCATATTGAAACATTTGATTGCCTAAGCCATCTTTAATATTGACAATTATCATTTTGTGACTTTATTCCAATAATTAAATCTTCAAAAATTTTATTTAGATCTTTTTTAACTTCCCAATGAGGATAATGTTTTTTTATTTTTTGTAGATCACTTATGTAACATATATGATCACCTATCCTTTCATTGTTATTGTATTTAAAATTCATTTTTTTACCTGTAATTTTTTCCACTAAATCTATAGATTCAAGAATTGAAATAGAATTTTTTCTTCCTCCCCCAATATTATATACTTCTGCTATTTTCGGTTTCTCAAAAAAAAATTTTACAAAATTTGTTATATCTTCAGAATGTATATTGTCTCTAACTTGTTTTCCTTTGTAACCATAAATTGTGTATTTTTTGTTACTTAAATTGCATCTAACCAGATAGTTTAAAAAACCGTGCAGTTCCACACCAGATTGATTTGGACCAGTTAAACAACCTCCTCTTAAACAACAAGTATTTATATTGAAATATCTTCCATATTCCTGCACCACTAGGTCGGCAGATAATTTTGAAACTCCAAATAATGAATGAGTACAATTATCTATGTTAAAATTTTCATTAATTCCATTTCTATATTTTTTTTCTAAATAATCGTATCTTTTCTTTTTTTCGATTAATTTAATTTTATTAGGATTGTCTCCATATACTTTATTAGTGGAAAAAAATACAACAGTAGATTTCTTTGATTTTATTCTTACTGACTCCATAAGATTTATTGTTGAATATGCATTAATATCAAAATCTCTCAAAGGTATTTTTGAAGCCATATCATGACTAGGTTGAGCGGCACAATGAGCAATATGCATTGGTTGAAGATGTTCAATTAGTTCAAAAATTTTTTTTTTTTTTGTTATATCTAAATTTAAATGTTTATAATTAGATACATATTTAATTAAATATTTTTTAGTTTTTTTTGTACTTCCTTTTTCTCCAAAAAAAATATTTCGTTCATCGTTATCTACCCCATAAACAAAATCATATTCTTTATTTAGATTTTTAACTATTTCAGATCCTATTAATCCAGTAGAACCAGTTACCAATAATATTTTTTTTTTTTTCACAAAATAATTTTTATTAAAAAATGTTAACTTTACCAAGCAAATTTATAAAGGATTTTTTTTTACTTTTACTATAAATATAATTAATATATTAAGCAAATATTAACTGCTTTTCATTTTGCTGAGTTTTTAAGAATTTTTCAAAGTTTTAAAAAATTTTAGTGAATTTTATTTATATGAAAAATATTTTAAGTAACTTAAAAAAAATAATAGAAATTTTTTTTTTAAATATTTGTCCCGTTCTTTATCTTGGCTTAACAAGATCACAAGATAGCCATGATAGATTCATTTTAGGTTTAGAAATAGCAAAAAATAAATTTAATTCTCAAAAAATTAAAGTTTTAGATGTTGGTTCTGGTAGTGGAAATTTTTATGCATATTTAAAATCCCATTTTTTAAATTTAGATTACCTTGGATTAGAATTTGATAATGAAAAAATTAAATCAAAAAAATTTAAAAAAAATAATTTCAAAATTATTCCTCAAGATTTAAGAAAAGAATGGTTTTTTGGAGAATTTGATTTTGTATGGTCTTCTGAAGTAATAGAACATATATTAGATGATCATTCATTTTTTCAAAATCTTCTAAGATCTACTAAAAAACATGGCTATATTGCTATAACAACTCCTTACATTGACAGTTATATTAATTTTGCAAATAAATTTGGTTGGAGTACTGAACCTTCTAATATTGAGGATGGAGGCCATGTGAGATTGGGTTACAATAAAAATGATCTAATGAATTTTGCTAATAAATATAATTTAAAATTAATAGGTATTTATTTTGTTACCGAATGTAGTGATTTTAGAGCCAAAAATATTTTTAAAACAAACAATGGTTTATACTGCTATATTTTTAATATCTTGTATTACTTAAAAATACTAAAATACAAACGATTTATAAATTTAAACTCAGATGATAATAAAATTAAGTATTTTTCAATTGCAGCAACTTTTCAAAAAATTGAATAAATTGAGATAAATTAGTTTCTTAAAGCAATATTATATAAATTAATTAATATTTTTTTTTATAGGTTAAAATTTTTATAATATTGTGAATTATAATCTTTATTATATCTTTAATATTTGGTTTTCTTAGTGGTCTCCAAATTTTTAGTATTGGAAAAAAAGGTTTCGATAAAAAATTACCTTTATCACAACAATACTTTATAAATTGCTCTTGCAGGGGGAGAGAATGGTAAATTGGAAACATGGATTCATCGTTCCAACTTTTTTTAGCAAAAATACTTAAACTATCTATAAATTTTAGGAACACTTCTCTATTTGCATAAAAAAAACGATCAGATCTATCTTTTCTCCAATCTCCAATCGTATTTTCAAAAAATATTTCAGATTTTGATATTTTTAAATTTATGTTCGAAGAAAAAAAAAGATCTGGCCTGCTCTTAAAAATTACTTGATATTTTTTATTTTGCAAAAACTCAATTTTTTTTATTATGTCAGATAGTTTTACAATTTTGTAAACTTGAGATCTTGTTGATAAAGCAGATTTACCAAAAACTAAATCAAACTTATTTAAATTTCCAAAAATATTTATAGTTAGGTTAAAATTAAAATCTTCTATTTCAAAATAGATAGGTTTTAAATATTTTTTTATATTTTCAATTAAATTTTGCTCAGAATCATCATCGGTCCAAGTTGATATTATTAAATCAGATTTAGTTTGATCTAAAAATTTTTTATGATATTTCAATAAATACTTTACAGTTCTTAAATGACCAATCAAAACTACAACATTTTGATTATCGCTAAAATTCTCTTTTAATATATTTTCTTCAAGCACATTAAGATTATTATAGAGAATTATATAGAAAAAAACTCTTTTTTTTAGTAAATTTTTTATTTAGTAAAAGCAAACCAATGGATAAATTTAAAGTTTTAGAACATGTTTTAGTTGAAGATTATGAAAAAGTTCCTGTAGAATTATGGGCAGATCAAGAATTTGTTTTTCATGCAATACACTGGAATGGTTTTAATTTTAGATTTGCAAATGAAAATTTAAGAAAAGATAAAAAATTTGTAACAAAAGTAATTAAATACTGGGGTTATGCTTTTAAGTATGCACATAGCGACCTACAAAAAGATAAAGAATTTATACTTCAATTAATTAATTACAATAGTTGTATATTAAATTATGTTGATCAAAGTTTGAAAATAGATAAAGAATTTATTTTGCAAGTGTTGCAAGCTTGCAACCATGCTTTTGAATATGTAGATGAAAAATTAAAGAATGATCAAGATATTTTATTAAAAATTAAAAATTAAATTTACAAAAAAATTTAAATTTTATAGTTTGAAATAAAGTAGTTTAAATCTTCAGGTGTTCCGAGTCCCCACATTTTATCAATTTCTTCAATCAAAATTTTTTTATTTTTTTTTATTGCTTCATTATAAACTGGACAAACATAAAATTCATTTTTAATTCTTATATTTTTTTTTATCATACTCTCTGCTGAAGTTACATAATCAGATCCTTTTTTCCAAAAATATACTCCAACAGTAGCATTATCTGAGATAACTTTTTTTTCTGCAACCTCAACTACATAATTATTTTTATCTACTTTTGCATAAGACCATTTAGGATGAAAAGATTTGAAAGTTAATATACCTCCATCTGCTTTTTTATTTGTAAATTTGTACATTGTTTTACTACTATTCCACTCAATAAACTGATCAGAATTAGCAATTATTAAAGGATTATTTGAATTAATAAATTTTTTTGCCAATAAAGTTGTACAAGCCGCACCCTCTGTTACGCCATTGGTTTCAATTATTTTACAATTCGGAACTATTGCTTTTAATAAATGTTTTATATTAAAGTTTTTTTGATGTTCAGATCGAATTATAAAAATATAGTTACCTTTGGCTCGTAGGCTTTCTATCACCCACTGTATCATTGTTTTACCATGAATTTCTATCAGTGGTTTGGGAAATGTATATCCAGCTTTTTCAAATCTTGACCCAGCACCTGCCATTGGTATTAAAATATTTAATTTAGGATCATCCCAGTTATCTTTATTTACAATTTTATTTTGTTTGTTCATATCTTTAATAAAGCATAAAATATTATTATAATTTACATCTGAAAGATATTTAATCGGCATTAATTTACAATTTGCCTCTTTAGCTGCACTTCTTCCAAAATAAGAGTCTTCAAGAACTAATGTCTCACTAGGTTTAGACTCTAATTGAATTAAAGATCTTAAATAAATTTCGGGATGAGGCTTTCCATGTTTAAGATCATTCGTACTAATAGCAAAATCAATATATTTATTTAATTTTAATGTTTTTATGCAGAATATTAAAGTTTTTTTAATTGAGTTTGTTGCTATAGCTAATTTAAAATTTTTACTAAGTTTTATAAATAATTTTTCTATTTTTTCGCTATACTTAATTTCTCTTTTAAGTATGTTAATTGTATATTCTTGTTTTAATTTATAAATTTTTTGTCTATTTTTTTTATTAATTTTTTTATCATTGATCAAAATATCTATTTTTTTGTTAGTAGGTAAGCCATCAAATTTACGAAGATGTTCTTGGTAAGAAATTTTAAAATTTTCAACTTTATAAAGAGCTTGATTTAAAGCAAGAAAATGAATTTTTTTTGTATTAACTAATACCCCATCAAGATCAAAGATAATTGTTTTAATCATTTTAATATTTTATTTATAATTTTTTATAAAATCTGAACATATGCCCGAGCAATTAAAATTTTTTATGTTTGAATTTTCTGGTAATACGCATATGCTATTTTTTAACAATTTTTTTCCAGGATAAGTCCAAAAATAACCATTACTAGTAAGAACTACATCATCATTTTGGTGCCAAAAAAAAATTGCATTAATCTTATCCAAGGCTTCCATTGCTTCAATATTTTTTGCATGACACCAAAAATTTTTATTATTTAGGTATTTTGAATCAACTTCATATTTTGGATTGTCATGGCCTAAATAAAAAGTATTATTCTCATACCATACATCTATCTCAACATTAAATCCTAAATCTAGCGCTTCATTAATGTATTTTGGTGAATTTTCTCTATCTATAATTGGTCCATTTATATTTCCTCTGTGAGAAATGAGTATCATAAGTAATTTTTTAAATTATTTATATTCATAGCAAAGTATATAAATTTAAAGGTAAATTTGTAACTTTATTATAATTTAATTTATTGACATAAATTAATTACCTTTGTATATGTTGCTGGCCTGGTGATTATTGCGAAGGGGCAATACCCGATCCCATTCCGAACTCGGAAGTCAAGCCTTTCTGCGCCGATGGTACTTTG
>MDSW01141030.1_pt1 | contig 43540 bp, 35 predicted proteins | sample 811171 | NCBI WGS metagenome assembly MDSW01 (sample SAMN05326641, study PRJNA326480) | marine metagenome | isolation source: seawater | place: Atlantic Ocean: North West | collected 2012
CGGACGCCGGTAATGCGCGTCTGGTGGAACTGGCCGACGCAGATAACGAAACGCGGACCGTGCTGCTGACCACCGAGGAAGAGGGGGTCTCGCTGGCCGCCGGCGCCGATCTGGTCGGTGAGAAGGCCGTGCTGATGATGCAGTCGTCGGGCGTCGGTAACTGCCCGAACTTTCTGTCGTTCGTGAAGGGTGGGAACTTTCCGATCCTGATGATGGTCTCGATGCGTGGCGATTACGGCGAACAGAACCCGTGGCAGTACCCGATGGGCGAGGCCGTGGAGCCGATCCTGAAGGCGATGGGCGTGTTGGTCTTCAAGGTCGAGCGCGCGGACGAGCTGAAAGGCGCCGCAACGGCGGCATTGGATACGGCGTTCAAGGCCGGGAAGTCGGCGGCACTTGTGCTGAGCCAGAAATTCCTCGGCGCCAAGGGCTTCTGAGTTGCCCCACCAGCCCACCAAACCAATTGATTTTGTCATTCCGGCGCAAACCGGAATCCAGAGCGACTGGGCCCCGGCCTCCGCCGGGGTGACGGATGGAGTATCGAAATGACCGAGATTACTTTGAACCGTATCGGCGCGCTGCCGCAGATCTTTCCGAACCCGGACGACTACCTGTTCGTGACCGGCCTCGCCGGTCCGGCCCGCGACGCCGCCGCACTGACGAAAGACGGTCCCAACATGTTCACGATGGCGGGCTGCATGGGTGCGGCCATGACCATGGGGCTTGGGATGGCGCTGGGCGCCCCCGATCGAAACGTCGTCGTTATCGCCGGCGATGGCGAGATGATGATGAACATCGGCTCGATGGCGACGATTGCCAGCCAGGCACCGAAGAACCTGACGGTCGTCTGCGTCGACAACGGCGGACATGGCGAAACCGGCGGCCAGGACGGCCACACGTCAGTGCGCACCAATCTTGCCAAGGTCGCCGAAGGGTTCGGTATCCAGAACATCCTGACGGTGTCGTCGGATGCCGGCCTGAAGGACGCCGCCGAATTCGTGAAATCCGGCGACGGACCGCGCTTTCTTTGGCTCCGCGTCATGGCCGGCGAACCGACCAAGTTCAAACGCAACATGAACCCGGCGGAATGCAGAGTGCGGTTTAAAACGGCGTTCCAGTCGGCCTGATCACATTCGTCGTCCTGAACTTGGTTCAGGACCCATGGGACAAATAACGCGCGCGCCACGGGCGGCGGATTGAAAGCCGCAACCCGCCCCCGTGGCCATCCCGCGCGCTAGAGCTTGGTGCTCCGGCGGTACTGATCAGTCGTCTTCGCCGGCTGCCGGGACCTTCCTGGACTCGTCGAGATACTCTTCCTTGTAGAGTTCCCCGCCTTCTTCCTGGAAGCGTTCGGCCATCTGCTTCATGCCGTCGTTGGAGTAGCTGCGCACCAGGTTGGTAATTTCCATGGCGCAGAACTTCGGCCCGCACATAGAGCAGAAGTGCGCCGTTTTATGCGCTTCCTTCGGCATGGTCTGGTCATGGAAGTCGCGCGCGCGGTCGGGGTCGAGGCCTAAATTGAACTGGTCCTCCCAGCGGAACTCGAACCGTGCACGGCTGAGCGCGTCGTCGCGGGCTGCCGCACCCGGATGACCCTTGGCCAGATCGGCGGCGTGCGCCGCGATCTTGTAGGTGACGACGCCTTCCTTCACGTCGTTGCGGTCGGGCAGGCCCAGGTGCTCTTTCGGCGTCACGTAACAAAGCATCGCGGTGCCGTACCAGCCGATCATGGCCGCACCGATCCCGGACGTGATGTGGTCGTAGCCCGGCGCGATATCGGTGACGAGCGGGCCCAGGGTATAGAACGGCGCTTCGCCGCAGACCTCGAGCTGCTTTTCCATGTTGTGCTTGATCTTGTGCATCGGCACGTGGCCGGGGCCTTCGATCATCACCTGGCAGCCCTTGTCCCAGGCGACCTTGGTCAGTTCGCCCAGCGTCTCAAGCTCTGCGAACTGGGCCGCGTCATTGGCGTCCGCGCCCGAGCCCGGACGGAACCCGTCACCGAGCGAGAAGGCGACGTCATAGGCGGCGCAGATATCGCAGATGTCTTCGAAGTGCTCGTAAAGGAAGCTCTCCTTGTGGTGCGCGAGACACCACTGCGAGATGATCGAGCCGCCCCGGCTGACGATGCCGGTCACACGGTCCGCCGTCAGGTGAATGTGCTTGAGGCGGATACCGGCGTGGATGGTGAAGTAATCAACGCCCTGTTCGGCCTGTTCGATCAGGGTGTCGCGATAGATTTCCCACGTCAGGTCCTCGGCGCGCTCGACCTTTTCGAGTGCCTGATAGATCGGCACGGTGCCGATCGGCACGGGCGAGTTGCGGATGATCCATTCGCGGATGTTGTGGATGTTGCGCCCGGTCGACAGGTCCATGACCGTATCCGCACCCCAGCGGATCGCCCACACCATCTTGTCGACCTCGTCGGCGACCGACGACGTCACGGCCGAGTTGCCGATGTTGGCGTTGATCTTGACCAGGAAATTACGGCCGATGGCCATCGGCTCGGTTTCCGGATGATTGACGTTGTTGGGAATGATGGCGCGGCCGCGCGCCACTTCGTCGCGGACGAATTCGGGGGTCACGACGTCGGGGATCTCGGCGCCCCAGCGCTCAGCCTCGGCCTTCAGTTTGGCGAGTTCTTCCGGCGCGATCTCGCGGAGCATGTTCTCGCGGATCGCCACGTATTCCATCTCGGGCGTGATGATGCCCTGGCGGGCGTAAGCCAGTTGCGACACGGATTTTACGCCTTCCTTGGCGCGGCGCGGCTGATTCCTGATGGCGAACTGCGGTACCAGCTTGTCTTCGCCGACGTTGCCGTTGTCTTCGGGTTTGACGTCACGGCCTTCATAAAGCTCGGTATCGCCGCGCGCGTCGATCCAGCGCTCGCGGATACGCGGCAGACCGGCGTCGATGTCGATCTCGGCGGCCAGGTCGGTGTAGATGCCGGATGTGTCGTAGACAGTCAGCGGATCTTCGTTCGCACTTTCGTGGACGTGAATGCGGCGCATCGGCACCTTCACGCCGTCCAGGCGTTCGCCGTCCACATAGAATTTCTCGGACGCGGGCAGCGGCCCATGCGTCACGTCTGCATTCGCAGGTTTGCGTATCTGGTTCATCCTGGGGTCCTCTCCAAAAATGATTTCAAAGAGACCCGGGACGGTTTCAGGAAGGAAGAACGGGATTAAACGTTCGGGTTCCGATCCCTACGCCGGTGTCACCCGGATCAGGTTCAACGGGTCACCACGGCCTCGAACGAAATCGTTCGATAAGGTGGAATCTCAGCCCCTCTACCGGGGCCCCCCGCGGAACGGTTAACGGCGGAATGTTGGGTTTTTTCCGGCGTCGGGTCAAGGGGGCCTGAGGATACCCGGCAAAAATCCACTTGGATTTGAGCCGGATCGGATTTTTTTCATCCGCATGTGATCCGGACGGCACGGCGGGGCGTAAATTGGTTAGACAGTTAAGCAACCGCCCCCTGACGTCATCTCCCCCTGAGGTTGCTTGCGGTCAAAATCAGTTGAGCCGCCGGATACCGCTCCGGCGGCTCAATTATTTCCGGTCCGGCATTGAACCCATCCTTTGCATATCTGTCACAAAAGCGACATGGCCTTCACGTAGGCTGCGCGCAATTCCGGCGCCCACGGGTCAGCCGGGGCGATGAATATGACGGATGGCTGCCGGTGGGACAAAATCAGAAAATGACGTATGCAACACCGACATCGCTCATTCCGGAAGTTCCGTCTTTCTCCAGCAAGCATCGCTTTGAAATGCATGATATCGCCCGCTGTGTGCGGCCGATTGCACCTCATATCGCGGGTGTCGAGGCCATCGAGATTTTTAACCGCGACCCGACCCTGACGGCGATGCCGGTCATAGACGACGGCGATGTCGTCGGTTTGCTGACCCGTCAGAAGGTCTTTTTGAATTTCTCGCGCCAGTTCGGCCATGCCGTGTTCGCTCGGCGACCGGTATCGCGCCTGATGTCTTCGTCCCCTCTGATCGTCGATGCCTGTACAACGCTCGACGAACTCCGGCACCGGGTCATCGACGAGGCACCGACGGCTTTGGAAGACGGATTTGTCATCACGAAGAACGACCGTTATCTCGGAATCGGCACATCGCTCGGGATTCTCAGACTGGGGATGGCGCAGACCGAAAGCCGGGCCCGCGAGCTTGCGGAAGCAAAAAGGGCTGCCGAACATGCGAACGCCGCGAAGTCACGGTTTCTGGCAAATATGAGCCACGAACTACGCACGCCGCTGAACGCGATCATCGGGTTCTCCGAAATGATCGCGGCCGAGACGCTTGGGCCGCACAACACCCCCCGCTACAAGGAATATGCCGAAGACATTAACGGCAGCGGCAGATTACTGCTCGACATCATCAACGACATTCTCGACATGTCGAAGATCGAAGCCGGTCATTTCAAGCTTGAACTGGATGCCGTCGACATACCATCGATCGTTCAGGGCGCGGTTCGCCTTGTGCGCGACCGGGCCGGCAAGAAAGGCGTCATTGTTGCCATCGACATGGATAAAGATTTGCCCAATGCTCGTGCCGACGTTCGTGCCGTGCGGCAAATCCTGCTGAATCTCCTCAGTAACGCCATCAAGTTCTCCAGAACCGGGACCGAAATAACGGTCCACGTCGACGTGACCCCCGATACGTTGAAGATATGTGTTGCCGACCAGGGCGTCGGCATATCCGAAGACGATCTGAAACGAGTGCGTGACCCGTTCTTTCAGGTCGAAAACGAAATGACCCGAAAAGAGCAGGGAACCGGCCTCGGCCTTCCAATTGTGGTTTCGTTGGCTGAGCGTATGAAGGCGGGGTTCGATCTGGAAAGCGAGGCCGGGGTCGGGACACGGGCGACGCTTACGCTGCGGCGCGCGGGTTAAATGTTACTCCGCCGGTGCAGGTACTCTCGCGCCGGTATCGCCAGGCTCTGGCGGCATCAGGCCGTCACCACCCAGGTCGGCATCGGTGATCACTTCGTCACCCCATTCATCGAGAATTTCGCGTTGGGTCTTGCGGAGCTGCTGCAGTCGCCGCTCCGACATGACCTGAATAAACGATGCGATGACAGGCGGCAGGGACAGATAAAGCATCCAACCCATGCAGGCCCCGCCGTACATGACCGCCAATGCGAACACATCCGTGAGTAGGGTGATCGCTTGGTTAAGGCTGTGATCGCCGAACCACAAATCCATCAGATACGGAAACACGCCGCAGAAATTCAGGCCACCGACACAGAATGTGGCGGAGCGCTCCTCCGTCCGGTCCACGATCATGGCGACAAGGCCGGGGAGCATGCCGAAACCAAGCAGCATCACCGTCGGCAGCGCCACGATCAGCAGCAGCATGAATATAAGCAGGCCCCAGATGAGAATTCTCATGTCCGCCTCGCCTTCACAAGATTTCCGAGAAGAACATGATTGTCACGGCGATCATCGTCGTGATGATGGAGATGGTTGCGGCGGTCTTCTGTCCGGTTTTCTCCGCTTTGACCTGTAATTCGTTGCCGCTGCCTTCGATCTCCAATATCTCGTTCGCGCAAGCGCTGTATTCCTCGACCGCATCGGCGTAACCGTCCTGGTCTTCGCGCCGTTTCTCAGCGTTGTCGATCAGGTCGAACAGGTCGGGCAGGCTGCCGCGGCGGACAAGTTTCGGAATCTCCTTTTCCAGTTCGCGGCGGGTGGTTCGGCTGTGATATGCGTTGATGGCCGGGCCAAGCAGACCCCCAATCCAACTTGCTAAGCCGAATACCGGTTCCGCCTTAAGCTTCCATTGCAAGAATGCCAAGAGGCTCAGCATGCCGATCACGGCGGTGCTTTCCTTGGCCGCGGCGAGGGCGCGGAGGTGCGGGTGGATATCTTCGGTAAACCGCGCGGCAACGAATGCAGTGACGTGGCGGTCCATCGGTTTGTTGTGCGAGTCGGCATGATTGGCGGCACGATCGAGCGCGGGCAGTAGTTGCTCGATCTCAATGATGCCGTCTTCGATAATATGCGGACTTTGGCACGATAGGCCGGGGTTCAGTTCATACAGGCAGCGTTCAAGACCGAAGCCCGGTTCTTTGTTCGACAACCAGGCTTTGAGTTGCGCGAACATTTGGGATACCTCGATGCTGTCGAGAAAGTTTGCGCGGTCGCTGACCCAGAATTGGTATATCTCGCGTGTGATAATCTCGGTGAGCACCTGATAATTGCCGTTGCGGATGATCTCCATCGCCAGCATCGGCCCGAACCCATCCAGATATACCGAGACGCCCTTGTATCGGATCGGCCCATAGGGATCCATCGCGGCACAGCAGCGGGCGACCAGATACTCCTCGGTGCCCTGAAAGTCGTCCTTGTGGAACTTGGCCGTGTCGACGAAGCCCTTGAGCGTTTCCGACAGGTTTCCCTCGTTCAACGAACGCTTCATCCATGCATGGAACGTTTCGTCCTTCAAAAGGCGGACCGCTTCCGGAATCTGGCGGTTAAAGGCGTGCGCCAGTGTACGTACGTTGGTGTGATCGCGTCCGCCGAACCGAAGCGGCGAGTCGCCCCTGCGTGCCGGCTTCTTCTGTTGCGGCGTCTGTTTGAGACCATTGAGCCAGTTCGTGATCTCGTCGAGACCCCAGCGGTCGGTCGGCGTGTCCGATAGAAGACCGCGTAGCGGCTCCAGCAATGACAAGGGAATGCGTGCATTGCCGCAGATCGCGGCATAACTGCCGAGATTAGTGCGGCGGAACAACAGGTCTTCGCCCTTCATGCGCTCGATCGGGTTGCCGCCGAGGGTCAGAACGACGAGTGATGCGCCAAGGGCGTACATGTCGTCGACGGTAGACCCGGTGCCTCGGCCGGCCGGGTTGGCGAGCGCTCGTTCCAGCGGTTCGTACATGAGCGGTTGGTCGAACCCTTCGGGCGCGGTCACGCAATCGCCGAGGACGATTTCCTGCAGGTCTTCATCGACGAAGTAAATGTTGTCCGGCCGCACTGCCCGGTGGGCAAGGTTCAGCGAGCGAATGTGGCGAAGCCCATCCACCATCGGCTGGATCACCTTGCGGGGAATATCGTATTCCGTGATCCGGGCCTGATTGTTGCGGACCTGGGTCAGCACGCGGCCACCCATCGGGCGCTCGTAGATAATGATCATGGTGCGTTGGCCGATGATCGGCCAGAACACCGACTCGTGCTCGATCAGTTCGAGCAAGCCGGGCCCTGGATTGGCCTTGAACTGACGCATGGCTTTGGTGCGAAGCGGGATGCCCGGCGTGCAGACCAGAGCAAAAAGATTGCGCGACAGATCGTGCCGATCTTCCGCCATGAATGCCTTGGCATTCGGCGAATCAAGATCGGGCAACGGCTTATCGCCGTTCACCAAAAAGCGCTCACGAATAACGACCGAACCGCCGCGCACGGGCGCCGGGTCGTTTATTTCGTCCGCGTCTATAGGCTCTTCTGCCATCACACGCGTCCTAACAAGCGTTACGCCTGGCTGCACGTTCGCATGCCGGGCACCTTGACCGAAAGAGTTTCTCTCCGGTTGACCCGCCCATTGAATCGCTAAATGTGCATATTCGCAAGCTTTTCCTCCGTTTTTGGGCGATCATGGTTAACGCCGGAAGCCACGGGGACCGTGCCGGAAAGGGGCAGAAATGAGCGCATCGTCACATGTTAAGGAGATACGCCTGACACCCGTACAGGTGCCACTTGCCCGGCCCATGCGAACGGCGTCGGGGGCGCTTCCCGGGGCATCGTTGTGTCTGATCGATGTTGAAACGGACGCAGGTGTGACGGGGACGTCCTATATCTTCACCTACACGCCGAAGATGCTGCGTGCCATGCAGGCCGTGCACCAGGACGTTAAGGAGATATTTCAAGGCGCACCGCTGGATCCCGGCGCGGCGTTTGAGCGGTTTCAGGCGACGTTCAGGCTGTTGGGTATCCAGGGCCTGTTGGGCATGTACTTCGCCGGGATCGAGCAGGCGATGTGGGACGCCTGCGGCAAGATCGCGGATGAACCGGTGACGACGCTGCTCGGCGGGTCAGCGGCCCCGGTTCGCGCTTACGACAGCTTCGGGTTTATCGACCCGAAAGAAGACCTGCCGATGGTCGAAGATAGTGTCAGGTCGGGGTTTAGCGGCATCAAAGTCAAGCTGGGCGTTGGCGATTTCGATGCCGACCTTAAGAGCGTCGCAGCCGTCCGCAATGTGATCGGACCGGACGTCGCTTTGATGCTCGATTACAATCAATCGCTCGATGTTGCAAAGGCGATCGATTTTGCGGAACGCCTCGCGCCGTACGATATTTACTGGATCGAAGAGCCGGTGCCGGCCGAAGATTTCGCCGGCCATGCCGAGGTGCGGGCGAAGTCGCCGATCAAAGTGCAGACGGGAGAGAACTGGTGGTTTCCCGCGGGCGCGGCAAATGCGATCAACGCCAAAGCCAGCGACTACGTTATGCCGGATATGATGAAGATCGGCGGGTTTACCGGATGGGTGGCGGCGGCGAAGTTGGCTGGCGCAGCCGGCTTGCCGGTATCCAGTCACGCTTTTGTCGAAGTCAGCGCGCACGCCCTTGCGGCGATCCCAAATGCGCACTGGCTGGAGTATCTCGATAAAGCACGGCCGCTCCTGAAAGAGCCATATGATGCCGTTGGCGGTTTCGTGACACCGCGCGGTCCGGGTCTCGGTATCGAGTGGGATCCGAAGAAAGTCGCCGAATTCGCGCTTTGATCAGTCTTCGAACGGATCGTGGACGAGGATGGTGTCGTCCCGTTCCGGACTGGTCGACAGCAGCGCCACGGGCGCGTCGATCAACTCCTCGATACGCCGGATGTACTTGATCGCCGTCGCCGGAAGGTCAGCCCACGAGCGCGCACCCTGCGTGCTTTCATCCCAGCCTTCGAGTGTTTCGTAGATCGGCTTGACCCGGCCCTGACGCACGGTCGAGGCCGGCAGGTGATCGATCTTCGTGCCGTCGATTTCATAACCGACGCAGACGTTCAGTTCCTTGAGGCCGTCCAGCACGTCGAGTTTCGTGAGCGCGATACCGTTGATGCCGTTGACTTTTACAGCCTGACGCACCAACACGGCATCGAACCAGCCGCAGCGCCGCTTGCGGCCCGTCACGACGCCGAATTCGCGGCCCCGTTCACCGAGACGTTGCCCGATCTCTTCGGTCAACTCGGTCGGGAACGGGCCTGAGCCGACACGTGTCGTATAGGCCTTGGTGATGCCGAGCACATAGTCGATGGCGCCGGGACCCTGTCCCGATCCGATCGCGGCCTGGCCGGCGACGGTGTTGGAAGATGTCACGAACGGATAGGTGCCGTGATCGATATCGAGCATCGTGCCCTGAGCCCCCTCGAAAAGGATACGGTGGCCTTTGCGGCGCATCTCGTCGAGATCCTGCCAGACGGTTGTCGCATAGGGCAGAAGCAGCGGCGCCATCTCGTTGAGTTCGTTTAACAGGGCGTCACCGTCGACCTCCGGCATACCCATGCCGCGGAGCAGGGCGTTGTGGTGGAACAGCAGGGCGTCGACCTTGTCGGCCAGCACGTCCGTGTCCGCGAGGTCGCCGACCCGAATGGCACGGCGGGCGGTCTTGTCTTCGTAGGCCGGGCCGATGCCACGACCGGTGGTGCCGATTTTGGCGCTGCCGGCGGCCAGTTCCCGGGCCTGGTCGAGATTCTTGTGCAGTGGGAGAATCAACGCCGCGTTCTCGGCGATGCGCAGGTTCTCGGGAGTGACGACGACGCCGAGTTCCTTGATCTTCTCTATTTCGCTCATCAACGCCCATGGGTCGACGACGACACCGTTGCCGATGATCGACAACTTGCCTTTTCTGACGATGCCGGAGGGCAGCAGGCTCAGCTTGTAGGTCACACCATCGATGACCAGCGTGTGGCCGGCATTGTGGCCGCCCTGGAAACGGACGACGACATTGGCGCGCTCCGACAACCAGTCGACGATCTTGCCTTTACCTTCGTCACCCCATTGCGAGCCGATCACGACGACGTTGGCCATGCGAACTTTCTCCTTCGGATTTAAAGATCGCCGAGCGGCGTGGCTTTGCCGTCCAGCAGAATGTGTGTGCACTCAAGGCGACGCGCTTCGTTGCGGGCATCATCGCCTGAGGTGTAACCCTCAACGGTACGAAATCCCTCGGCGCGAAGCGCCTCTCCGGCGCTGCGTTCGCTACCTTCGGGCAGGTATACCTTTGCCGGTACGGGCGGCAATTCCAGCGCGCGCAAAATACTGTCGAGAAACAGGGTGAACCCGGTCGCAGCCTCACCGTCGATGTTGTCCACGGCTTCGCTGACACCCGCCATGTAACGGCCGCCGGTGCCGAGTTCACCCCGGACATTCGGTGCAAACAGGGTGAAGGTCACGCCGGTGTGGTACTCGAAGCCGCGGTTTTCGACGGCATCGAGCGTCAGGTCTAGCGACGGGTCCGCACGCTCAACCAGCCTGACGATGTCGAGTAGCATATCGCGGGCTTCGGCGGCCGCACCGGAAAGCGGCAACGCGGCGATCTTCGAGGCGACGGCCTCGGCCGGGCCGGACGCCGCCAGCAATTTGACGAAGAGCGCGCGTGCATCGCCCCCGAGAGCGTTTGCGAGCTTTTTGACTTCGGCGGCGTCCTTGGCGTCGAGCGCGGCGCGCATGGCTGCGGCAGCATCGGGATCGAGAGACATGTCCGCCATCACGTGCGGCACCAGGGTGGGTTGGCAAAGGTCCACCTTGATATCTTCGATCCCCAACATGCGGAGCGTTTCGGCAGCCATCAGGACCATTTCGGCATCAGCACGCGGATCGGTGCTGCCGATCAGTTCCGCGCCCGCCTGGCTGAACTGACGTTCCGGGCGAAGTTGCGAACCACGAATACGCAGCACCTCACCGCCGTAGCACAGCCGCAATGGGCGCGGCTCGTGCGATAACCGGGTGGTGGCGATCCGGGCCGCCTGCGGGGTAATATCGGCGCGAAGCCCCATCATCCGTTGCGAAATGGGGTCCATGAGACGGAAGGTCTGTGCCGCCATCGCGGCACCGGTACCCGTCAGCAGATTATCTTCGAATTCCACAAGCGGCGGCGCAATGCGGTCGAACCCGCGTGCGACGAAAGCAGCGACGAGCCGTTCGCGGGTTTCGATTTCGAATGCCGCGTTCGGGGGCAATCCGTCCGTCAAACCGGCGGGCAGAAGTGCTTTTTCCGTCGCTTTCGTCATAAACAGAGATCCAACTGAAATTCCCCGAGGACGCGCGCTCAGCATGCCACAAGCGCGACCGTTTCGTAACGGTTTTGCACGGGAAGGGCAAGGACGCGAGGTGGTGGAGAAGGGCAGCCGCCCCGGGCTTAGTCGTCGTTTCGAACAGTCTTGCCGATGCTCTCGACAATCGGGTTCACCATCGAGCGGTGAACGGCCTGATCCTCGCCGACGGGGTAATCGTTCGTGACGCTCCAGCCCTGCCAAAGCCGTTTGCCGTCGGTGCGGTCTTCGATCGTGGCGTCGATGCGGAACTGGCTTGGCGCAACCTGGGTGATTCCCTTGTCGCGCTTGGGGTTGAGCAAACCACCACGCTCAGAATCAAAGATATTCACGCGCACATCCGGCGCATCCTTGCCGGTATGGTTGTCGCTGTTGCGGATTTCGATCAGTCGGTTCGGGCCGCCTCCGGTCCACTTTCCTTCGGTGTCGCGCGCTTCGAAGCTGAGTATCAGGCGGGCGTTTTGGGTCACGGTGTACCCGGCCAGGCGCAATTCTTCTTCGAAAAGCTCCTTGAGCTTCATGACTTTTTCGGAGTCATCGAACGTTTCGACCGTGATCTCTTTCGTCGGGGGCAACTCGGCAAAGGACACAGCATTGAGGTCCACACCCTGGGCGCGTGCTGCGGAAACGAGCAGAAAAGCGCTCAAAAAAACGGTGCCGAAGGCCGGAAAGCCGAATCGCATCAATAAATCCCCAGATATTGAGAGTCAGGTTTGAATTCAGGGAATCACCTTCCTTACCCGGAGTCAACCAAGTCCGCACCTTAGATGATGGCGTGGCGGACCTTTGCCGAGACCCACTCACTGACGATAACGGTGCCCAATATCACCAGCAGGATCAGCGAGACCTGCGTCCAGGCGACATTGTTGATTGAGGCGTTGAGTTGCAAGCCGATGCCGCCGGCGCCGACCAGTCCAAGGACTGTCGATTCTCGGATGTTGATATCCCACCGGAACACGGAGATGCCGGCAAACGCAGGGAGGATTTGCGGCACGATCCCGTAGTGCAGGATTTGCGGGCCGCTGGCACCTGTCGCGGTCACGGCTTCGACCTGTGTTGTGTCGATCTCTTCGATGGCCTCATAGAGAAGCTTGGCGCAGAACCCGATGGAGCGAAACCCGATCGCCAGCACACCTGCCATGACGCCGGGCCCAATGATCGTGACCAGCATCAGCGCCCACAGAAGCGAATTGATGGAGCGGGACGAGACGATGATGAAGAGTGCGATGGGGCGCACGAAAACCACGGACGGGGTGGTGTTCCTTGCAGCCAGAAACGCGATGGGGAACGCCATGACGACGGCCATCAACGTGCCGAGGGTTGCGATGTTGATGGTGTCCCAAATGGCAAGCCACAGCTTGTCCATGTAATCCCACGCCGGGGGCACCATTCTTGACGCCATGTCGCCGGCCTGGCGCGGGGCGTCATAGACGAACTCCCAGATCGTCTTTTCGGAAACCAGCGACCAGCAGTACACGAATATCATCAGGCAGACGAATTGCACGCCCCAGACAGTGAACTGGGTCTTACGGTCCCGACGTTTCCACAGCTTGTCCGAGGCGGTTTCGGTGACGGGCATGATTACTGCACCCACTTGCGGATATAGCTCGACGAATATTCGACGGCCATGACGATGCCGATGATGACCAACAGGATCGCCGCCGCTGAATCGAATTCGTAACGGTCGAACGACGTCAACAGGGTTGCGCCGATACCGCCGCCGCCGACAATGCCGACGACCGCGGATTCACGGAAGTTGATGTCGAGCCTGTACATCCCAAGCCCGATCATGCGCGGCATGACCTGCGGCTGGACGGCGTAGTTCAGCCATTGGAACCATCCGGCGCCGGTGGCGCGGACAGCCTCGGCCTGCGACGGGTCCATGTCCTCGATATCTTCGGCCAGAAGCTTTCCATAAAACCCGACCGTGCCAACCGAAAGCGCGATAAATCCCGCGAACGGACCGAAGCCGAAAAGTTTGACGGCAAACAGCGCGATGATGATTTCGGGGAAAGTCCTCGAGATCGCGAGAATGGCACGCGAAGCAAGATAGACCGGCCGCGGTGAGAGATTGCGGGCGGCGCCGAGCCCGACGGGGATAGAAATGGCGATCCCGGCGACCGTCGATATGATCGTGATCCACAGGCTTTCGAGAATACCGTCGAAAATGTCACCGGCGCGGGACACGAAATCCGGCGGGAAAAACGCCGACACGAAGCGCTGGCCGCGGGGTATGCCGTCGGCGACGCGGCCCCAATTCACGTCCATCGTGCCGAATGCCAGCGCCAGATAGAACGCGCCGCCGACCACCAGGCCCCAGCGCAACATCGGGCTTTCAATGAACGGCGGCTTTTTCCATGTGCGGGGTTTCATGTTCGCGGTGTTCATGGCGGTCCTGCGATTATTCGCTGCCGGCAGCGCGTTTGGGCGCCGCATCGAGATCTTCTTCCTCGTCCTCGTCGACCTTTTCGATCGTCGCTTCCCAGTCCTCTTCGCCGTAAATCTGCGTCAGCACGTCGGGTGTTAGTCCGTCAGGCGGGCCGTCATATACGATCTCGCCCAGTTGCAGGCCAACAATGCGCTCTGCAAACATCTGCGCCAGAAGCACGTCGTGGATGTTGATGATCGCCGACAGTTTACGCTCTTCGCAGAGTTCCTTGATCAGCCGCATAATTTGACGCGACGTCTTGGGGTCGAGCGATGCAGTCGGCTCGTCGACCAACAATAATTCAGGCTGCTGGATCAGCGCGCGGCAAATGCCGACCCGCTGGCGTTGACCGCCCGAGAGTTCGTCGGCACGCTTGTCCACCATATGGTCGAGGCCGACCCGCGCAAGCAGGCGGAACGCCTCGTCGATGTCGGATTGCGGAAACTTGCGAAAATAACTACGCCAGAAGGGCACGTATCCAAGGCGCCCCGACAGGACGTTTTCCATGACGGTCAAACGTTCGACGAGTGCGTATTCCTGAAAGATCATGCCCATGCGTCGGCGCGCCCGGCGAAGTTGCCCCTGACTGAGGGACGTCAATTCCATGTTATTCAGAGAGATTTTGCCGGACGTGGGTTCGACGAGGCGGTTGACGCAGCGGATCAGGGTCGATTTGCCCGCGCCCGACGGGCCGATCAAAGCCATAACCTGGCCGTCCGGCACCTCGAGATTTACGCCCTTCAGGGCCGTATCGCCTGTCTTGTACTGCTTAACGAGATCGACAAGTCGCAACATCGCCCGTTATCCCCCTTAAAGGCTGCGGGGTGCCGGCTTTGCCGTCGGCACCCCGTCCGCAGTGTTTAGCGACCGCTTACTTGCAGTCGTACTTAACGCCGTTTGCGGAATCGATCTTGCGGATGATCTCCCAATCCTTCTTGTGCGTGATCGGGATGAACTTGTCTTCTTTCTTGAACTCTTTCTTGAGTTCGGAGCCTTCCCACGGGAAGGAGAAGAAGGCGTCCTTGATTTTGGCAACCAGCGCCGGATCGAGGTTGTGCGCATGACCGTAACCGGTGGTCGGGAATGTCTGTGACTTGTAGATGGACCGGATTTGGTCCTTCTTGACGACGTCGCGCTGGAACATGCGGTTCATGACCGAGTTGGCGACGGCGGCGGCTTCATAGTCCTTGTTGGCGACGCCGAGCACGGAGTTGTCGTGCTTGCCGGAAAAGGTGGTCTTGAAATCCTTGTCGGCAACCAGGCCGAATTCCCCCTTCAGCAGGGCCGAAGGCGCCTTGAAGCCGGAATTCGACGTCGGCGATGTGAAGGCCAGGGTGTGCCCCTTCAGATCGGCCGGCGATTTGATCGGGCTGTCGGCCGGAACGATCAGTTCCATTTCGTAACCGTAGGAGCCGTCGGCGGCCGCCATCATCGCGAAGGGTACGAAGCCGGCGCATGCCACGGCGATCGGGTTGGAGCCGGTGTTGAAACCCGCAACATGCAGGCGTCCCGAACGCATGGCCTCGATCTGTGCTGCGTTGGATTGAACCGGGAAAAAGACGACCTTCTTGCCCGTTTTTTCAGACATGTGGTTGATGAACCCGTCCCAAACCTTTGCGTATACGGCCGGGTCTTCGACCGGCGTATAGGCGAAGATAATGGTGCTGGGGTCGGCAATCTTGCTCTTGTCCGTCGGCAGGTCGGCTGTCAGGTCGCCGTCCCTGTCGCAGTATTGTTTGTCAAGGAAACTGCGCGGGCAGTCTTCGGCGCTGGCAGCGCCACTGAATACGAGAAGGGCCGCGGCCAGCGCGGCGCCGAGAAACTTTTTCATTGTAACCTCCCAATCTCCGATGCGCCCGCTATGTTACGGTTTTATTACAGCGGACTCTTCGATCATGCAGTCATTTCCATGTGAAATCTAGTGGGGATTGCAGCGGGGCAGATGGGGCCGTTATTTATGCATGTCGATCTGAAACCGTATTTTCTTGAAACGTTCTGGAGAACCTGAATGAGCGCCGAAATCGATGCTGCGTGGGCGTTCCGGCGCTATCGGCAAATCCAGGACCGGCTGCCGTCTGCACGGTTTTCGGATCGCTCGGTTTCGTATACTGGCAGTTTGGAACTGATCGATACGTTCGACGTCTTCGCGCTCGATTCTTTCGGTGTCTTGAATGTCGGCGAGACCGCCGTTCCCGGTGCCGCGACGGTGATTGACGAACTCCGCCATGCCGGGAAAAAGGTATTCGTGCTGACCAATGCCGCAAGTGCGCCCTTGGCGGGACTTCGCGGGAAGTACGAGGCGATGGGCTTCGACTTCGCCGCCGAAGAGATCATCTCGTCGCGCGGCCTTTTGGCATCCACGCTGGACGAATTCGATGATGGCATGATCTGGGCCGTTGCGGCATCGCCTGGTGCGGGCATTGATGAGCTTCCTTGTCATGCAGTTCCGCTCGATGAAACTTCAGTCCGGGACGCCGACGGCATCATTCTGATCGGAATGCGCGAGTGGACGCCGGCCGATCAGCACATGCTGGAACAAGCGCTCATCCGAAACCCGCGGCCGGTGCTCGTGGGCAATGCCGATCTGGCAGCCCCACGCGAGAACGGATTTACGTTACAGCCAGGTGCTTACGCGCATGCGCTAATCGATGCGACCGGTATTGCGCCTTTGTTTTTCGGTAAGCCGTACCGAAACGCATTCGATGAATTGTTGAAAAGGGCCGGCCCGGAAATTGAGCCCGGCCGGATTATTATGATTGGCGACACGCTTCATACGGACGTTCTGGGTGGGGCGGCCGCCGGGATCGCGACGGCATTGGCCACCAATCACGGGATTCTGCGCGGGCTCGACGTCGACGCATGTATCGCTGAATCCGGCATTCGCCCTGATTTCATCATGCCAACGATCTGACCCTCGCCACGCTTGCCGTGATATGTAAAATCCCCCAATGACGACGGAGAGAGAATTCAAAGCGGGTGTCGCCGCCGGGCATGCCGCGACGGCCGAAGCGGCAGCGTCGATCCTGCGCGAAGGGGGCAATGCATTCGACGCGGCGATTGCAGGGTTCCTTGCAGCATGCGTCGCGGAGCCAGTGCTGGCGTCTTTAGGCGGCGGCGGCTTCATGGCCGCAAGACCAGCCGGCGAAGAAACCGGGGTCTTCGATTTTTTCACGGAAACGCCGCTCAAACGCCCGGTTCGGGGGGAGGTCGACTTTCGGCCTATCGATGTCGATTTCGGCACGACGATACAGGAGTTTCATATCGGTATGGGCGCGGTCGCCACGCCCGGCGCCGTTGCCGGGATCTTCGAGGTTCATCGTGCATTGGGGCGTATGCCGATGACCGCAATCGTCGAACCGGCTGTCGAACTCGCCAAGTCCGGGATTCAAGTGAACGCATTTCAGGCATACCTGCTCGGGATCGTCGGGCCCATTTACACCGCAAGCGCATCGGCACGGGCGTTATTTTGCCGTGATGGTGAGAACCAGCTGTTGCGGGGCGGTGACCTTTATCATCCCAAACCGTTTGCGGATTTTCTCGAAGCTCTGGCGGTGGAGGGGGCCGACCTTTTCTACCTGGGCGACGTTGCGGCGCGGATCTCCGGTATGGACGGAGTTACGATTGGGCGGGACGATCTGTCACGCTACAAGGTGGCGCGGCGGAAACCGCTTCATAGCCGGGTCAATGGTCACGATGTCTTTTTAAATCCGCCGCCGGCGATCGGCGGCGCGCTAATCGACTTCAAGCTTAGGGAGCTCGATACGTCAGACCTTGCCGTCGAGGACGCACTGGGGGGGCAGCACGTGAAGGCGCTTGCCGGTGTCATGGATGCCTGCAACCGCGTTCGGACCGAGAGCCGCATCGATCACGATCCGTTGGCGGGGGCCGCCGCGATTGCCAGGGCGCGCCATCACCCGCCCGCATTTCGGGGGACGACGCACATCAGCGTCGCCGATAAGGACGGCAACATGGCGGCGTTGACTGTTTCCAACGGGGAGGGATGCGGTCATGTCGTTCCCGGCACGGGGATGATGCTGAACAACATGCTGGGCGAAGACGATCTGAACGCATCGGGGTTCTTTAAGTGGCCCGAGGGCGTGCGGCTGTCGTCGATGATGACCCCCGGTATTCTGGTGGCGCCCGACGGCTCATCGACGGCGTTTGGCTCCGGCGGGTCGAACCGGATCCGGACGGCATTGACGCAGGTGATCCTGAACTTGAGCGTTTTCGGCATGAATGTCGGCGACGCTGTCGACGCGCCACGCATGCATTTGGAAGGTGCAAGGCTCTCGGTCGAGCCGGGCATCGATATCGATGCCATCGGGTGGCCGGGAGACGTTCAAGCCTGGCCTGCACGGAATATGTTCTTTGGCGGTGCGCATCTCATCAAACGTGATCAGGCAGGCCACGTAACCGGTGCCGGAGACCAGAGAAGGGACGGGGTTTTCGTCGGACTTTAGGTGTTGTCGGGGGTGTCTTCGTGAATGGGCCTGGTCGGTTGGCGCCGGGTATCGTGACCGATGAATGCGAGCAACAACTGTACACCCACGATGATCGTCATCGCCGAGAGGATCGCCGTGCCGGCAGTGGCCGGGATGCCGGTGTCAATGCTGCGCCACCAGTGATACGCCCCATAAAGACTGCCGGTCAGCAACAGGATCGCACCCAATATAAGTTCCAGAGAGGCGATTCCCACCTCGCGCACGAAATAGGTATCGACGATCCGCCTCCATGTGTTGCCGAGATGCCCGAACAGGAAGGTGCAAAAAACGCGGTGTACGACCAGGTGGCTGATTTCTTCGCCGTAATGCGCCCGCATCGGGACGTCGCGGACGACCGCATTGAGACCGGAAAGCCGGTAAAGCATATCGGATTCGAAGAAAAACCCTTTGGCGATGTCGTCGAGCGGTAACTGACGGGCGACATTGGCATGGATTGCGGTAAATCCGTTGGTCGGGTCCATGATGTCCCAATATCCGCTGGATAGCTTCGACATGAGCGTCAACCCCATGTTCCCCATCAGGCGCACGAACGGCATGCTGCGTACCGCATCGCGCCGGTGCAGTCTGTTGCCCTTGGTGTAATCCGCTTCGTGCCGATAGATCGGCAACACCAAATTGGGGATCAGAGACGGATCCATCTGCCCATCCCCGTCGAGTTTGACGATGACGTCACAACCGTCGTCGAGGGCAGCCTTGTATCCGGTCAGGGTGGCGCCGCCGACGCCTTGGTTTTTCTCGTGCCTGCAGACCTTGACCCTGGGGTCTTTGTTGTTCGCTTCAACATAGTCTCCAGTGGCGTCAGGGCACTTGTCGTCAATGACATAAATTGCAGATATATCCGCTCCGATGCCGCTAAGAACATCCAGAATATGGGCTTTTTCGCGATAACACGGAACAACCACGGCGACCTTGAATTCGCCGGCGTTCGGGAGTGTCGGTTCGCTTTTTGCCATTAATTCTTCCCCAGCTTATGGCGCACAATAAATCACCCGGGAATCAGTGGGCAAGCGCCACGACAGTGCCGGGATATTTCTCGGGTTCGCAAAGTTCTTGAATTAGGTCTAAGATAAGACCCATTAATCCGGTGGGAAGTCCGGAAACGGGTGAGGTTGTGCGAATGGGGGGCGTGATGTCGGACAGTGAGGCATCGTCACTAAGCGGTGTACGCATACTGGAAGGCCTTGGATCGTCGGCACTTGCCGAGCTCGAGAAGGCCTGCAAGTGGCGCCGCTATGTCGACCATGAGCAGATCATCGACCGCCAAAGTGACTCCACGGACGTGTTCTTCGTCGTCGAGGGGCGGGTGCGGATCGTCAACTACTCTCTCTCCGGAAAAGAAATCACCCTTGAGGATCTGACAGCCGGAAGCCATTTCGGCGAACTTTCCGCGCTTGATGGACAACCGCGCTCGGCGAGTGTGATGTCACTCGACAATTGTTTGATTGCCGCCCTTTCGCAGGACAGGTTCCTTGCTCTCTTACAGGGGAATTCGGAAATCGCATTCCGGGTTTTGCGCGCGCTTGCGGGGATCATCCGGAATTCGACCGACCGGATCATGGATCTGAGCACCCTCGCGGCAAACAACAGGGTCCAGGCCGATCTGCTGCGCCAGGCGCGGAGCGGGCTGATCGGTGAAAACCAGGCTGAAATACGACCGATTCCGGTACATGGGGACATTGCCAGCCGGGTTTCCACTACCCGCGAAACCGTGGCGCGCGTGCTGAGCGACCTGGCCCGGCAGAACATCGTCGAGCGCAAAAAGAATGCGCTGCTGATCAAGGATCTCGCGCAGCTTCGCGAGATGGTCGAGGAAGTCCGCGGCGAATAACGTTGATCAAGTCTTAATCCTGTCCGAAACCCAGTAGCGTGAGCCCGGTCACAGATCGTTAACCATATTTTTGCCAAACTCCGTGCATAACTTACGCGTGCCTGTTTTCAGGACCGGAGGAGCAAATGGTGACGTGGAAGGCTTTTAGTCTCGCCCTGACGCTGATGATTTTGACGGTCGTGCTGGCTTCCGAATTGAATGGAGGCTTGGCGCCGTTTTAGGTGGCGTCGGGCGCATGACAGCACCCGGAATAGGTCGGCTACCGGACTTACCATCAATTGACTTGCTACTAGGAATATACCATGCTCGACGCGACGTCCGTGGGGAAAAAACCCGGCTGTCCGCGTAATAGCCTCCAGGGAAATTAGTTGATGGCGAGTAAAATTCTTATCGTTGAAGACAACGATCTCAACATGAAGTTGTTCAACGATCTGCTTCAAGCTCATGGTTACGAAACGGTTCAGACCGTCGATGGACGGGATGCGTTGAAACTGGCGCGTGAGCATTCGCCGGACCTTATCCTGATGGACATCCAGTTGCCGGAAATCTCGGGTCTTGAAGTCACCAAAATGCTGAAGGCGGATGACGACCTTAAGGGCATCCCGGTAATCGCTGTCACCGCGTTTGCGATGAAGGGTGACGAAGAGAAAATCCGCGAAGGCGGCTGCGAGGGTTATATCGCGAAGCCGATCTCGGTTCCGCACTTTCTGGACACGGTCAAAAAGTTCCTGAACTGACCGGTTTTAAAAAAACCGCTGCACATAAAAAAACGCGCCGCTGTTTGAGCGGCGCGCGGCGTTTTAGAGGGCGTTTCAGCCTTCTTATTTGATCTTCGCTTCCTTGAACAGGACATGCTTGCGGACCACGGGATCGTATTTCCGCATCTGCATCTTTTCGGTCGAATTCCGCGGGTTCTTCTTGGTGATGTAGAAGAATCCGGTGTCCGCCGTGCTGACGAGACGAATTTGAATGGTCGCCGGTTTCGCCATGACTTTCGTGTCCTGTCCAAAATCAAAGAACGCCACGCGTTCGAAGAGGCGGCAAGATAGCGGCAACGACGGCCAAGTCAAGGGGGTTCGGAAAAATTCCCGCAGGCGCGGCTCAATTGGTGGCTTGCGCGGTGGCCGTGGTCATCCTGAGCGCCCGGGCGTGTAGGCGATGGTTGAGAATCAAGCGCTTGGCGACTTCCAGATCAAAAGCTCCTGAGCGGGTCTCCGCAGGACACCCGTCCCGAAGCAATTGCCGTTCCTCATCGCCGAGCATAGCGCGCCGGCGCCAGGAGACCGTTTTAGCCGCTTGTTCGCCTTTGAGCGCACGCTCAAGAATTCCGGCGACATGTTCGATATCGGTCTCGCCACTGGTACAGACGGTCGGTACGACCCCCAGCCCATGCAGGATATATCCCGATGGGGCTACGAACTTCGACCAGGTGAGGGTGATTTCCCCGTCGTTCGGGAGGCGAATCACCGTTTGCACGCTGCCTTTGCCATACGAAGACGTTCCGATGACAACGGCGCGGTCGCGATCCTGCAAGGCCGCGGCGACGATCTCGGCCGCCGACGCGGATTTGCCGTCGATGATCACGACCAATGGACGTCCCTGTAATATGTCGGCCCCGCTGGCGCGATAATGATGGAGGCTATCCGGGTGGCGGCCAGATGTGCGCAGAATGTCCCCCTGTGTCAGCACCATATTGGCGACATCGATCGACTGGCGAAGCAGGCCGCCCGGATTTCCGCGTAAATCGAGAATCAGCCCCGAAATATGGGGGGCGTCCGGCAGAACGGCTCGCTTCAGTACGCGTTCAAGCGCATGCGCGGTATCCTGATTGAAGCTGGAAATTTTGATAATGCCGATGCCTTTCTCGACATGCCAATGCACCGTTTCCGGCACGATGTGGGCACGGGCGACCGCAATGGTAAAGGGCTGGACGGCTTCGGACCTGGCCAGCGTGAGTGTAACCTGCGTATGCACGGGGCCCCGGATAAGGCGTGTTACATCTGAACTGTCGAGCCCTTTGATTTCGTGTCCTTCGACTTTGACGATCCTGTCTCCGGGGCGCATGCCGCTTGTCGCGGCAGGGGTATCGGCAAGCACCCGGGTGACAATGGCGACGTCGTTCTCAATGCGAAACCGGATCCCGATACCGCCGAAACCGTCGCGGCGCGCGCGATTGCGGGTGGCTTCTTTCATGCCGGCATAACGTGAAAAGATGTCGAGGTCGGATAACGCACCGTCGAAGATCGCTTCGTAGATTTTCTCGGATGACGCCGCGCGGATCTCTGGCGAGTTGTCTCTCGCTTTTTCAGTCAAGGCAACCACGGCAGCACCCCAGGCGCGGGCGTCCCTCTCGGGGGGCAATTTCATGCGGCCGATTTCCTCGCCGTATTCGAACATCACGAGGTCGCCATGCTGTTCAGAGAGCGTGACCCCCGCGTCGATCGCGCCCAGACCGCGCAATCCCTCTACGCCGATTCGGCGGAGTTCGACGGGTTCGATGTATTTGTCCGTAATGTTGTCGAAGCCGACGGATATCACCTCGGCGGCCGCAGGTTGAGCAAAGGAAGCAGGTTCAGCGGATTTTTCGCTGCCCTGGAATGCCGCGCACGCCGACAGCGCGAGCATCGCGATGAGCCCGCCCAATTGCCGCAACGCTTTGATTTCCCCAGTCATGGGGACATTTAAGACTATCTTCGAGGGCGTGTATATGCCCTGCATCACATCTGGCCGATCCCGTTTAACGCGAACCGCCACTCTTCCCCTTGCCTTTTGACCGTTTCCCGCCGCTCGCATCCTGCGCGGCGCGCTTTTGGCGGCGGGCGGCGCGGCTCTTGCCTTTGGCCTTCCGGGGCTTCTGTTTGCGGCCCGGTGGCCGATTCCGAGGGCTGCCGGTTCCCTTGCCGGTGCCGCTCGATTCGCTGTCGCCCATGACCTCGAACAGCATGCCGCCGGTGACGGGTGTGACTTCGCGCAGCGTGACTTCGACGCGGTCCCCGAGCCTGTATACGAGCCCGTTCGAGCGCCCGGTCAATTGATGGCGCTCTTCATCGTGGACGTAGTAGTCGTCCGGCAGTGTCTTGATCGGCACCAGCCCGTCCGCGCCAACGTCATCCACAGTGATGAAGATGCCGAAGCGTGTGACGCCCGATATTCGCGCCATGAAGTTCGCGCCGACCCTGTCTTTCAGGTAATACGCGCCATATCGGTCCATCGCATCGCGTTCGGCGGCCTGGGCGCGCCGTTCGGTGACGGACAGATGTTCGCCGATTTTCGAGAAATCGCCGGGGTCTTCCCCAAGTGCGCCATCATTCGGTTTCATGCCGCGGATCAGGGCGCGATGCACCAAAAGATCGGCATAGCGCCGGATCGGCGACGTGAAGTGACAGTAGCGTTTGAGCGCCAGACCGAAGTGGCCAATGTTTTCCGGATCGTACATGGCCTGTGCCTGGCTGCGCAGCACCACGTCGTTGATCATTTGTTGGTGCGCTGTCCCGTGGGCCTTCTTCAATATCTGGTTGAACCGGTGCGGCGTTAGGGTCTGGCCCTTGTCGAACCGTATGTGCACGCTGTCCAGCACCTCGGAAAGCGCCTCGATCTTGGAAAGCGCCGGCTCGTCGTGCACCCGGTACATGCAGGGCCGTTTTTTCTCTTCCAAAAATTCGGCAGCGGCAACGTTGGCAAGGACCATGAACTCTTCGATCAGTTTATGGCTATCCAAGCGCTGACGTGGTTCGATTCCGGTGATCTCGCCGTTGTCGTCGAGGATGACGCGTCGCTCGCTGCTCTCGATTTCGAGGGCGCCCCGGGCTTCGCGGGCCTTTAAAAGGATATCGAAGGCGCCGTAGAGAGGCTCGATGACATCCTCCATAAGAGGAGCGGTCATGTCATCCGGGTTGCCGTCCCGCGCCATTTGAACCTGCTCGTACGTCAGCCGCGCATGAGAGCGCATCATGGCGCGCTTGAATTTCTTGGAGAGGAGCTTGCCTTCGGTATCGATCTTGAGATGCGCGACGAGACACGGCCGGTCTTCGTTAGGCCGAAGCGAACACCAGCCGTTGGAGAGTTGTTCGGGCAGCATGGGCACGACCCGGTCCGGGAAATAGACCGAGTTGCCGCGCTCAAATGCCGCCTTGTCCAAAGCGTCACCCGGTCTGACGTACCAGGCGACGTCGGCAATCGCGACGATGAGCTTGTAGCCACCGGGGTTCTTCGGATCGTCGTCGGGTTCCGCATGCACAGCGTCATCGAAGTCGCGCGCATCGGCACCGTCGATGGTCACCAGGGGAATGGACCTTAGATCGTCGCGGTCGCCCAACGGCGCGGCCTTGGATTTTTCCGCCTGCCGCATGGCGGCATCGGAAAATGCCTCGGGAATACCATGTTGATGCACGCAGATCAGACTGATCGCGGATGCACCCTCGGCTTCGGATATGCGCTCCAGCACGCGGGCGCGTTTAAGGCCAAGGCGCGCGCGCGGCCCGTGAACGCCCTGCGCACGAACCAGTTCGCCGGGTAGGGCGCCTTTGTCCTGCCCCTTATCGATGACGAATTCGTGGCGTTCGCGTTTGTCGACGGGGCGGATTCGAAGCTCGCCCTCCGCCTCGATGACGATGCCCAGGATATCCGACGGCGCCGCGCCGATGCGGCGGATGATCTTGGCCTCATAGCCGTCTTCGATCTTCTTGAGGCGGCCCAGAATGCGTTCGCCGGTCCCCGGTGCCGGACCGGGCGCGCCGTCCGGATTGACGTAGATCGTGGGCGGCGTTGCCGCGCTTTCCCATTTGACGGGCTTGGCGATGACTTCGCCGTCAAGATCGGTCCCCGTGATTTCGATCACGCAGACATTGGGCAGCTGCGCCGGGTCATGCACGTTGTGGCCCCGTCCGGGCATGAGGCTGCCTTCGTCTTTCATTTCCTTGAGCACTTTCTTCAGGGTGCGTTTTTGGTCGGCGTCCAGCTTGAAGGCGCGGGCAATCTCGCGCTTGCCGACGCGGCCGTCCTGCGCGCGCACGAAATCGGCGATCTCCTGCTTGGACGGAAAAGGGGCGTCGTTCATTGCTCGAAGGTAAGCGTGCGCCCGTCAGCCCACAAGGGGGTGGTTGAATTACTCCGCCGCGTCGGAATCCGTTTCCGACTTCTTTTTGGCAGCGGTTTTCTCCTTCGCCGCAGCCTTCTTCTTCGCCGGCGCCTTTTTCGTGGTGGCACCCTTGCCGCCGCCCGCTTTGGCGTCGATCATCTCGATGGCCTTCTCGAGGGTGACGTCCTCTTTCGCCATGTCCTTCGGCAGACGCGCCATGGTGCGGCCCATCTGCACGAACGGCCCCCAGCGGCCATCCTTGACCATCAGCGGTTTTTTGCTCTTCGGGTGTTTGCCAAGTTCAATCGGCGGGTCCTTGCGGGGTTTGTCACCCAGAAGGTCGACCGCGCGGTTGAGCCCGATGGTCAGCACATCGTCGTCATCTTTGAGCGATACATACGTGCCGCCGACCTGCAGGAATGGTCCGAAGCGACCGATGCCGGCGCGGATCTCCATGCCGGATACGGGGTCGATGCCGACGAAGCGGGGCAGGGACAAAAGCCCAAGAGCTTTATCCATATCCATGTCGTCCGGATTGACGCCTGCCGGAAGGGACGCGCGCTTCGGCTTGATCTTTTTCTTGCCGTCGAGCTCTTCTTCACCCAGCTGGATATAGGTTCCATAGGGCCCCTGGCGGAGTGTGACGAGCTTGCCGCTTTCCGGGTCGGTGCCCAGTTCCTTTGGTCCGTCGCCGAGAGAGTTTTCAGCCGGGTCGGCACCGAGCGGTGTCGTGAAGCTGCATTCCGGGTATCGAGAACAGCCGAGAAATGCCCCGTGGCGGCCGAGCTTGATCGACAGCTCCCCTTCCTTGCACTTCGGGCAGCTCCTGGGATCGGAGCCGTCGGCGCGTTCCGGGAAGAAGTGCGGCTTGAGTTCCTCGTTCAATACGTCGAGGACGTCGCGGACGCGGAGTTCTTGCGTTTCATCGACCTTCTGCTTGAAGGCCTTCCAGAAATCGATCAGCACCTGCTTCCAGTTGACCCGTCCGCCGGAAATATCGTCGAGCTTCTCTTCGAGCTCCGCCGTGAAGTCGTATTCCACATAGCGCTCGAAAAAACTGGCAAGAAACGTGGTGACCAAACGCCCCCGGTCTTCAGGGATGAAACGGCGCTTGTCGATATGCACGTAATTGCGGTCCTGCAGCACTGAAATGATCGATGCATAGGTGGACGGGCGGCCGATACCAAGCTCTTCCAGCTTCTTGACCAGCGACGCCTCACTGTAGCGTGGCGGTGGCTGGGTGAAGTGTTGCTCGGGTAGCGTCTCGGTACGTTCCTGGCGCTCGTTCTCTTCCAGCTTCGGCAGAATGCGGCTGTTGTCGTCGTCGTCCGAGCCGTCGTCGCGGCCTTCGCGGTAAACCTTGATGAAGCCATCAAAGGCGATGACCGAACCGGTGGCGCGGAACGCAATTTTCCGGTCGGCGGACGTAATATCGACTCCAACCTGATCGAGCACGGCGGCTTCCATCTGGCTGGCGACGGTGCGTTTCCAGATCAGGGTGTAGAGCTTCAGTTGATCAGGGCTCAGATGCCGTTCCAGCGAGTCGGGCGTGCGGCGAACATCGGTCGGACGGATCGCCTCGTGAGCTTCCTGTGCGTTCTTCGCTTTCGACTTATATATACGCGGGCTGTCCGGCAGGTACTTGGAGCTGTAAGTCTCTTGAATGACGTTGCGGCTGGCAGCCACGGCTTCGCGCGCCATCTGCACGCCGTCCGTCCGCATATAAGTGATCAGCCCGACGTTTTCGCCGCCGATGCGCACACCTTCATAAAGGCTTTGTGCGACCTGCATCGTCTTTCGGGCGCCGAAGTACAGCTTGCGCGACGCTTCCTGCTGCATCGTCGATGTGGTGAACGGCGGCGATGGGTAACGGCGCGTCTGCTTGCGCTCGATCTCACCGGTCGTGAAAGTTTCCGCTTCGATGGCGGCGACCGCCTGTTCGGCCAGTGCTTCGGTATTGATCGTGAACTTGTCGAGCTTTTCGCCGTTCATGCGCGTCAGCGAAGCCTTGAAATCATCGCCGCGCGGGGTCTGGAACGTCGCGTCGACGCTCCAGTATTCCTGCGGCTTGAACATCTCGATTTCAAGCTCGCGCTCGCAGATCAGGCGAAGCGCCACCGACTGCACGCGGCCCGCGGAGCGGGAGCCGGGAAGTTTCCGCCAAAGGACCGGCGACAACGTAAAGCCGACCAGATAATCGAGCGCCCGGCGCGCCATGTAGGCGTCGACCAATTCATGGTCCAGGTCGCGTGGATGCGCGAAGGCGTCCTGAACCGCATCCTTGGTGATCTCGTTGAAGACGACCCGTTTGACCGGCTTGCCGTCCAGAAGCTTTCTATCGTCGAGCACTTCTTTGATATGCCACGAGATCGCTTCGCCCTCACGGTCCGGGTCGGTCGCGAGGAAAACGGCGTCGGCGTTCTTCACCGCCTTGGCGATCTCGTCGACGTGCTTCTTGGAGCGGCTGTCGATTTCCCACTTCATCGCGAAATCGTCGTCCGGCTCGACCGAACCGTTCTTCGACGGGAGGTCGCGGATGTGGCCATAGCTCGCGAGAACGGTGTAATCGTCCCCGAGATACTTGTTGATCGTTTTGGCCTTTGCGGGCGATTCGACAACGACGACGCTAGACATAATCACCTTTGAAACTGCGACTTTAATATGCCCCGGCCCGATGCCGGACCTTGGGGCCGGGGAGAATTGGCGATATTTAACCCTCCCGTCAACAGGGGAAATTGTTGAAGCCCCCTGAGCGAGATGATGGGCAGTTTAAATAATGCGGTAATATCAATGAGTTACGTGAGGCAAAATCTTTTTTGTGCGACGTGAAGCTTGAAAACACCCGTTATGGCGAGATCAGGGACACTGCATTGCCCGCCAGGCGCGCCAACCGGCCGGCGATTTCAAGCTCCAACAGAACCACGTGAACGGCCGGGGCGGGGCAGCCTGTTTCACGGATGATGTCATCGATATCGGTGGGGCCGAAATCCAACGCCTGCAGTACGTGCGCGCGTGTCTGATCGACAACTTTATCGTCTACGGCAGGCGCGGGCGGGCCCTCGAAGCGTCGCGAACGGCGCTCGCTGAGCGCGTTTCCGGACATCTCGGCAAGAACGCGGATGACGTCTTCCGCGCTCTCCGTCAGCTGTGCTCCATCCCGGATCAGTGCGTTCGAGCCTTTGACCCGGGGGTCCTGTGGCGCGCCCGGCACGGCGAAAACTTCGCGGCCCTGTTCAAGTGCCATGCGCGCCGTGATTAGCGAACCGGATTTCGCACCGGCTTCAAGCACCACGATGGCGCGCGCCATACCCGAGATGATCCGGTTCCGGCGCGGGAAATGACGTGCCTGCGGCGTCACCCCGGCGCGGACCTCGGTACACACGGCTCCCTGAGCAATGAGGTCGTCGTAAAGCGCCTTGTTTTCGCGTGGATAGCAGATATCGACACCGCCCCCCATCACGGCAACGGTCCCGGTCCGGAGGGCGCCAACGTGCGCTGCCATATCGATCCCACGCGCCATGCCGGACACGACGAGGTATCCGGCTTCCCCTAACCTGGTCGCCATGTCGCGGGCAAACCGCCGGCCGTTGACGGAGGCATTTCGGGATCCCACGAGGGCGACGGTACGCTTCTTTAACAATGCCGGATGGCCGCGCACGAACAATATTGGCGGTGCGTCGTCGATGTGAGCAAGCAGTGGCGGGTAATCGGGCTGCCCCTTAAACAGCATGTGCGCGCCCATCGCGTTCAATTCCGCGATCTCATCCTCGGCCTCCGCGCGCGTGCAGAGCCGGAGCGGTTTAGACCGTCCGCCGCGGTTCGCGAGACCCGGCAGGGAGCCGAGTGCTTTTTGCGCATCCCCGAAACGTTCAAGTAGTCGGTGAAATGTCACCGGACCAACGTTCTCGGAGCGGATCAATCGCAATCGCGACAGCTTCTCCGCATCGCTGAATGGCGACGGGATGGTGCCCGGGTCTTCCGGCTCGGCGAGCGGCAATCCCATTGTACGTCCTTTCCAGTTCGCAATGGGCTATGAAAAGACCAGCGGGGAATTTTTACGGGTTGTTCAGGACGTTTTGCGGGACGAGCGGGCGAGGACCATTGCCGGAATGATCGCAATAAGGAAAGCGACGGAAATGATCATGAAGGTGTCTTGGAAACCGAACGTGCGGGCCTGCGCATAAATCGTCCGACTGAGATAATCGTATGCACCCCATTGCAAGGCGTCGTGCGTCAATCCGCCTTCGGACAATAAACGACGAACCTGTTCCAGCATTTCGCGGGTAAACTCGTTGCCGGACGTCTGCGTTGCGGTCAGCCAGTCGGCGTGTTGCGCGCTTCTATATTCGATGAGCGCAGCCGTGATGTTGACCCCGAAAGCGCCGCCTGACTGGCGAATGAAGTTATATGCGCCGGCGGCGGCGTTCAGCTTCTCGGCCGAGATCGAGCGCATAGCCGCGCCACCCAGGTTCGGCATGACGAGCCCGAGGGCGAGGCGGCTCATCACCGTCAGGCCGGCGATGGTCCAGAACGCGGTATTGACGTCGGAAGCCGAGATTAACCACGTTGCCGAGGCGAAAAGAATACATCCGGCCGTGATCGGGATGTGTGGGGGAACATTGTCGGCAAGCCGTCCGGATATCGGAATCAGGGTGAAAAGAAATAGCCCGGCCGGCACCAATACCAAACCGGATTGCGTCGGCGAGAAATATTGGACGGTTTGGACGAAAACCGGGATGGCATAGTTGGTCGCGAAGTTTCCGGCCCCGAACGCAAAGCCGATCGCCATTGCGGCGGCAAACTTGGGGTCCAGAAACAGTGTCGGGTCGAGGAGCGGAGATTTCGATCTGCGTTGCGAGTATAGGAAAAGTGCAAACGACAGAATGCCGATGGCGGCGGTCGCCAGCGTTAGGTCGGACGTCCAGCCCCAGCGGTGACCGTTGCCGATCGCACGCATGACCATCACGAGCGCGAGGCAGACGAGGATGAATCCGGTCCAGTCGAATGGCGGCAGGCGGCGTTCGAACTTCTTTGCCGGCATGAATAACAGGCCGCCGGCGAACGCCAGCACAACCAGCGGCAATGGCATCAGAAATGCGTGCCGCCATGTCAGCAGGTCAATGGTCACGCCGCCCACCAGCGGTCCAAAACTGGGCGCTAGCGTTACACCCAATCCATACATCCCCACCGCAAAGCCACGCCGCTCCCTTGGGAATACGGATACCATCGTCGCCAATACCAGCGGCTGGATGATACCGGCTGAAAAGCCCTGCATGATGCGGCCAATGATCAGAACGTCGATGTTGGGGCTGAACGCACATACGAAAGCGCCGGCGACGAAAATGGTCAAAGTCATGGCGTAGGCCAGCCGTTGACCCAAAGCGCGGACGACCCAACTGTTCAGAAGCTGGCTTGCCACCATGGTCGAAAGAAAAGCCGTCGCTGCCCATTGCGCGACGTCCTGTCCGACGCCGTATGCCCCCATGATGCTCGGAACCGCGACATTGACGATGGTCGCGGAAAGGATCATGGCGATGGCGCCCGTGAGACCGCTTAGGGTTACCAGCCAGCGATAAGCTGGGCCGTAACGGTCGAACTGCCTCTGGATTGCCGGATCTTCGTGGGTCTCTGCCACCGGCGGGGCTACTCTTGAATGGCGATCTTGACGACGACCATCATGCCCGGGCGTAACCTCGGGTCTGGATTATCGATGGTAATCCGGATCGGCAGGCGTTGTGTGATCTTTGTGAAATTGCCGCTCGGGTTGGGTGTCGGCAGTAAGGCGAACTGGCTGGTCGCCGCGGAGCCGATAATCGAGACTTTTCCGGAAAACGGATCATCCGGGTAAGCATCGATATGGATGTCGACAGGCTGCCCGGCTTTTAGCTTTCGGATGACGGTTTCCTTGACGTTGGCTTCAACCCAGACCTTGTCCTGGTTGTGCGTCAGCAACAACCGTTGTCCCGGCGTCACGTATTCACCGACATCGACGAAGGTCTTGTCGATAATGCCGTTCAGGGGGCTTTTGATCGTCCGGTCGGAGATATCCAGGCGTTGACGTTCGATCCGGGCGCGGATTTCCGCCTCGCGCTGTTCGAGGACCAAGACGTCGCCGTCCAGGACATCCAGGCGTGCGCGATCGGCCTCGACCTCGGCGATCCGGGCCCTTGCCGACTGCAGTTCAGCAACGGCGATCCGATATTCGCGGTCGATCTGTTGATGCTGCTGTTCGGCTTGATCAAGCTGGCGTCGCGACGCGACTTTGTCTTCGAAAAGCTTTTTGGCGCGGTTCAGTTCGCGTTCGGCGAGTTCCAACTGCGGGCGCAGTGACGACACCACTACCTCGGCGGCGGCGACGCGAGCTTGTTCAGATTGCAGGCGACTGTCGATCTGGCTGGCGATGAGATTGCGTTCCGCGGCGAGGCGCGCTCTCTCGGCACGGGCAGCGGAGGCCTGCGCTTCGAGTTCGCTCAGGAGGATGCGTGACTCGCGGTCGTCGATCTGGACGAGCACCGTGCCCTCGTCGACGTGTTCTCCCTCGGCGGCCGGCATTTCCGTGATCCAGCCGGCAACGCGTGATGATACGGTCACCAGATCGGCATGAATGCGGGCGTCTTCCTCGAAGACGAACGCAAGGCGTTTGTGAACTTCATAAACCGCAAAATACACGCCACCGATAAGGACGAGGATTGCGAAAATGAAGATCGGTCGGATACGGCGCTTTGGCTTTGTTGCGCCCGGAGGGGTGGTTTCGAAGGCCTGACCGTCGGGCGCGACGCGGTCTTCAGATTTGGATTCATCCGGCATGTTATTCTTCCCAAGTGCCCTGAATTGGGTTTCTGGCGACCCAGGCACGTCGATAAGTTTGCCCCCATTAATTCCTTTTGGAAAGACCCCGGCGGTATTTTCTTTAGGTTCAGGGCGTTGCGCGTGTTTTGCATTTCCGCTTGAGATTACAGTAACTAGAACCTTTATTGTCCAGGCAAGACAACTGAAACAAAGGATTTCGTCGTGCAAGCTCCGGTTAGCCAGCCTGAAAACAACAGTATCGCTTTCGGTATTGCCGGTATGACATGTGCCGGGTGCGCAAACCGAGCGGAGAAGGCGCTGCGCGCCCTTCCGGGCCTTGAAGAGGCGCGTGTCGATTTCGCGACGGAGCGCGCCGTCGTCGCGACGGGACGCGTTCCCGCGAATGACATTAAGAGCGCTATCGACGATGCCGGTTTCCAGGCCGAGCAATCCGAGGTCGAACTCGACGTCGGCGGTATGACCTGTGCCGGGTGCGCGGCGAATGTCGAAAAAGCATTGAATGCCGTGCCGGGTGTCATCGCCGCTGAAGTCAATCTCGCGATGGAGCGCGCGCATGTCACTTGGCTGGGGCACGACGTGTCGAGCGGGGCGCTTGTGAAAGCCGTGGAAGCTGCCGGATACAGGGCGGAGCCGCGTGCCACCGATGCCGAGCGTCGCCGTCAGCAGGCCGCGCGCCAGGCAGAGGAAGACGCAAGGCTGCTGAAACGGGAAACCGTCATGGTTGCGGTGTCCGTGATTTTGACGGCACCGCTTCTGGCGATGATGATTCTGCCACCGTTGGGTGTTCAATATCACGTGCCGGCATGGCTGCAGCTGTTGCTGGCGGCGCCGGTGCAGTTCTGGGTCGGTGCGCGGTTTTACGTTGGCGCCTACCGCTCGTTAAAAGCGGGCAGCGGCAACATGGATGTGCTTGTGGCGCTCGGCACGACGGCGGCTTTTGCACTGAGCACCTGGATCGTGTTTCGCGAAGGCATTGGCACGGTATCCCATCTTTATTACGAAGCCTCGGCCGTTGTGGTGACGCTCGTCGTCGTCGGCAAGCTGATCGAGAGCCGCGCCAAGCGCGGCACAACGGAAGCGATCCGAAAGCTGATGGCGCTGCGGCCCGAGCGCGCACGGGTGGAGCGCAACGGGGTTCTCACGGAGGTCTCCGTCGACGAGGTCGTCATCGATGACATCGTCATTGTCAGGCCTGGCGAACGCATTCCCGTGGACGGGGAAATCGAAGCCGGGGCATCGGAAGTTGATGAGTCCCTGATCACGGGCGAAAGCGCACCCGTTACGAAACAGGTAGGCGATCACGTCACCGGCGGCGCCATCAACGGTACCGGCGAGTTGCGGGTCCGCGTCAGTCGTGTCGGCGAGGACACGACGCTCTCCAAGATCGTCAAGCTGGTCGAAAATGCACAAACGGGTAAGGCGCCGGTGCAGCGATTGGTCGATCGGGTCAGCGCGATATTCGTCCCCGTTGTGGTTGCCATCGCAGTATTCGCGTTAGCCGGATGGCTGTTCGTGGGGGCAGGAATTGAAGTTGCTGTTATTAACGCCGTTTCAGTGTTGGTGATCGCATGCCCCTGTGCGCTTGGGCTGGCGACGCCAACGGCGATCGTTGCCGGCACCGGTGCTGCGGCCAGGGCCGGAATCTTGATCAAGGACGTCGCCGTCCTTGAGCAGGCATACAAAGTGAACACTGTCGCTTTCGACAAGACCGGAACGCTCACTCGTGGTGAACCGGCGGTGACCGATGTCGTCGCATTGGATGTCGAGGAGGCCGGTGTACTGGGGCTAGCCGCTGCGGTACAGGCAGGCTCGGAGCATCCACTGGCGCGTGCCGTACTCGCAGAGGCGGAGGAGCGAGGCATAGGGTTCTCGGCCGCAACGGATACGCGCGCCCATGTCGGGAGCGGTGTCGAGGGCCGGGTCGACGGGGTTGTTGTTTTGATCGGTAACCGCGCACTCATGAAAGAAGCCGGGATCGACGCGGCTGCGGCGGAAGATACGTTGTCGCGGTTTGAGGCTGAAGGAAAGACAGCCGTGATGATTGCGCGAGATGGAGAACTGGTGGGCGTGATGGCGATCCGCGACGAACTGCGCGCAGAATCGATAACGGCCATTAATCTGCTCAAACGTCTGCATGTCGGCTCAGTAATGTTGAGTGGGGATGCACCCCGCGTCGCTGAAGAAATTGGAAACGTGGCCGGGATCGACGACGTTAAAGCCGGACTGAGCCCGGAGGGTAAAGTCGACGCACTTAAGCTGTTACGTCAGGAAGGCCGGCATACGGCGATGGTCGGAGACGGCATCAACGATGCGCCGGCGCTGGCGGCGGCAGATGTCGGCATCGCCATGGGGTCGGGAACGGACGCCGCGATGGAAACTGCCGGTATTACGCTGATGCGTCCTGACCCACGGCTCGTCGCGGGCGCCGTGCAAATCGCCAGGGCGACCTGGCTGCGCATTCGATGGAACCTGTTTTGGGCATTCATCTTTAATATTATTGGCCTGCCCTTGGCGGCGTTAGGTTACTTGTCGCCGGCGGTTGCCGGTGCGGCGATGGCGATGAGCTCTATCACCGTGGTGACGAGTTCGTTGCTGCTTCGCAGTTGGCGGCCGAGCGGTATTGATACATTGCCTGGAGTGAGCCGATGAATGTTCGTGATGCGGCGGCGCGCAGCGGTCTACCACCGAAAACCGTGCGTTATTACGATGACATCGGTCTGGTCGTGCCGGATCGGCGCGGAAACGGTTATCGGGACTACGATAACCGTGCGGTTCAGAAACTGGCGTTCTTGAAGCGTGCACGTCAGCTCGGATTTTCGATCGACGACTGCCGTCAGCTATTGTCGTTGTATGAGGACAAGGAGCGCGCGAGTGCGGACGTGAAAGCGCTCGCGGAGACCCACCTGGATGAGATCGACAGGCGCCTCGAGGAACTGCAGCATCTCCGCGACACGCTCAAGCACTTGGTCCATGCCTGTCGAGGTGATGAGCGGCCGGATTGTCCAATCCTCGCAGATTTGTCGGGCGATAAGTAGTTTAAGCAACTTAGAGGCGAAATGCGGTAATCCCTTATTTCCGGAATCTGAGCATTGTGCATCCTATCGTCCGTGCAAAGCGGCGACGCAAGAGGCACAAAGGATTCTGAGAAAGGACTGGCCACATCACATGGCTATCGCATTAGACACCGGTTTTGTCCACGGTAATGGCCTGGTGCCGGTTTTCATGCAAGCACCACAAGTGCGTGCATTTTGGCAGCACGTCGATTCACTGATGTCTGCATCCGGCCATGTGCCCGTACGTGATTTCGACTTGATGGACATGCACCGTCTTGCACCGGAAATGATCGTTTGTGACGTCGATATTGAATCCTGCCGGAACCGGCTCAGGTTTGTCGGCACCCGCGTTGTCGAGGTGTTCGGTGAAGAAACCACGGGGCGTTATCTCGATGAGGTCAATATCGGACCGTTTCGGTCGCAGCAATTGGCGGCCTTCAACATGGCAGTGGCCTCCGGTTGGCCCCAATGGATGAAAGTTATTGTGTCTGCAAGCGTGGACAAATCGGTTCCCGCACTGCAACCGACCGGTTTGATTTACGAACGGCTGGTTGTGCCACTTGCCGGAGACGACGGCGCGGTCAAGCAACTGGCGGCCGTCGTGTCATTTCGCGAAGACGTGTGTGAACAAAGTGCGTTCGAGCATGTTGAACTGCCGCCGGGAAGGTATTGAACGCCCGGGACGCCAGGTCAGGCTTTTTGAGCCACAAGCGTCGTCAGCATGTCACCGAAGTCGCTAAGCAAGGCGCGAAGCTCCGGCTCCTCGACCGCGTTGGCGGCACTCGGGAAATCCATCCAGATGCGGTCGCGCTCGGCCTTTTCCGGCCAATCGTCGGAAAGATCGGACACCGTCATCGGATAGACCCGCACGCGATATGCATTGCCGTCCGACTGATCGAATTTGGAGTAGGAGTACGTTCCGATCTTCGAGCCCGCGATTTCGCCTCGGATGCCGGCTTCTTCGTAGGCTTCCATCAGCGCCGCTTGTTTCGGCGTCTGGCCCTCTTCGATGCGACCTTTCGGCAAGACCCAGCGGCCACGGCCGCGTGACGTGATTAACAGGACTTTAGGCGTACTGCCTTCGAAGCTATAAGCGAGGACTGCGGATTGAGGAACGGGATTCCTACTTGCCATGGATGTTGCCCAAACCAGAGATGCGACCGTATTTTCCCAGGACCGGCCACTTTTCCCATAGATATAGTAGCATATGCCCGAAATTTACCGAAACAGACTTTTTATTTGGTTAATCGTATGACACTTTTATGACGAACCGAAAGCGATGCCAATATTCACTTTTTGCCGGGTACTGCCCGGCCTGTTGATCAGGACCCGCTTGACGGTATGAATTTCTTCAACAAGCAGCCCAAAGAACCCAAGGACTTAAAGGCCCGACCGCTCGACAAGGATCTCAAACGGATCGGTCAGCTCGAGCATGCGGCCAAGGAAGTGAGGACCAACGCCTATAGCCTGGGCATGGGGCTCCTGTTTCTGGTTGGCGTGTGGATCTTCACGTACGTTTATTCCGGCGGAGAGGCCACGGGAGTTCTGATTGCCGCCGCAGTCATTGGCGGTTACATGGCAATGAATATCGGTGCCAACGACGTCGCCAACAATGTCGGTCCGGCCGTTGGGTCGAAAGCACTCAGCATGGCCGGCGCATTGGCGATTGCAGCGATTTTCGAGGCTGCCGGTGCACTGATTGCGGGGGGCGAGGTCGTATCGACGATCTCCAAGGGAATTATTTCCACCGACACCATCGCCGATGTCGATACCTTCATCTGGGCGATGATGGCCGCATTACTGTCGGCGGCATTATGGGTCAACCTGGCGACCGTCCTAAATGCGCCGGTTTCGACGACGCATTCCATCGTCGGCGGTGTCATGGGGGCGGGGATCGCTGCGGCGGGCTTAAGCGCCGTGAAGTGGCCGGTCATGGCCGCTATCGCCGCCAGTTGGATCGTGTCGCCGGTGCTTGGGGGCGGTATCGCTGCCGCATTCCTGATATTCATCAAGTGGGCGATCCTGTTTCGCCAGGACAAGATCGCCGCGGCACGCCGATGGGTGCCGGTCCTTGTCGCCATCATGGCGTCGGTGTTTTCCGTCTACCTGATGATCAAGGGCTTCAAGCGCATCTGGAAACCGGATGGGCCGACGATCGCCCTCGTGGCATTCGCCGTGCTGGCGGTTTCTTACGGCTGGTCGCGTCGGCTTGTCGACCGGGCGTCTGTCGGGATGGAGAACAAGCGCAAGTCGGTTGCCAAGCTATTCACCCTGCCGTTGATTTGTTCGGCGGCGCTGTTGTCTTTTGCCCATGGATCGAATGATGTCGCGAACGCGGTCGGGCCGCTGGCCGCGATTGTGAGCGCGGTTGATCTGGGGACGATTTCGACCAAAGCATCGTTGCCGTTGTGGGTGCTGTTGATCGGCGCCGTCGGGATTTCGGTCGGTCTGGCCCTGTTTGGTCCCCGGATTATCAAATTGGTCGGCGAAAAGATCACCAAGCTCAATCAGGTACGGGCATTCTGTGTGGCGTTGTCGGCCGCGATTACCGTTATCATTGCGTCCGCCTTCGGACTTCCTGTCAGTTCAACGCACATTGCGATCGGTGCCGTTTTCGGTGTGGGCTTCGTCCGCGAGGCAATCACGAACCGCGGCGGCGGCGGGGTTGCTGAGACGGGAGCGCTGTATCCGGAAACGCTGAACGAGATCGACGAAGGGAAGCTTTTCAAATCGTGGCGCAAATACCGTAAACGGCGCTTGGTGCGGCGCCAGCATTTGTTCTCGATCGTGGCCGCTTGGGTGGTGACGGTGCCGGCGTCCGCTTTTCTCGCCGCGGTGCTTTATTTCGTGATCTCGCAGCTGAACTGACGCATATCCTTTCAAATCGAGGGTCAGGGCCGTAAGCTAGGCGGTAATGACAAGACGACGGGCGTAAAGTCCGTAGGGAGGAATTGTGAAGCCCGGTTCGGCACGGAAACCGCGAGCAGGGCGCCATGGTCGCAAGTTCAGGTTTGTCGATCAGCGTGACGCCTATGCTGCGATAGATCTCGGCACCAACAGTTGCCGGATGCTGATTGCCGTGCCCGATGAGGCCGGTTTCAACGTTGTCGATGGGTATTCCCGTGTGGTCAGGTTGGGCGAACGCGTTTCCGAAACCGGAATGTTTCAACGCGCAGCCGTGGGGCGAACGATTTCAGCACTCAAGCACTGTGCGGAGCGGATGGAAGCGCGCAACGTGATCAAGGTGAGGGCCGTTGCGACGGAGGCCTGTAGGCGCGCCAGCGATGCCGACGCTTTCATTTCCCAAGTCCACGATGAAACGGGCCTGACGCTCGAAATCATTGGGTCGAACGAAGAGGCGGCACTTACAGTCGCCGGGTGCGGCGATTTGCTCGCGTCAGGGTATAGCAACGCCCTCGTCTTCGATATCGGCGGCGGGTCGACGGAGATCATCTGGGTTGAGACGCCCCGCGGCGGCAGTGCGCGCTTGCTCGACATGATTTCACTTCCGTTCGGCGTGGTGACGTTGCGCGATGAATACGGGCCCGAAGCACTGCCGACCAATGTCTTCCATGAACTGCTGAGACGCATCGATGCCGAGCTTGAGCCTTTCGACCGGCGTAACCGCATTTCGGAGGCCATCTCCGCGAACGCCGTTCGCATGGTCGGGACATCCGGTACGGTGACCACGTTGGGCGCGATGTACCTGGAATTACCGCGCTACAAGCGCAACAGGGTCGACGGACTTGAGATCCGGTTCGACAGCATCCGTCATCTCGGGGGCAGGCTTGCGGCGATGTCATGTGAGGAACGGGTCGCGCATCCATGCCTGGGGCAGGGACGGGGCGATCTGATGCTGATGGGGCTTGCTTTGCTGCGTGCAATCTGCGAGCGCTGGCCCGTCGGCAAGCTCGGTGTTGCCGACCGTGGCATTCGCGAGGGCATTCTTGCAGAGCTTATGCTTGCGGACGGACATGATCGTTTCGGGCCGGCGCTGGACCGGGGGGAATTTTGCGCAATGCCGCTACTCAGGGAAAATCGTAATGGCGGGTAAGCGCGGCGCCAAGGGGGCCGGAAACCGGGGTCTTCATACCCGGGTTAAGACGGCCAAGGGCAGGCGTTTGTCGTCGACCCGCTGGTTGCAGCGGCAGTTGAACGACCCTTATGTCCAGGAAGCGAAGCGTCAGGGGTATCGTTCGCGTGCCGCATTCAAGCTGATCGAACTCGACGACAAATTCAAGTTCCTGAAAAAGGGCGCCAAGGTGATCGACCTCGGGGCCGCGCCCGGCGGCTGGACACAGGTGGCGATGGCACGGATCGGAGACGACGGTCACGTCATCGGAATCGATCTGCTGGAGATGGAAGCCATTCCCGGCGCCGACCTGATCCAGGGGGATTTTCTGGACGATGACGCGCCGGAACGGCTTAAGGCGCTGCTCGGCGGGCAGGCGGACGTCGTATTGAGCGACATGGCGGCGGCTTCGACCGGGCATCCTCAGACCGATCACCTGAGAATTATGGGCTTATTGGAAGTCGCTGCCGATTTCGCTGCCGATGTTCTGGCGCCGGGCGGGACGTTCGTGGGGAAGGTCTTGCAAGGGGGAACCGAGAACGAGTTGTTGGCGGCGCTGAAAAGGGATTTCAGAACCGTCAAACATGCCAAACCGCCGGCCAGCCGGAGCGACTCGGCCGAGGTTTATGTCGTTGCGACAGGGTTTCGCGGGCGCGAGTAGGCTGCTTTGCGACGAACCTGGGCTGCAAACTGTCAATACAGCCCGTGATTTACAGAATCCGGGCCTTCCGGCGCTTTGTATGCTTGTTAAAGGTTTGGTCCTGTGTATGATGGCGCGCCATCGCCACAGCGGTAATCGGAGGCGCAATGGCACCGCCCAAGATCGACGAAGCTCTCACTTTTGACGACGTTTTGCTGGTTCCCCAGGCATCCAGCGTTTTGCCCGCGAACACGGATACGAAGACGCGGCTGACCAAAACCATTCCCCTGAATATTCCCCTGATCTCGTCCGCCATGGACACGGTCACCGAGCATGAACTCGCGATCGCCATGGCGCAGGCCGGTGGGATCGGGGTTTTGCACAAGAACATGACCATCGAGGAGCAGGCCGCCGAGGTCCGCCGGGTCAAGAAGTTCGAAAGCGGCATGGTCTCAGACCCGCTGACGATCTTTCCCGACCAGACACTTTCCGATGCGCTTCGATTGAAGGCCGAAACCGGATTTTCCGGTATGCCTGTGGTTGAGCGGGATTCAGGCAAGCTGGTCGGCATTCTGACGAACCGGGATATCCGCTTCGCTGATAAACCGGATCAACCGATCAGCGAGTTGATGACGCGCAATACCTCGGAAATGCCCCTGATCACGGTCAAGGAAGGCGTTGACGGTAACGAGGCGCGCCGCCTGCTGCACCAATACAGGATCGAGCGTCTGCTGGTCGTCGACGACGACTATCGCTGCGTCGGCCTGATCACGGTCAAGGATATGGAGAAGGAAGAGCGCTTCCCCAATGCCTGCAAGGACGAACATGGCCGGCTTCGCGTCGCTGCCGCGACGGGTGTCGGCGATGCCGGTCGTGAGCGCGCCGAAGCACTGCTGGATGCAGGGTGCGACGTGATTGTCGTCGATACCGCGCATGGCCACTCGGCCGGTGTGCTGGGATCGGTCGGCGACATCAAGAAGCTCTCCAACTATGCCCAGGTGGTCGCCGGCAACGTTGCGACACCGGATGGCGCCAGGGCACTCATCGATGCGGGCGCGGACTGTGTGAAGGTGGGGATCGGCCCCGGCACGATCTGTACGACACGTATGGTTGCCGGTGTCGGCATGCCGCAGTTTTCCGCTGTCATGGAAGCATCCGAAGTCTGCCATAAGGCGGGCATCCCGTGTATTGCGGACGGCGGCATCAAATATTCCGGCGACATCGCCAAGGCGATTGCAGCGGGTGCGGACGCCGTCATGATCGGCTCGCTGTTCGCCGGCACCGACGAAAGCCCGGGCGAAGTCCTGCTTTTCCAGGGCCGTTCATACAAAGCCTATCGCGGCATGGGCTCGCTTGGCGCGATGGCACGTGGATCGGCGGACCGTTACTTCCAGGAAGAAGTTTCGGACAATCTGAAACTCGTGCCGGAAGGTGTCGAGGGGCGTGTCCCTTACAAAGGACCGATAGGCACCGTGATTCACCAGCTTGTCGGTGGGCTGCGCTCGGCCATGGGATACACGGGCGCCGCCACTATCGAAGAACTGCGCAACAACGCGACGTTCCGCCGGATTACCAACGCGGGCCTTCGGGAGAGCCATGTCCATGACATCACGATCACCCGCGAGGCGCCCAACTACCGTTCCGACGGATAAGGCCGGGCGGCGCACGGCATGACTCCCGGCGCCCGCGTTCAGGCGACTGTCGATCTGCTCGAGGCAATCGCCGCGGAGAACCAGCCGCCCGACCAGGTTATCGACGGATATTTCCGGACCCGCCGCTATGCCGGGTCCGGAGACCGGCGTGATATATCCGCACGTGTCTATGACATCCTCCGGCGTTCGGCCAAACTTGACTGGTGGATCGAGCGGACGGGCCTCGGCATGGAGCCGGGTGCACGCCCCCGGACAATCGCACATCTGACACTTCAGGAACGTGCTCAGCCTGACGATTTTTCGATGATGTTTTCGGGTGCGAAGCATTGTCCGAGCCCTTTGAGCGCGAACGAGGCTGCGCTTGCCGAAGCGCTCTATGGGCGGCCGATGTTGAACCGGGACATGCCCGATCACGTCAGGCTCGAATACCCCGAATGGATGGACCGTTCTTTCCGCGCCCTGTGGGGGGATACCCTCGGGCGTGAGATGTCGGCCCTTAACCAGCCGGCGCCACTCGATCTTCGCGTCAACACGATCAAGACAACACCAGAAGAAGCCTTGGCGCGGCTGCGTGAAGACTACGTTACCTGCGAACCGACGCCGCTTTCCCCGATCGGAATCAGGGTCGAGGGCAAGGTGCGGCTTGGCGGTACACGGGCCTTCAAGGACGGCTTAGTTGATGTGCAGGATGAAGGGTCGCAGTTGGTTGCACTGTTGACCGGTGCGCGCCCCGGCCATCGCGTCGTCGACTTTTGCGCGGGGGCCGGCGGCAAGACTTTGGCCATCGCCGCGCAGATGTCGGGTGCGGGCAAAATCGCGGGACAGCTTTTTGCCCTCGATATTTCTAAATTCCGCATGGATCGGATGGTGCCGCGGCTCAAGCGCGCCGGTGCGATGGCCGTTAAGCGCCGTTTGATATCCGCGGTTGATGAGCCATGGATCGAAGAGAATTCGGGCGCCATGGACCGGGTTTTGTGCGACGTGCCTTGTACAGGGACGGGAAGCTGGCGACGGAATCCCGACGCCCGATGGCGGTTTACGCCCGAGGACCTCGCAGAAATCCGCCAAACTCAGCAGCGTATTCTGAAGGATGCCGCAAAACTGGTTAAGCCGGGTGGACGGTTGATCTATGTGACGTGCTCATTGCTGCAAGAAGAGAATGAGCAGCAATTGGCCTGGTTTATCGAAAATGATCCGCGCTTCGAAGCGCTGTCCATTGAGGATGTCTGGAGCAAAACAGTCGGTGGTCCGCCGCCGCCGCCCGGGCCGTCGCTGCGGCTATCGCCGGCGTCCACCGGTACGGACGGTTTCTTCTGTGCTGTTCTCGAACGGCAAAATTAGTGTCGCTCGTAACAAAATCTCAACATTTCTCCCGGACCATTATTTTAGCGTCACTGTCTGGGGAAATGACATGTATGCGATGATGAAACCGGGTACCGAAGAAGACCATCCGCTTCAGGGCCCGCACCCGACCGACCTTCGGTAAAACCGGTCCGGCGGTTCGCCGCCGTCAGCGTAGTCGTTCGTGACGTTCGAACTCGTTCTCGAGTTCCTCGAACTTGCGCCGCGCCTCAGGGTCTTGCGCAAGTTTCGCCAGATTATCCGCCTCGCAATGAAGACAAACCCGGTCGCGCGTGGATTTTGCGTCACGGCTCCATTCGCCCGATTCCGGTGCAAGTTTCGGGGCCTGCGGGTATCGGGAGCGCATGAAATAGTAAAAACCGGCGCGTTGCTTATCGATGGCCTTGCACAGGTCTGTCGCGCGCCTGACCGCCCTGACCCCGGGATCGACATTATCATCGGCATCCATGGGGAACGTCGGGAACTGGGGCTGGTCATCATCGGATTGATCTTCCAGCCGCTCGGCCACGGCGGCGAGCGCCTCGGCGGCCTGGCCCATCTGATTGGCATAAGAATCAAGATCCGCGCTATCGAGGTTGCCACCACCAGGACCCCAACCACCGCCGAGTCCAAGGTCTGCTGCGTTGCCTGTGAACGGCTCGGGCGAAGCGCCGCCGCTCATGCCAGATGAACTTGAATCCGGGATCGGTGAATTTCCGGATGTCGAGGTATCGGTTTCTGCCGATTGAATTGCCCCGCCGGAGGCATTCGATACGTCCTGGCCTGAGGCATGGCTTTCGTCGGCTGTCGCCCGGCTGGATGCCTCAGGTCCGGACTTGATGACGCGGCGGGATACGTTCTCCACCGACGCCCGC
>MDSW01167066.1_pt1 | contig 43540 bp, 50 predicted proteins | sample 811171 | NCBI WGS metagenome assembly MDSW01 (sample SAMN05326641, study PRJNA326480) | marine metagenome | isolation source: seawater | place: Atlantic Ocean: North West | collected 2012
ATGGGTATGCTATCTTTTCCTCTAGAAAGTGAAATTGCATCACAAATTTACCAAATTTTTGGTAAAAATTAATTCAAATTAAAAACTAAAATTGATACTAGTTAAACTAGCAATCAATGAAAAAAATAAAAATCTCACCTTCAATACTATCGGCTGATTTTAGTCAGTTAGGAAAAGAAATAAAAAGATTAGAAGAAGCGGGTGCAGATATGATTCATGTTGATGTTATGGATGGTCATTTTGTGCCAAATTTAACAATTGGTCCGCCAGTAATTAAAAGTTTAAGAAAACATACTAATTTAATTTTTGATGTCCATTTAATGATAACACCAGTTCATAAATATATTAAAGACTTTGCAGACGCTGGGGCTAATATTATTACCATACATCCAGAAGCAACTAAAAATTTAAAAGATTCTGTAAATTTGATAAAAAGTTTAAATAAAAAAGTTGGTATATCGTTAAACCCTGATACTAAAATTGATGTAATTAAAAATTTTTTATCAGAGATAGATTTAGTATTAATTATGAGTGTATATCCTGGGTTTGGGGGACAAAAATTTATACCTGACGTAATTAAAAAAATAAAAGATTTAAAGTTAATTAAAGAAGAAAATAATTTAAATTTCGATATAGAGGTGGATGGGGGAATAAATTTTGAGAATAATAAAGATGTAATCAACGCTGGAGCAAACATACTTGTCTCTGGAACAACAATATTCAAAAATAATAACGGCGATATTAAAAAAAATATTGATACTTTGAAAGAAATTTAAAATAAGAATGATTTTAAAAAATTCATTTAATTATATAAATAAATTTTTTTTTTTCTTCAGTAGTAAAACTCGTAATTTTTATTTAAATTCTATAATTTATAATAAAAAAATTTCTAAAATCGAAAATAGAAATCTAGAATATAAACCAAGTGCAGGTTTAACTGACTGTATAATAAAATATAAAAAGAAAAAAAACAAAATTGAAGATTTTTATCTAAATTCTTTTTGGAAAGATAAAAATATAAAAAAAAAAGGATTACGACAAATTACATAATTTTTTTTGGTTATTTACATTAGATTTAAAATCATCTAAAAAAATAACTCAATCTATAATTCTTGGTTGGATAAATTCTAATAATAAATTTAATTCAAAAAATTGGGAAATTGACATTCTTTCAAAGAGAATAATAGCATGGATATCAAATTCAAAACTAACATATGAGGATAGTGATGAAGATTATAAAATAAAATTTAATGAAATTGTCCAAAAACAAATAAATCATTTAATAAATGAAATTGAAAGATCTGATAATTTTGATAATAAAATGATTGGTTGTTCAGCTATTATTTTAACAGCATTATCATATCAGGATGAATCTAAATATCTTCAATTTGGACTAAATATTTTAAAAAAAATAATTAAATATTCATTAGATTCTGATGGTTTTCCTAAAACAAGGAATATAAGGCAACTTAATTTTTATTATAAGTATTTTATCTTGATAAGAGAATGGTTGAAAGACTCTCATACTGATATTCCTGATTATATTGATGAAACAATATATAACTTGGGCACTGCATACTCTTTAGTTTGGCAAAACTTGGGACAAAGTATTCTTTTTAATGGTAATCATGAAGTTGATAATGATGATTTTGATAATTATCTTTTAAGATTTGGATATAAATTTAAAAATGAAAATCAAGAAATTGGAGGTTATTCAATTCAAAAAAATAAGAAAATTGCTTTAATAATGGATGTGGCAGCCAGTCCAGAAAAAAACTTTTCAAGAGATTACCAGTCTGGAACTTTGTCTTTTGAGATTATATCAAATAATAATAAAATAATTTGTAATTCTGGATATTTTCAAAACTATAAACATAGGCTGAACGAACTTTCAAAATCTACAGCAACCCACAGTACTCTAATTATTGATAATAATTCTTCTTGTAAATTAAGAAAAATTGGAAATGAAAGTTCCCTAATTGAAAAGGGTATAAAAATTTTAAAAAAATCTAGTACATTTGAAAAAAACTATTGGAATATAAAAGCTTCACATAATGGATACTTAAAAAAATATGGTATTATTCATGAGAGAAAAATTGAATTTTTTTCGGAGAAAAACAAATTTGTTGGAACTGACAGCTTAATAAAAAAAAGAAACTATAGAAGTGTCAATTTTGATATACGTTTTCACTTAAAGCCAAATGCAAAAATTATGAAAACTCAGGATAATAAATCAGTTTTTATTGAAATAGGAAAAGAAGGATGGAAATTTACATGTGATAAATATCAAATTAATTTAGAAACCGGTCTGTACTTTGGAAGAAAGAATTCTTATACAGAAAATAAAAATATATTTATTTCAGGCATGACACAAAATGGAAATCAGAATATAAAGTGGGAACTAATAAAAATTTCATGAAAAAAATCAAAAGAGCTATAATATCATTATCTAATAAAAAAAATTTGGAAACTATTTTAAAAGTTTTAAATAAATTTAAAATTGAAATAATTAGCTCTGGAGGAACTTATAAAGAAATAAAAAAACTTAACTATAAGTGCATAGAAGTTTCTAAATATACAAAATTTTCTGAAATTTTAGATGGAAGGGTTAAAACTCTTCACCCAAAAATACATGCGGGAATTTTAAGTAAAAGAAAAAATCGTTTACACCAAAAACAATTATTGAAAAATAAATATGAGGAAATTGATTTAGTAATAGTTAATTTCTATCCTTTCGAAAGTACTTTAAAAGATTCAAAAAAACACTCTAAGATAATTGAAAATATTGATGTGGGTGGACCTACAATGGTTAGGGCTGCTGCAAAAAATTATAATTTTGTTACTGTAATTACCAGACCAGGGCAATATTTAGACTTAATCAAAGAGCTAAATAAAAATAAAGGTAGCACTTCATTAAATTTTAGACAGAAAATGTCTGAAGAAGCTTTTGGAGAAACCGCATATTACGACTCAATCATTTTAAACTATTTTAACAATTTATCTAAAAATAAATTTCCAAACAAAAAAATTATTTATGGTAATTTAGTTGAAAAATTAAGATACGGAGAAAATCCACATCAAGAAGGTGCTATTTATTCAATAGAGAAAAATCTAAAGATTAAAAAATTACATGGAAAACAATTAAGTTATAATAACTATAATGATATTTTTTATGCACTTACTATTTCTAAATCATTACCTAAAAATATAGGAACAGTAATCGTAAAACATGCAAATCCATGTGGTATTTCAATTAATAAAGATAAAATAAAAAGCTATAAGTTAGCTTTAAAATGTGATCCGGTTAGTGCCTTTGGTGGTATAGTTTCTTGTAATTTTAGAATAAATAAAAAATTAGCGATTGAATTAAATAAAATATTTTTAGAAGTAGTTATTGGAAATGAAATTGATATAGATGCACTTAAAATTTTAAAAAGAAAAAAAAATCTAAGAATAATTGAATCAAAAAATTTAAAATATAATGATATATATAATATAGTTTCAAATTTTAACTCTTTTTTAATTCAATCACCTGACAACAAAATATTTTCAAAGAAAGATTTTAAAATTGTCTCCAAAATAAAACCAAATAAAAAAACTTTTGATGATTTATTGTTTGCATTTAATGTATCTAGATTTGTTAAATCAAATGCAGTAGTTTTAGTAAATGAAGGTACAACACTAGGTATAGGTTCGGGCCAACCAAGTAGATTAGATAGCTGCAAAATTGCAGTGAGTAAAATGAAACAGTTTCAAAACTTAGATAATAAAAGCAAAATAGTTGCTGCTTCTGATGCTTTTTTTCCTTTTATTGATGGAGTTGAAACTTTAATTCATGGAGGTGTTTCTGCAGTAATTCAACCATCTGGCTCAATCAGAGATAAAGAAATAATAAAATTTGCAAATGAAACTGGAACTATTTTAATTTTTTCAAAGACTAGACATTTTCGTCACTAAATAATTTTATCAATTTTTGCAGCAAGTATAAAATCACTTTCTGCCAAACCTTTTATTGCATGAGTGAAAATTTTAATTTTTGCATATCCCCAGCCAAACCAAATATCTGGGTGATGACTTTCTTTTTCTGCTATTACACCAACTTTGTTTGTAAAATCTTGACTTTCTAAAAAGTTTTTAAATTTAAATTCTTTAATTAAATAATAGTTTTTAGAGTCATCTTCTTTTACTTCCCACCCATCTACCTTTTTAAGATATTTATGTATTTCTTCTAAATTAAATCCAGGAATATTACCTTCGCATGGTATACATTTTTTTTCTGATAAATCACTCATAATATTTTTTATACCTTTTTTTGGAGCGGGCAAAGGGGGTCGAACCCTCGACCTTCTCGTTGGCAACGAGACGCTCTACCACTGAGCTATGCCCGCCTCTTAATTTAACATTGAAGGTAAAGACTTTTTTAGAATTAAGCAAGAGGCAATATTAACAAATCTTTTTTTTTATATACAGCTGAAAGATAATGTTTATTTGATATAATATCATAGATAATTTTTTAACCACACAAAATCTTTTAAATATTTTAGAGACAAAAATTCATAAGATCTAAATTTATTTGTATCATAAGAGTAAATTTTATTTCTTATTTGTATAGTGCTTGCTGTTTTTGATTTAAGATCCTTTCTTTTATAAAACTCTAGTGAATTTGAATCCCACTTTATATCACAAAAATCAAATATACTTTTAGAACTTTTTACACTTTCTTTTGTTAAATTTTCCAATTCTATATCAAATATTTTTTTAGGATATTTTTTTTTATAAAAATTAATTACTTTGAGATAATTATCTATATATTCAAGAATATTTTTATAAGAATGGGACCAACCTAAATGAATAAGAAACTTTTGATAAATTGATATACTTGTATGAAATAAATTTCTTTTACAATTTATAAACTTAGCATTAGGAAATAAATCTAGAATTAAATCAATATAAAAAAAATTTTCTAAAGATTTATCTATAAAATAAAAATTTTTGCTCTTATTTAATATATTTAAATCTTTGTATTTTTCTAAAACCTTCTTTGAGAAAAGATCAAATTTAATACTAAATTCTAAGTTATTAAGTTTTAAATTATTTTGTAATAAATTTACAATAGTAGAATTAATAATAAAACTTTCACCACAGGTAGGAATTCTTTCATTGCTTGAACATAAAATAGACTCGATCAGTGTTGATCCTGATCTAGGTAAGCCAATAATAAAAATAGGGTGATAAAGTTCAAATTTTTTTTGGATTTCTCTTTTTACAGTATATTTTTTTTTACTAAATAAATTTGGAATAAATTTTCTAAAATAATAATCTGATTGATTGTTAATATTTTCCTTAGATTTAAATGAATACGAATACGCTTTATCTAAATAGTAAAATTCTTTTTTAAAATCTTTTTTTTTCTTTCATAAAAAGAAATTATAAAATTCCCCACACTTTTTTCGTAGTAATTTAAATTAGGATTTTTCAAAATATCTTTTATTTTTTCAAATTTTTTTTGATCAAATAAATTTTCATTTATTATGAGTAAATTAAAATAAGCCAACAAATAATTTTCATTTAAATCAATTATTTTTAGATATATTTTTTGAGCTTCTAAAAAATTTCCTTTTTCAACTTCTAATAAAGCTTGATTTACTAATTTTTTTATCAATTCTAAATTGTGATTTTTTGTGCGTATTTCCACTTATTTCCCATAAATAAAATTAAAAAAATTTATTAATTGTAAAATATTAGTATAATTTAAAAAATAAAATATGACTAAAATAAAAAAATTTCCAAGTAAAATTCCCGTTTTTCCGTTATCAAATTTTATTTTTTTTCCTAACACAAATGTTCCTTTAAATATTTTTGAGCCAAGATATATTGAAATGATCAATGATAGCATGAAAGGATCAAGACTAATTGGAATGATCCAGCCCATGAAACAACTGCAAAAACCTAAGAACAAACTTTATGATGTTGGTTGTTTAGGAAAGATAACTAGTTTTAATGAAACTGAAGATGGGAGATACTTAATTATATTAAATGGTTTATCTAGATTCAGGATAGTTAGGGAAATTGAAAATAATAAACTTTATAGAGAGTGCGAAGTTAGTTTTAGTACTTTTGAAAATGATATTGAAATCAACAAAGAGGAAATTAAATTTTCAGATCTTAAACTTATATTCAAAGATTTAAAAACTATGTTTGAAAAAAAAGGTTATTCAGTTGACTGGCGTGAGCTTCAAAAACAAAGTTTGGAGCACACTATTAACGCACTTGCGATGGCTTCACCCTTCTCTCATGAGGAAAAACAAATCTTACTTGAGTCTAAAAATTTAAGTTTAAGAAAAGAAAAATTGGAAGAAATTATAAAAACCTATGTTTTTGATGATTTTAATAACAAAACTTTGCAGTAAATTATAAAACTAAACCTTTATTAGCATACTTGGAAAAAAATCTATTAAGAGTTTTATTTTTATCTACTAATTTAAAAAGTCCTTTTGAAATATTATTTTCAATCTCATTATCAAATTTAAAAAATTCATAAACAAAATCAATTGCTGATGTAAATATATAATTTAAATGTTTAGTTTTTTTTTCAAATTCAATTAAAGTCGAATTATCTAAAGGTAATCCTAAATTTATTCTTTCTTGAATTAGTTCCGATAAGATTTTTACATCTCTTAAAGTTATATTGAAACCTTGGCCTGCTAGCGGATGAACTCTATGTATTGCATCTCCAAAAGCAAGAATATTTTTATAAAAATAATTTCTTGATACTGAGAAAGATAAGTTAAATTTTTCTAATTTATTCAAACTAATTATTGAATATTTATTATTATAAAATTTAATCAGTTCTATAATTTTTTTATCATCAAAATTTTTATTTTTTAAATTAACAGAAAATACAACTGAAGTTTTGTTATTTGATAAAGGTAGAAAAGCTAACGGTCCTAATTTTGTAAATATTTGTAAAGCTGTATTGTTAGGTATTTTCTTGTGCTTAATTATTGTTGTGAACGCCTTGCTATTATAGTTTTTGTTAATTTTTCTGAAAAACATATCCTTAGAAATTTTATTATTTGCATCACAATTTATTATTAGATCGAAATCTGCTTTTACTATTTTTTTAAAATCACAATTGTTTTTAATAAAAATTCTTCTATAGAGTTTATTTTTTCTTAAGTTATTCTCTAAATATTTTAAAATTTTTGAATTTTTGAATATGTAAAATAAATTTGATTTAGACTCTTCAAAATTCAAAATTTTTTGGTCTTTATATTTCTCAGTATAAATATCTATTTTTTTTATATTCCAGGTCATATTTGGTTTTAACTTTATTATTTCTTTATTAAAAAAATCTAAACTGTTTTGTGAAAGTCCAATAGTTCTTGTTTTTATATCAGATTTATTGTCATTTTTAACATAGTTAAAAACCTTTATTCTTTTATTAACTAAGTTTTTTGCTAGAGACAATGTTGTTAAATTATTACCTATTAGACATACTTTCATATTTAAAATTTAATTTTAACAATAAATATTAAATGATACAAAGTATTTAATTTGATTCATTTTATGGAATTTAAAAAAATTGCCAAAAACAGTATTGATTTTGTAATTAAAAGATTTATTGAGTTATTGGGATTTTGTGTCGCAATAATTGGCTTGCTACTATTCGTTGCTCTTCTCAGTTATGCCCCAGAGGATCCTAACTTCATATATTCTAAGGAAGCTGAAGTTAAAAATATTTTAGGCTTCAAGGGAAGTTTTGTATCTGATATTTTTTTTCAATCTATAGGTCTAGTTTCAATACTTGTGGCAATTTCAATTTTTATTACTGGAATAAATGTTTTTAGAAGTAAACTTACAGTTATTTTAGTAGAAAACTTGTTTTTTATAATTTTATATTCGTTATTTGGATCACTTTTCTTTTCCTTTTTTTACCCAGAATCATTCTGGTTATCTATAAATGGAAACGGAGGTTTTGTAGGAAATTTCTTACAAAATACTTTTATAGAATCAATAATTAATTTAAATCAAAATATTTCATTTTATTTTTTAATAATTCTTATTATTATTTTTTTTCTATTAAGTATAAATTTTAGTTCAAGCGCCTTTCTGATTTTTTTTAAATCATTTAAAAATAAAAAAAATGATGAATCTCTATCTGAAAAGTTTCAAGAAAATGACACTGCCCCAGAAAATAAAAATTTTATACAAGAAAATTTTTCTTTTTCTAAAGAAAAACCAACAAATGTTTTAAAACGGTCTAAATTTATAATGCCATCAATAAGCCTACTAAAATCTGCATCTGCTAAAAGCAAAAATAAAGATATTAATCCTACAGGATTAGATTCTTCTTTTCTTGAAAAAATTTTATTAGATTTTGGAGTTGAGGGAAAAATTAAAAAAATAAGTAGTGGACCAGTGGTTACTTTAAATGAGTTTGAACCTGCAGCAGGGGTTAAAGTTTCTAAAATAATTAATTTATCCGAAGATATAGCTAGAAATACAAGCTCTGAGTCAGCAAGAATTTCTACTATACCAGGTAGCAATACAATAGGAATTGAAATACCTAATCCTAGCCGTGAAAACGTCTATCTTAGTGAAATATTATCGCATGACAATTTTTTTAAAAAAGATGTAAACCTTCCTATAGCGCTAGGTAAAAATATTTCAGGTACTCCAATCGTAGGTGATCTTGCATCAATGCCACATTTGTTAATAGCTGGAACTACTGGATCTGGAAAATCAGTGTGTATAAATACTATAATACTCTCTCTGTTATATCGTCATACTCCAGATAAGTGTAAATTTATTTTAATAGATCCAAAAATGCTTGAATTATCAACATACGAAGGGATTCCTCATTTACTATGCCCTGTAATCACAGAAGCAAAAAAAGCTGCTTCTGTTTTAGGATGGGTTGTAAAAGAAATGGAAAGTAGATACCGACTCATGACAAGAGAAGGTGTTCGAAATATCGAAGGATATAATTCTAAGCATAAGCTTCCAATGCCTTTTATAGTAGTGATTGTTGATGAAATGTCAGATCTAATGTTAGTAGCAGGAAAGGAAATAGAAAATTATATTCAAAAATTATCCCAAATGGCTAGAGCGGCAGGAATTCATATAATTATGGCAACGCAAAGGCCCAGCGTAGATGTAATAACAGGTACAATAAAAGCAAATTTTCCTACGCGTATATCATTTCAAGTTACTTCAAAAATTGATTCCAGAACAATTCTAGGTGAACAAGGTGCAGAACAATTGTTAGGAAAAGGAGATATGCTTTTTATGACTTCTGCAAATAAAATGTTAAGAATCCATGCACCATACGTATCTGAGAATGAAATAGAAAAAATAAATAATCATTTGAGATCTCAAGAAGAACCGGATTATGTTGATGAAATATTAAATTTTGTTGATGAAAAAGAAACTAATGATAATTTTTCTGAAAATTCAGATAAAGATGATCTTTACAACAAAGCGGTAGAAATAATTAAAATAGAAGGAAAGGCATCAACATCTCTTTTGCAAAGAAAATTACAAATTGGATACAATAGAGCTGCTAGAATAATTGATATGATGGAATCAGAAGGGATAGTAAGTAAAGCAAATCATGTTGGTAAAAGAGATGTTCTTTAATGAAAAGAATTTTTTTTATTTTTATATTTTTTTTTATATTAAAGCCAATAGAAGCTTCAATTAAGGATAAAATTATTTTAAATCTTCAAAAGACAAAAAATATAGAGTTTGATTTTGAACAAAAGATAAACAATACTTTTGAAGAAGGAAAATGTACTATCGAATATCCAAAAAAAATATTTTGCAGATATAATGATGAAAATAAAAAAATTATAGTATCAGATGGAAGAAATTTAGTTATAACAAATAGTAAAAAAAGTAGTTATTACCTCTATCCACTCAATAAAACACCATTAAATTTAATATTGGATAAAGATTTTTTGATAAAGAAAATTGAAAATCTTGATGGAAGGAACGTAGATAATAAATATTATAATTTCACAATAATTAATGATAGTAATAAAATTAATATTTTCTTTAATAACAAAAATTATAATTTAATTGGTTGGCAAACAGAGGATATCTATCAAAATTTAGCAATAACATTTATTTCGAGCATGAATATAAACCAGGAAATTGATAATAAAATATTTATAGTTCCAAAAAAAAATATTGATTAAGCAATTTTTGTTTTTATAGTTTCTGATTTAAAAATAATCATTCCTCTTGATAAATAGTTTTTTAAAGCGTTTTTATGATCTAATGAGCATGTGTGAAGCCAAACACGATTTATATTAAGTTTGAAAGCCTCCTTTATAGCTTGACTTAAAAGATAGCCTCCTAGCCTTTTCCCAAAATAATCTTCTAAAATACCAAAATATACTATTTCTGCTTCATTAGTATCTTTATGAACAATCAGTTCAAAATATCCAACGACTTCCTTATGATCTTTTAGAAGATAGGTATGAAGTTTTTTATCAGAAACATACCTTATCCAAACTTGATCAGACCAATCAAGTCTGTCTCTCCAAAAATATTTTTGTCCTATTTGCTTGTAAAGAAACTTATTTAACTGAAAATCAGAGGGCTTAACAGCATTAAGAGAATATTTTCCTTCAGGTTTTTTTACTTCTTTGAGATTTTTAATAGATTTAATCTCCAAATAGATTCTTGAAATTTTTTCAATCACTGGACCATTTTACCTACATTTTCACCACCAAATAAATGAAAGTGCAAATGAGGTACTTCTTGACCTCCATATTCGCTAACATTAGTTAATGATCTATAACCTTTTCCATTTTCTGAAGAAATTCCCAATTTTTTTGAAACTATATTTATACCTTTTATTAATCCAATTATTTCTTCTGCAGAGGCATTTAAAGCAAAATCGTCCAAATTAACATACTTACCCTTTGGTATAACTAAGGCATGTATTTTTTTTTGAGGATTTATGTCATAGAATGATAAAATATAATCATCTTCATATATTTTTTTACAAGGTATTTCGCCCCTTAAAATTTTTGCAAAAATGTTATTTTCATCATATTTCATTTTAAAGCATAGTATAAATTTATTTTTTTCTTTTATTTAATTCCTCTATTACATCCTCAATTTTAATTCCATTGGCTTCTAAATATACTATTAAATGATAAAACACGTCTGCTGCTTCGTGAATTTTATTTGAATCTTTTTTGACAGAATCTATTAATTCTTCAATTTCCTCTCTTACTTTTTTTGTGGCTAACAAATTGTCATTTAACAATTTTTTAGTATAGGAATTTTCTGATGAAGTTTTTTTTCTACTACGAACTAACAATATCAATTCTTCTAAATTTTTTAACATAAATTAATCTATTTTTTTACATCCATAGTGTCAATTAATCTTAAAAATTTTTATTTTTAAATATAAGATATATTTTTTTTTTTACAAAACGTTTAATGAATCTTTTTAATTTTGTCTCTTTATCAGCAAGCTTAATATATGGCTGAATCGAGTATGTATTTATCTTATTTTTTTCATATTTTTCGAAAGTATGAAAATTATAATTAAATTGATCTAAATCATTTTTATAAATTTCAGATACCAATTCAACATTTTCTTTTTCTTTATAAAAATCAAGATAATTAATTTCTTTAGAAAAGTTTGTATCACCAGAGAAATTTTTATCTAAAAATTCTATATCTAATTTTTTACCCAGTTTTTTTAAATCGTTTTTATAATCCTCAAATCGACCTAAGAAATCTAATCGATCTAAGGAAAAGAAATTTACCATTGGCATCCAGTGAGTATGATGATTTTTTCTAATTAATTTTAAAAAATTTTTAAATGAATTATCTTTATACATTACCAAAAAATCTCTTAAATCTTTTCTATACTTCATAATCTCACAATATAAACTTGCAGCTCTTGCAAATGGATTTCTAACAAATGAAAATTTAAAAAAACTCTTTGACTCATTTGGATATATTTTATTTATATTATGAAGAGATAAATGCTGCAAACCATCAGACTGATATTTATTATTATATTTATCTACAAAACCCTGAAGAAGATGTTTTTCATCATCTTTTCTAAAAGAAAAATATTCATTAAATTCATCTTTCCATAAATTTTTTTCTATAGTTGTTCCACCACATCTTGGTATGTGGATAAATATTATTTTTTTTTTGAAAAAAATCATAAATCAAATCCTTACTGGTATTCCTTTAGAATTTAAATATTTTTTAGCTTCTTTTACTGAATGTTTCCCATAATGAAATATTGATGCTGCTAAAACTGCACTTGCTTTACCAAGTTTTATTCCATCAACCAAATGATCTAAATTACCAACGCCTCCAGATGCAATTAAAGGGATGTTTATTTTAGATGATATTTTGGACATTAATTCAATATCATAACCAACTTGTGTTCCATCTCTGTCCATTGAGGTTACTAAAAGTTCGCCTGCTCCATAGTCTTCCATTTTTTTTGCAAATTCCAAAGCATTTATTCCAGTTTTATTTCTTCCACCGTGTGTAAAAACTTCCCATATTGCTCCATTTTTTTTTGCATCTATTGCTACTACAATACATTGTGAACCAAATTTTTTTGAACTCTCAAGGACTACTTTTGAGTCATTAACTGCTGCTGTATTAATAGAAACCTTATCTGCACCACAGTTCAGTAACTTGTTAATATCATCAATACTTCTAACGCCACCGCCAACCGTTAATGGAACAAAACACCTCTTTGATGTTTTTTTCACAATTTCATAAATAGTATCTCTATTTTCATTTGAAGCTGTTATATCTAAAAAGCAAATCTCGTCTGCCCCACCGTCACTATAAACTTTAGCTTGTTCTGCTGGATCTCCAGCGTCTTTTAAATCAACAAAGTTGATTCCTTTAACTACTCTTCCATTTTTAACGTCTAAACATGGTATTATTCTATTTTTAAGCATGTTCTTTTACCAATTCATTTAAATCAATATCACCATCATATATGGCTTTACCAATTATTATACCTTCTATATTTTTTAACTCTTTTGCTTTTTTAACATCATCGATTGAAGAAACCCCTCCTGAAATAATTACTGGGCAATTTGAAGTATTAGCAACTTTTTCTGTATCGTCAAAGTTAGGGCTTGCTTTAGTACCATCTCTATTAATATCTGTGTAAATTAATCTACTTACGCCATATTCATTAATTTCTCTCAAAAAATTTAGAGTTTGTTTTTTTGAATTTTCTTTCCACCCGGATACTGAAAGATATCCATCATTAGAGTCTAGACCTAGGGCGATTTTATTTGGAAATTTTTTACAAGCTTCTTTCAAAAAGTTTTTGTCTTTTATAGCAGCACTTCCTAAAATAACTTTTTCAACACCAGCATCGATATATTTTTGAATACTTTGAAAGTTTCTTATTCCTCCACCTATTTCAATTTTAAGATTAAATTGACTTACTATTTCTTGAATAATATCTATATTAACAGTCTCTCCTTTGAGTGCTCCATCTAAGTCAACAATGTGTAAATTTTTGAAGCCATAATCTTTATATTTGCTTGCTTGTTCAACTGGAGAAATACTATATTCAGTTTTATTATCAAAATCCCCTTTGACTAATCTTACACATTTCTTATCCTTGATATCTATAGCTGGAAATATTTTCATATTTATAAATCTATAAAGTTATTTATTATTTTAAGTCCAGATTTATCACTTTTTTCTGGGTGGAATTGTGTTCCAAATAAATTATCTTTCTCGACAGAACAAACAATTTTAGTTGAATAATCTGTTACTGCTGAAATAACATTTTTATCCTCGGGTATAAATTCATAGCTATGGACAAAATACATATGTGAATCATTTTCTACTTCTTTAAAAATCTTGCTTTTCTTAACAAAATTTATTTGGTTCCATCCGATGTGTGGAAGTTTATATTTTCCGTTTTTGTTATCAATTTTAGATACTTTCCCGGGAATCCAGCCCAAGCCATTTGTTTCTGTTTCTTCGTACCCGATATCAGCAAACATTTGCAATCCTACACAGATTCCTAGTAATGGTTTTTTTTTATTTTTTGTAAATTCATTTAAAGTGTCAACTAACCCATTAATTTTGTTGAGAGCATCTACACAACTTTTAAATGATCCTTGGCCTGGTAAAACAATCTTATCAGAAAATTTAATAACATTTAAATCTGAACTAACTTCAATAATTACTTTATCTTTAGCAACTTCTTTAAAAGAATTTATTACAGAACTTATGTTGCCTGAACTATAATCAACGATGGTAACTTTCATTAATTGTTTTTTATAAAGAGCCCTTAGTAGATGGTACAGTTTTTTTATTTTTTGGATCCAATTCTAAAGCTGCTCTTAAAGATCTGGCTAATCCTTTATAACAGGACTCGATTATGTGGTGACTATTATCGCCGTAAATATTTTCAACATGTAATGTTATTCCTGCTGATTGAACAAAAGCTTGGAACCATTCTTTAAATAATTCTGTATCCATTTCGCCCAATTTTTCTACTTTTAACTTAACATTCCATATTAAATAAGGTCTATTCGAAACATCTATAGCTACCCTTGTTAAAGTTTCATCCATTGGGAGTAGGGCATGAGCATATCTTTTAATTCCAACAAAATTTTTTGATGCTTTTTTTAAACATTCTCCAATTGCAATTCCTGTATCTTCGGTAGTATGGTGTAAATCAATATGCGTGTCACCTTTTGCTTTTATATCTAAATCAATAGATGAGTGCTTTGAAAGTTGCTCCAACATATGATCAAGAAACCCGATTCCTGTGTCAATTTTGTATTTACCCTTTCCATCAATATTTAATTCTACCTTAATTGATGTTTCTTTTGTTTTCCTAGTGATATTTGCTTTTCTCTTCATTATTTTAATAGGTATATATTCATTATTTGCTTATATCAATATGAGTAATAAGGGCCTTGAAGTATAAAAATTAATATCCATTTATAGTTTATGACAACAATTGTATTAGTAAGAAAAAATAATGACGTAGTTGTGGCAAGTGACGGTCAAGTAAGTATGGGAAATACCGTAATAAAAAGTACAGCAAACAAAGTTCGAAAGATTGAAAAAAGAAATGTAATTGCTGGTTTCGCAGGATCAACTGCAGATGCACTCACTCTATTTGAAAGGTTAGAGTCAAAATTGGAAAAACATGCTGGAAATTTAACAAGAGCTGCTGTTGAACTAGCGAAAGACTGGAGAACAGATAAATATTTAAGAAGACTTGAAGCTTTAATGGCAATTGGAGATAAAGAGAAAAGTTTTATTATTTCAGGAACAGGCGATGTTTTAGAGCCCGAAGGAGATGTAATTGGAATTGGTTCAGGAGGGAATTATGCATTAGCTTCAGCTAAAGTACTAATGGATACTAATTTAAGTGCGGAAGAGATAGCAAAAAAAGCAATAAAAGTTGCATCTGAAATATGTGTTTTTACAAATAACAATGTAAATATAGAGAAAATATAATGGAAAATTCAAACGTTACAACTCTTGTTCCAAAAGATAAAAATAAAGAGGAAAATAAATCATACATAAGTTCGTTATTACCAAGAGAAATTGTTTCTGAGTTAGATAGATTTGTTGTTGGACAGAAAAATGCAAAAAGAGCAGTTGCTATAGCTTTGAGAAATAGATGGAGAAGACAAGCTCTTGAAGGAGAAATGAAAGATGAAGTATTACCAAAAAATATTTTAATGATAGGACCAACTGGAGTTGGAAGAACTGAAATATCAAGAAGATTATCAAAACTTGCTGAAGCTCCCTTTGTAAAAGTAGAAGCGACTCGATTTACTGAGGTTGGTTATGTTGGAAGAGATGTTGAACAAATTGTAAGAGATTTATTAGAAATCGCGATTGCTATGGAGAAAGTTAAAAAAAGAAAAGAAGTATCTGCAGTTGCTCAAAAAAATGCAGAAGAGAAAGTTCTTGATGCATTAGTTGGTAATAAAGCCAGTATAGCAACAAGAGAAAGTTTTAGAAAAAGATTAAGAAATGGTGACTTAGATGAAAATGAAATCGAAATAGCAGTAAATGAAAGCAATTCCATGCCTTCTTTCGAAATACCTGGGATGCCAGGTGCAAATGTTGGAATGATAAATTTAGGAGAAATGCTTGGAAAATCTATGGGCAATAAACCAAAAAAGAAAAAGATGACAGTTAAAGAATCTCATGAAATTTTAATAAACGAAGAATCTGACAAACTAATTGAACAAGATAAAATCATAAAAGCTGCAAAAAATTCAACAGAAAATAATGGAATTGTTTTCTTAGATGAAATTGATAAAATTTCAGCACGTACTGACAGAGTTGGTGGCGATGTTTCAAGAGAAGGGGTACAACGAGATCTTTTACCTTTAATTGAAGGAACTACAGTTAGTACAAAATATGGACCAATTAAAACAGATCATATCTTATTCATTGCATCAGGTGCCTTTCAACTTGCAAAACCTTCAGATCTATTACCTGAACTTCAAGGAAGGTTACCAATAAGAGTAGAACTTGATGCTCTAACTAGTGAGGATTTCAAAAGAATACTTAAAGAACCTGATAATTCCTTAATAAAACAATACAAAGCTCTTTTAAAAACTGAGAAAGTTGATTTAGAGTTTACTGATGATGGAATAGATACAATTGCAAACTTAGCTACAGAAGTTAATTCAACAGTTGAAAATATTGGAGCAAGAAGATTGCATACTATTATTGAGAGAGTCCTTGATGAAATAAGTTTTACGGCAACAGATAATTCTGGAAAAACTATTACTGTTAATTCTGAATATGTTAAAAAAAATCTAGGAGAATTAGTTAAAGATACAGATCTTTCTAAATTTATCCTTTAAAGGCTTTTAAATAAATATAAAAAGCGCCCGTTCCACCTTCATCTTCATTTGCTGATCTAATTTCTTTAATAATTTTCATTAAATCAGAATTAGATTTAATAAATTCCGGCACAGAATGTTTTAAAATACTCAAATCTTTGGAAACATAGGGGTTATTTTCTGTATCTGATCTTAAGCCTTTTCCAGTAATAATAATTAATTTTTCAATATTTTGAAAAAAACATTCTTGCAAATTTTTGCTAACAATTTTATTTGCATTTTCTAAAGATAAACCGTGTAAATCGATTGTTTTTGTTATTATTTTTTTATTTAAAGCCTTATCTTTTGATAAATCCTTATTAAAAATTTTCTCGTCACTTTTAATAAAATTTTCCCAATCTTTTTTATCTTTATCTGAAAGTTTTTTAATCAATTAAGTTAAAGTTTCTACTAATTGCCAATTTGGGCTTCTAGACCGAGTGTCTCTAGAAAAAACCCATGTATCATAAATTTTCTTTATTTTTTCTGGGTTGCCTGAAATAATTTTTTTATCCTTATCTTTTATGCAAGTAATAACCTCACTAACAAAATCTACAGTCACTTTCAAAATTTGATCAATTTTTTTATACTCTTTTATTGTTGCAGAGTTTATACCAATAAAAGTTATTTCGGCATAATGACCTTTTTTATTTCTTTCGATTAAAGCATAGTTGAATTGATCATAAATTTTTTTACTAAGAAGTGGCTTGCTAGTAGTAAGTTTATTATCATTATCGCTAAAATCAGTAATTATTGTTTCGTATGCAATTTTTGCACCCTTTAAAAAATTATTTTTAGCATCTTCATCAAATGTATCATTTTCTTTGATGTCTTTCTTAAGAATAGTCTTTGAAAATTCCTCTTTAAATTCTTCTCTTATTTTTCCCTCAAAACCTGTTCTTTTTCCCAATATTCCTCTTAATCTTAGAAAAATAAATCCAGCAATCATTGCTAAAAGTATTATATCAATATATTCAAAACTATAATTCATATGTTAATAATAAGTACTATGTTACATTATTTCAACTAGCAATTTATACTACTGACAAATGAACACACTATTAATACTATTAATTTCTATACCAATTGTTGAAATTTACTTATTCATAAAAATTGGATCACAGATTGGTGCCCTAACTACAATTTTGCTTATATTTATAACAGCATTTATTGGTATTTTATATGCAAGGTACGAGGGTTTTAACACATTAAAATCTGGAATTTCTCAATTAATAAAAAATGAATTACCAATTTATGAAATTGTATCTGGCGCAGCTCTTGCATTTGCTGCACTGCTTCTTATTTTGCCCGGTTTTGCAACTGACCTATTAGGTCTATTGATTATTTTTCCCCCTACAAGAAAATTTTTTTTAAAAAATATTAGTAAAAACTATTCAAAAAAAGTAAAAGAAGGACAAGATTTTATTGAAGGTCAATTTGAAGACATAGAGGACGATAATGACAGAAAATTATAAAATATTATCAGAATTTATTAAAGATATATCGGGTGAAATACCCAATATTGAAACATACTTATTTGTTAAAGATAATATATCCAAATATCATTTAACTATTAATATAACTACTAAAGCCTTAAAAAATAAGATGATAGAAGTTTGTACCACTTTAAAATACGAAGACAAAGAGATTAGTGAAAAAAGAGCTTATTTTGAAATTAATTATATCTCAGTAGTTAAAATTAATGATGAAGTAAAAGATAAGAAAACTCTAGAAAAAATTTTATTATGTGATGTTCAAAAAACAATTTATCCAAGATTAGAGAAATCTTTGCTAAATCTTATTCATGACAGTGGTTTTACTAAAGTCGAATTTGGAAAAAAAATTGATTTTGAAAAACTTTATAAAGAACAATTTAATTAAAAAAATTCTTCTTCAAGCTTTTTTTCAAAAAATCCTTATGTAACTTAATTTCATCTGGTGAAGGTTTCACTATTTTTTTATAATATATATTTTTGATAGTTTTATTCAGATTATTTTTTTTTTCTTCTTGGTTATGAAGATTTAATTTAGGTTCTTTTTGATCAATTAAATTAATATAAACTTTAGAAAGCAACTCACAATCAACCAAGGCAGTATGTTTTATTCTCTTAGAATTATCTATTCTAAACCTTTTACAAAGAGAATCTAAACTTATTGTAGAACCTGGAAATTTATCTCTCGCTAGTTCAAGGGTGTCGATAACTTGATCTTTATTAATTTTTTCTTTTTTTAAAAGGGAAAGCTCATTGTTAAGGTGGCCTAAATCAAATTCTGCATTATGAATAATCAATTTTTTATTTTTAATAAATTCTAAAAACTCATCGGCAATATCAATAAATTTTTTTTTATCAGATAAGAATTCATTTGTATAACCATGAACTTCTAAAGCTTTTTCTGAAACTTTTCTCTCTGGATTTAAATAACAATGAAATTTATTTGATGTTGGTATCTGGTTATTTAATTCAATACATCCGATTTCTACTATTCTGTGCCCATCTTTAACTGATAGACCTGTTGTTTCAGTATCTAGAACTACCTCAATCATTTATAAAACTTTATTTAAAACTCTATTTATATCTTTTTTAAAATATTTATTACTAAAATTATTTCTAATAATAAATTGAGATTTTTTTTTTTTATATTCTACAGGAAGTTGAATTGATTGAAATATCCTGAATAATTTGATGTTAAAATTTTCTCTTTTTTTTAATTTTTTTATAATTTCATTTTTATTAGATTGAACATAAACAATTACATCTTTTCTTTTATTAATTTTATTCTCTAAAAAAAGTGGAATATCTAAAATAATAATTTTTTTTTTTTTATTTTTAATTATAAATAAATTCATTTTTTTTTTTATTAATGGGTGAATAATTTTTATTATTTTTTTTAAATTAAATTTATTTTGTATAATGGCTTTAGTAATTTGTTTTTTTTTGACGGGAAAAGAAATTATATATTTTGGTAAAGTTTTATTTAATTTTTTAAAACAAGTATAATTTGTATTATATAATTTATTTACTTCGTAATCGGCGTCAAAAACTGGGTATCCAAATTTTTTAGCAATAAAACTTTTTCCACTTCCTATAGCTCCGACAATTCCAATTTTTATCATTGCTCAAGTAATTTAATTGTTTCATTATCTATTTTAGGCATAATTTTGTGCCACAAAGTAAAAGATTGATGTGCTTGATAAATAAACATCATTTTTCCATTTTCAATTCTGTTACCTAACTCTTTTCCTTTTTTTAAAAAATTAGTTAGAGAAGGATTGTAAATAACATCATAAAAAAATTTATTTGTTCCTAAGTTTTTTAAATTTAACTCAATCTCTTCATTATTTTTAAGTCCAACGCTTGTTGCGTTTATAATCATATCAAAATCTGGGCAATTCCCCCACTCTACTATTTCAATAAATTTAAATCTTTCTTTTATTTCTTTTGCTTTTTCTTGAGTTCTATTTGATAAAATAATTTTAGCCGCTTTCATCTTTTTTAAAACATAAATAATTGATGGAACAACTCCACCTGCTCCTAAAATAAATACATTTTTATTTGTTACATCATATTTTATATTTCTTAGACTTAACTCAAATCCTGCTATATCTGTGTTATGACCTATTATCTTTTTATTTTCTTCATAAATTGTATTGACTGAATTCGTTTCATTTGCCTCTTTACTTAACTCATCTACAAAAGGAATAACTATTTTTTTAAACGGGACGGTTACATTTAATCCATATATATTTTTTTTTCTAACATCTTTAATTATATCTTTTATTTCATTTTCATTAATTTGTTTTTTATCATAAATAGCTTCCAAACTGTTTTTTTTGATCCAATAATTATGGAGTGTGGGTGATAAAGAATGCTCTATAGGATTTCCAATTACTAAATATTTCTTCATTTTTTTTTGCTTAAATATTCCTTTATTTTTTTAATAGGTAAACCCATTATAGTATCTCTATCACCTATAATTTCAGAAAATAAATTTATACCTTCTCCTTCTACTTGATAGACATTATAAGAATATAGATTTTTATCTGTTATTTTTGAAAGATATACTTTTAATTCTTCATCGCTCATTTTTTTCATTTTTAATGATGCTTTATCAGTATAATGCCAAATCATTGAGCCATTTTTAGAAATACAAACTGAGCTAATAAGATTATGAACTTTTCCATTAAGTTTTTTAAGTATTTCCATTGCCTCAGTCCGACTTGATGGTTTTGATATTATGTTTCCCTCCAAATCAATAACACTATCTGCTCCTAAAACCATTTCCCCCTCAATATTTTGGCTTATTTTATTTGCTTTAAGTTCAGCTAAGTTTTTAGAAATTAATAATGGTGAGGCTCCTTCATTTAATAAACTTTTTTTAATTACTTCCTCATCGATATTTGCAGGTCTAACATTGCATATAAAACCGTTTTTTTCTAAAATATCTTTCCTTACCTCGCTTTTTGAAGCTAGAACTATTTTATTATTCATTATTCTTGTATATCTCGTGAATTTTTATAATTGAAGCAGCTGTTTCTTCAACTGATTTTCTAGTTACATCTATAACAGGCCAATTATATTTTTTGAAAGTTTGTTTAGCTCTTTCTACTTCCTCGGAAATTGTTTCTAAATTTGTATAATTTATTGGTTCATTTTCTTTTAAAGAATTCATTCGATTTTTCCTTAAATCTAATAATCTTGTAGGTTCAGTTGTAAGACCAACAATACAAGAGATTTTTGGTTTTTTTTTTAATAATTCAGGAACAGAGTTTTCATCTATTAGTGGTATATTAGAGGTCCTTAAACCTCTATTAGCTAAGTAGATTGAAGTTGGAGTTTTGCTTGTCCTACTAACTCCTAATAATATAATGTCAGATTTTTCTAAATCATTAATAGAATTTCCATCATCATGATTCATTGTAAATTGAATTGCTTCAATTCTATCATAATATTCTTCATTTAATGTATGTTGACCACTTGGAATGTGTGTTGCCTTTTTATTAAGGAGTTTAGAGAAGCTGTGTATTAAATTTCCCAAAACACTAAAACAAGGAATATTATTTTTATTTGTTAATTTAAGTAAAAAATTTGCAAGGTTAACATCTACGATTGTGTATAAAATTACTGAATTTTTCGGTTTATTCGCAATATCTATTATTTTTGAAATTTGATTTTCTGTTCTTGTAAAAGAATAAGAATGTATTTTATATTTAAAATTTTTAAATTGAGCTTTTAAAGCTAAAAATATTCTATCTAAGGTTTCTCCTGTTGAGTCAGATATTAAAAAAATTTGGTATGTATTATCCATGTATAAAGTGTTGATAATATAAGTATTAATACACTGTTTTTTAATTTTAAAAATATTTTTTTTTTTTTATGTAAAAGTGTGATCTTATAAACATTATTATCAACATTAATAACAAATATACATTTAATCTAACATTATTTAATATATCTATTAAAATAGCAGAATTACTGCATTTTTAGATTGATCTATTTGTTAATAAAAATTGTATAATTTGTGGATGATTAATAGTTATCATTATTAACATAATATACTAATAATACTAAAATATATTATTAATTATTTAATGACTCCAATTCAACAATGTATAAGGGAAAAAAAAGTTAACTTTAAACCTATTTGGTTTATGAGACAGGCTGGTAGATATCTTCCCGAATTTAGAAAGATAAGAAAAAAAAATACAAATTTTATTAAATTATGTTTAAATAAAAAATTATCATCTAATATTACTATTCAGCCGCTTAAAAGATTTAATCTAGATGCTGCAATAATTTTTTCTGATATTTTAATGGTACCTTATGCTTTAGGACAGAAAGTAGAATTTAAAAAAAATTTTGGTCCTGAGTTAGGCAATTTAAATATAGATCTTATCTCAAAAATAACAGAGAAAGAATTTACAAAAAAACTTAGCCCAATCTATAATTCAATTAAAAAAGTAAAAAAAAATAACCAACTAATAAATAAAGACTTAATCGGTTTTGTTGGAGCTCCATGGACATTACTGGTCTATATGATTAATCAACATTCACCAAAAAATAATCTAAAACAGAATTTTTTCAAAGATAAAGAATTAATTAAAGATACACTTCTTATTTTAGAGAAATTTATTGAAATTCATATTAAAAATCAGATTAAAAATGGAGCAACGATTATTCAGGTATTTGACAGTTGGGCTGGACTATTAGAAGAAAAATATTTGGAAAATTATATATACAAACCAACCCAAAAATTAGTTAATTTTACTAAATCATTTAATGTTCCTATAATATGTTTTCCTAGAGAAATTAAAAATTATAAAAAATATTGTAAAATAGTTAAGCCAGATGTAATAAATATTGATTACAAAGTAAATCCAGAAAAAATCAGAAAAGAACTAGATATTACTTTTCAAGGTGGACTAGACCCTAGAATTTTATTAGCAGGAAGAGATAAATTAAAAAAAGAAACTACAAAATACTTACAAGTCTTTAAAGAACACCCTTATATATTTAATCTTGGACACGGTGTTTTACCTGAGACAAAACCACAAACGATAGATTACTTAATAAAGTTTGTAAAAAATTATTATTAGGGTAAATTTTTATATTAATGAAAAAAGATCACCCCAATGTAAATTTTGGTAAAACCGGAATTTTATTAGTAAATTTAGGCACACCCGATTCAACTAATTGGTTGGATATAAGAAAATATTTAAAAGAGTTTTTATCTGATAGAAGAGTTATAGAAGTTAACCCCTTTGTGTGGAAAATAATTTTAAACCTATTTATTTTAACTTTTAGACCAGCAAAAACCGCAAAAGCCTATAAAGAAATTTGGATGAAAAAAGAAAATATGTCTCCATTAAGATTCTATACTCAAATGCAAACAAAGAAGCTTTCAGAAAAGGTTAATAATGAAAAAATAATTATTGATTACGCAATGAGGTATGGAAATCCAAGTATAAAAAGTAGATTAAATGAACTCCAGTCTCAAGGATGTGAAAATTTAATAGTGCTACCACTTTATCCTCAATATGCTGCAGCAACCACAGCAACGGTATGTGATGAGGTTTATAGAACATTAATGAAAATGAGATGGCAGCCTAGCTTACAAATTATACCTCATTATGAATCCGAACCTTTGTATATTGAGGCATTAATTAATTCTATTTATAAAAAAGTTTCTGAGATAACATGGAAGCCAGATTTAATTCTATTATCTTACCATGGGATACCTAAAAAATATTTTGATAAGGGAGACCCATATCATTGCTATTGTCAAAAGACATCTAGACTAATTATAGAGAAATTTAATAAAATACCTATTATGACAAGTTTTCAATCAAGATTTGGTCTAGAAGAGTGGTTAAAGCCTTATACTGATAAAACTTTAGAGGCATTACCAAAAGAAGGAAAAAAAAATATCCTGGTAATGTGTCCCGGGTTTGCATCAGATTGTGTAGAAACATTGGAAGAAATTGCCATACAAGGAAAAAAAAGTTTTATTAGTTCAGGAGGAAAAAATTTTGATATTGTTCCTTGTTTAAATGATAATGAAGACCATATTAATTTATTAAAAAAATTAGTAAGCAAGTTTATTTAATTAAAATGAATTTATATTTAACCCTTAAAGCATTGCATTTAATTGCTGTTATTTCTTGGATGGTTGGTCTTTTATATCTCCCTAGAATATTTGTTTATCATGTCGAAAAAAGTAAAGAAAAAGAAACCTCTAATACTTTTAAAATAATGGAAAAAAAACTTTATTACTACATTATGACTCCAGCAATGGTTCTTGCGTGGTTATTTGGATTGTTATTAATATTTAATATAGGCCTTGATCAACTTGTAAATAAATGGTTACAAATTAAACTTATTTTAGTATTTATTCTTACATTCTATCACTTCTTTCTAGGAACATGCCTCAGAAGGTTCAGTCTTGATTTAAACACCTATTCTTCAAAATTTTATAGAATTTTCAACGAAGTCCCCACTATTTTGCTTATTTTAATAGTTTTTATAGTAGTTTTTAAGCCTATCTAGTATTGAAATTTTTAAAAGAGTATATATATTTATCTCATCTTATAAATCACAACAAAACTTCCAAAAATGAATATACAAGAACTCAAAACAAAATCGTCAGAGCATCTTATTAATCAAGCTGAAGAATTAGGAATTGAAAATGCAAGTACGTTAAGAAAGCAAGAGATAGTTTTTGCAATTTTAAAAAAACTTGCTGAAAAAGAGGAAATTACAGGTGGTGGAGTTTTACAGCTTTTACAAGATGGATTTGGTTTTTTACGTGCAATGGAATCTAATTATCTTCCAGGCGCAGACGATATTTATGTAAGCCCAAGTCAAATTAGAAGATTTGGTTTAAGAACAGGCGATACTGTAGAAGGGCCAGTGAGAGCCCCAAAAGATGGCGAGAGATATTTTGCATTACTTCAGGTCAGTAAAATAAATTTTGAAGATCCAGAAAAATCTAGACATAAAATAGCTTTTGATAATTTAACACCACTATATCCAAATAAGCAGTTAGTAATGGAAGTAGAAAGTAATAAAACTGAAAAAAAACCTGATTTAACTCCGAGATTAATAGATTTAGTTAGTCCTATTGGCAAAGGGCAAAGATCATTAATTATATCTCCCCCAAAAGCTGGCAAAACTATGATTTTGCAAAGTATAGCAAATTCAATAGCTGCAAATTATCCTGAATGTTACTTAATGGTTTTGTTAATTGATGAAAGACCAGAGGAGGTTACAGATATGCAGAGAACTGTAAAAGGGGAAGTTATTAGTTCAACATTTGATGAGCCCGCACAAAGACACGTAGCTGTTGCCGAAATGGTTATTGAAAAAGCAAAAAGATTAACAGAGCATAAAAAAGATGTGGTAATTCTTTTAGATTCTATCACTAGACTTGGAAGAGCTTATAATGCTGTCATACCAAGCTCTGGTAAGGTTTTAACAGGAGGAGTTGATGCTAATGCTTTACAAAGACCAAAAAGATTTTTTGGTGCAGCAAGAAATATAGAAGAAGGAGGATCTTTAACGATTATATCAACAGCTTTAATTGACACTGGAAGCAGAATGGATGAGGTAATATTTGAAGAGTTCAAGGGAACAGGAAATAGTGAAACAATTTTAGATAGAAAAATATCAGAAAAAAGAATCTTTCCAGCGATTGATATAACAAAATCAGGAACTAGGAGAGAAGAGCTTCTTTTCGATAAAAATGATTTACAAAAAATGAATGTGCTAAGAAGAATAATAGCCCCCATGGGAACTATGGATGCTATTGAATTTATTAATTCAAAGTTAAAAAATACCAAAAGTAATGCCGAATTTTTTAATTCTATGAATAAACCTGCTTAGTTGGTAAAATTCACTAAATGAAAGATTTAAGTGAAGAAAAAAAGTTATTAATTAAAAATTTAGTTAAGGCTAAAAAATTTCACCAATTAGAATTTGAAGTAAATTCATTACTTTTAGAAAAAAAAACACCTTTTCTTTTAAATTTACTTGGTGTTTGTAAAATATCAAAAATACCAACTTCTAAAGATGATCTTAATGAGTCTTTTGATCTATTCAAAGAAGCATATTCTAAAGATAAAACTTTAGTTGATGCTCTTTTTAATTATGCAGAAATTGGAATAAGACTGCTTAAATATGATGAACCAAAAAAATTGTTAGTTGAATATTTAAATAATAAAAAATATGATTATAAAGCAAATTTAGCTTTAGCCAGAATATATTTTTATCTTGGCAATATGAATGAATGTCTTAATAATTATAAAAAAATTATTGATAAAAATGAAGCAAACTCTAAAATCTGGGCAGCTTTTATTTTTACAACAAATTATACTTTTAAGTATAACCAAAAAGAATATTTAAATTTTTGCAAAGAATTTGGAAAAAAAATTAAAAAATTTAAACATCCACAATTAAGAAACTTTCAATATGATATAAATCCAAAAAATTTGAGAATTGGTTTTTTTTCAGCTGATTTAAGAACTCATTCTGTCTCAAAGTTTATAGAGGAAACACTTAAAATTTTAAAATTAAACGATTTCGAAATTGTAGCTTTTAGTAATAATAATTTAGGTTCAGATGATAATACTACTGAACGTCTTAAAAATATTTTTCACGAATGGTATGATATAGTTAAATTAAATGATTTAGAGGTAATTAATCTTATTAGAGATAAAAAAATTAATATTTTATTTGATTTAACAGGCTATTCTACCGGAAATAGATGTGAAATTTTTAAAAATAAATCAGCCCCATTACAAATTTCTTGGTGTGGATATTGTAATTCCTCTGGCTTAGAAGAAATGGATTATTTAATTGCTGACGAAAATTTAATAACAAAAGAAGAAGAATCTAATTACACTGAAAGAGTTATTAAATTACCTAAAATATGGAATAGTCATTTTTTGATGTCTACAAAATTAGAAATTAATGATGTACCAGCATTAAAAAATGGATTTATTACATTTGGTTCGTTTAACAACTACGGCAAATTATCAGATGATACTATTGAAATTTGGAGTCAAATTTTAAAAAACATTAAATCAAAATTAATCCTAAAATCCTCAGTTCATGATCATAAATTACTTAGAAATAACATTTTAAATAAATTTAGAAGATATGGTGTCACGACTGAAAAAATAATATTTTTTGAGAGATTAAAAAATTATGAAGATCATTTGAAGCTTTATAACAAAATTGATATTTCTTTGGATACCTTCCCTTTTGCTGGAGCTACGACAACCTTCGAGTCACTATGGATGGGCGTGCCGACACTTACACTTTCTGGAAAGATATTTAACTCTAGGTTTGGAGTTACTATTAATCAAAACTTAAATTTAAATGAATTTATAGCTAAAGATAAAATGGATTATGTAACTAAAGCGAATTTAATATCTTCAGACTTGAAAAAACTTAATAAAATAAGAAAATCTTTAAGAGACTTGGCTATCAATTCCTCGCTATTCGATAGTAAACTTCTTGGAAAGAATTTAAGTGGAGTATTAAAAGACAAATGGAAGCTTTTTTCTAAGAAAAGTAGAAGTTTATAATTTTTACGTTACTTTGTTTTTGTTCCTAATCTAGATATACTATGCCAATGACAATTTATGCACTTTCTTCAGGATCGGGAGCCTCTGGGGTGGCAGTTATAAGAATATCTGGAGAGGAAACCTCATCAGTAATAAAACTTATAAACAAAGGAAAATTGCCAGAACCCAAAAAAGCTACCCTCGTAAAAATGAACAATATCAACAATTCTGAGCTTATAGATGAGGGGTTAATATTGTGGTTTCCTGGGCCAAATAGCTATACAGGAGAAGATATGGCCGAATTACATGTTCATGGTAGTGTAGCAGTTATTAAGGCTATATTTAAGATACTCTCAGATACAAAAAAATGCCGATTAGCTGAACCAGGAGAGTTTACTAAACGGGCTTTTCAAAATGGTAAAATTAATTTGATAAAAGCTGAAAGTATAGCTGACTTAATATCTTCTGAAACAGAGATGCAAAGAAAACAAGCCATAAAAATGATGACAGGTAGATCAAACAATGTTTTAAATGAATTAAGAGAAAAATTACTTAAAGTTTTATCACAGGTTGAGGCTAAAATAGATTTTCCTGAAGAAGATTTACCCAATGAAATACTAAATCAAATTAAAATAAATGTAGATGAAGTAATAAAAAAAATTGAACAAATATTAAAAGACCATAAAGTAGGAGAGAGAATAAGAGAGGGTTTCAAAGTAGCCATTGTAGGACCAGCTAATGCAGGAAAATCAAGTTTATTAAATTATATTTCAGATCGTGAAGCTGCAATAGTATCAGAAATCGCTGGAACAACTAGAGACGTGATTGAGGTACATTTAAATTTAGATGGATACCCCGTAGTTATTTCAGATACAGCTGGAATAAGAGATTCTAAAAATGAAATAGAAAAAAAAGGAATTAAACTTGCAATTAAAAAAGCAGAGGAGGCAGATTTAAAACTTATTGTAATTGAGCCTAAAAACGTTGATTTTACTGGATTTTTGAAAGATCTGATCGATAAAGACTCAATTTTAGTAATAAATAAGTGTGATTTAAAAAAAGTAGAAATTAGCGAGCAAATGAAGAAGATTGAGCACGTAGTTATATCAATTAAAAACAATATAAATATCGAAAGTCTAATTTATAAAATTAAAAATATACTAAAAAGTAAATTTTATGTTAAGGAAGAAATTTTTATAACTAGAGAAAGACATAGAATAAATCTAGAAGAATGCTTGAGCTACCTTAAAACATTTAATGAAAAGAAAGATCTTAAAGATTTTGATAAAGGAGCTGAAGATTTACGATTAGCAACTAGACATCTCGGCATTATAGTCGGGAAAGTAGACGTTGAAGAGATATTAGGCAGTATTTTCAACGATTTTTGCATAGGAAAATAGATTGAATTTTCCTGGTTTTTTAGAGCATTTTTTCATAAATCTGTTGGTAAATAAGGGTTTTTTTAGAAAAATAATAGAAATCTTGTAAATATTTTAATCGCATATAAATTTAAATCATGAAAAATGATTTATCATTTGATGTTGTAGTGATTGGTGGAGGACATGCAGGATGTGAAGCTGCAGCAGCCTCAGCACGTCTTGGCGTAAATACAGGTCTATTTACCCATGACATAAATACAATTGGAGAAATGTCATGCAATCCAGCTATTGGAGGCTTGGGCAAAGGTCATCTTGTTCGAGAGATAGATGCTCTAGATGGTATAATGGGTGATGTTGCAGACAAGTCTGGAATTCAGTTTAGGTTATTAAATAGGAGCAGAGGTCCAGCAGTTAGGGGACCAAGAACACAGTCTGATAGATCGTTATATAGAAAATTTATGCAAGAAAAACTGCTAAACTATTGTAATTTAAGCGTTTTTTCTGATCCTGTAATTAGATTTGTTTTTCAAAATAACAGCATAAGTGGATTTATTACATTAAAAGGAAATAAAGTAACTTGTAGTAAAATAATTCTTACAACTGGGACTTTTTTAAATGGTCTAATACATATAGGCGATGACCAAATCCCAGCTGGAAGGTTTAACGAAAAACCTACTACAGGACTAAGTGAGCAACTAAAAAAATATGATTTTAAAATTGGCAGACTAAAAACGGGAACGCCTCCAAGATTAGACTCTAGAACTATTAATTTTAAAAATCTCGAGAAACAGTTTGCAGATAGTGAACCTTATTTCTTCTCTTTTTTAACGAAAAAAAATTTAAACAAACAAGTATCTTGTTCGATGACCTATACCAATGAAAAGGTACATAAGATTATAGAAAAGAATTTGTCTAAGAGCGCCATGTACTCAGGAAGTATTCAAGGTGTAGGTCCTAGATATTGTCCTTCAATTGAAGATAAAATTGTAAAGTTCTCTCAAAAGTCTAGACATCAAATATTTTTAGAGCCCGAGGGGTTAAATGATCCGACAATTTATCCAAATGGCATATCTACTTCACTACCAGAGGTTGTTCAATGTGAAATACTTAATAATATCAACGGTTTAGAAAATGTTAAGGTGATTAGACCAGGATATGCTATAGAATATGACTATGTAGATCCTAGAGAACTTTTGCTGACGTTAGAAACGAAAAAAATAAAAAACTTATACCTTGCTGGTCAAATTAATGGAACTACTGGGTATGAGGAAGCTGCAGCCCAAGGCTTGATAGCGGGTATTAATGCTGCTTTATCCATTAAAAATGTTGAACCTTTTATTTTGGATAGATCTGATGCCTATATTGGAGTGATGATTGATGATTTAGTTACTAAAGGAGTTGCCGAACCTTATAGAATGTTTACATCAAGAGCTGAGTACCGATTAACCTTAAGAGCGGATAACGCAGATTTACGACTTACTCAAAAAGGTATTCAAATAGGACTAATTAATGAAAATAGAAGGGATTTATTTGAAGATAAGTTTTCAAAATTAAGTAAAATTTCGCTTCAAATGTCTACTTCTAATATTTCTCCGTCAAAAGCTGACAAGTATGGTATTAATATAGCGAAAGATGGCATTTTTAGAACTGCAGATGAGCTTTTAACTTATAAAGGAGTTGATATGTCAAAAGTAAGAAAAATTTGGCCTGAGATTGAAAATTATGGCAATGAAATTGATCAACAAATAGAAATTAACTCTCATTATAGAGGTTATTTGAAGAAGCAAAAGGCAGATATTTTAGCTTTTAAAAGAGATGAAAATTTAGCTATTCCAGATAATTTAGACTATGACCAATTTTCGGGTTTATCTAATGAAGTAAAAGCTAAATTTAAGCTGATAAAGCCAAAAACTATGGGTCAAGCTCTTAGAATCGATGGAATAACCCCAGCAGCTGTATATATTTTGTTGTCACATGTCAAAAGAAAGTCTATTAAGCAAATAGCTTAATGGATTTAGATTTTATAAAAAAATATTCAATATTAAATCAATTTAATGTTTCACGTGAAACGTGTTTTGATTTTGAGAGATTTTTGTCAATGCTTGTTGCTCAAAACGAAAAAATAAATATAATTAGCAAAAAAAGCGCAATAAATGGTGAAATTAGAGCACGACATATTATAGACTCTGCACAAGCTATTGAATTTGTTGACTTTAATTATAATACAACCTCAGATTTAGGAACAGGAGGTGGTATGCCTGGGATTGTTATTGCAATTATGATTAAAAATTTAAAAAAGAAGATCAAGATGAATTTATTCGAGAAAAGTTATCATAAAAGCTCATTTCTGAAAGAGGTATCAAGAGAACTTAAATTGGAGACTGAAATTATTCAAAAAGATGTTTTTAAAATTAAAGATTTGAATTCGGGAACAATAATGGCAAGAGCATTTAAGCCATTACCAGTTGTTTTAGATTTAGTTTATAAAAATTTTTCTAACTGCAAAAATTTAATTTTATTTATGGGAAAAAGTGGAAAAAAAACATTACACGAAGCTTTAAGAGTTTGGGATTTTGAATATAAAGAAAAAAGAAGTTTAACTAACAAAGATTCTTTTTTGATAAATATAAAAAACATAAAAAAAAAAAATTAGATGCAAATTATTTCAGTAATTAATCAAAAGGGAGGAGTAGGTAAAACTACTACCGTAATTAATCTTGCCGCTGGATTAATAAAAAAAAGTAAGAGAGTTTTGGTTATAGATTTGGATCCTCAAGGCAATGCAACAACAGGCTTAGGTTTATCGAATTTGGATAATTCAAGATCTACCATTTATGGGGTTCTAAATGGAGCAAAGTCCTTAGACGAAGTGATAAAAAAAACACAATTTGAAAATCTCGATTTAATTACATCTAATGTAGACTTATCTGGGTTAGAAGTTGAAACAGCTGCAGACAGTAAAAGAGCTTTTATATTAAAGGATCAATTAGAATCGTTTTTAAAAGATTATGGCACCAAATACGACTATATTTTTATTGATTGTCCACCATCATTAAGTCTTCTTACTGTTATGGCGCTAGTAGCCTCATATTCTCTTGTAGTTCCTCTTCAAACTGAATTTTTTGCTTTAGAAGGTTTAACCCAACTAATGAAAACAATAGATAGAATTAAAACAAATTTAAATAAAGAACTTAAAATAAGAGGTATTCTTTTAACTATGTATGACAAAAGAAATAAGCTCTCATCTCAAGTTGAAAAAGAAGCTAGAGATTTTTTTAAAAGCCAAGTTTACAACACAGTTATACCAAGAAATGTTAGACTGTCCGAAGCACCATCTCACGGTATTCCAGTTTTAATATATGATAAAAATTGTCCTGGTAGCTTATCATATTTTAATTTTACAGATGAATTTATTGATCAAGATAAAAAATTTGAAAGTGCAGCATAATGGATACTTCTAAAATTAAAAAAGGTTTAGGTCGTGGTTTATCATCTTTAATTGGTGAAACTAAAACTGAAAAAAGTACTAGCAAGGTCTTAATAAGTGATTTAATAAGAAACAGGTACCAACCGCGTAAAAATTTTGAATCTACTAATCTTGAAGAATTAACTAATTCAATTAAAGAAAGAGGAATAATACAACCAATTATAGTAAGAAGATCAGAGCAAGAAAGAGGAAAATTTGAAATTATAGCAGGGGAGAGAAGATGGATAGCAGCACAGAATGCTGGATTACATGAAGTTCCAGTTGTTGTTACTGAAGCTGATGATTTGAAATCGCTCGAGTTTGCTATTGTAGAAAATGTTCAAAGGCACGATCTAAATCCAATTGAAGAAGCACAAGGTTATCAAAGACTTATAAACGATTTTTCTTATGATCAAGAAAAAGTATCAAAATTTATTGGAAAAAGTAGAAGCCATGTAGCGAATTTCTTAAGACTTTTAAGCTTGCCAGATGAAGTAATTAAGCTTGTTGAGCTTAATAAGTTAACCCAAGGTCATGCAAAAGTGTTGGTTGGTTTAGAGAATGCCTTATTTCTTGCAAAAAAAATTATAGAGAAAAAGTTATCTGTAAGGCAGGCAGAAAGTTTAGTTAAAATTTTCAAATCTAAAAAAAATAGTAAAATTTCATCCAGAGACCCTAATTTATCTAAGCTTGAACTTTCACTATCTGAAAAAGTTGGATTAAACGTTTTAATTAAAAATAAAAAAAATAATTCAGGCAGTATAATTTTAAATTATAAAGATTTAGACCAATTGAACAAAATTATAGAAGTTATTAAAGCTCATTACTAGTTATCTTGAAGCTGATATTATAAAGTCATACAAAATATTAACTGCATTATCCGCATTTTTTTTTATTAAAAGTTCAATATTGTTTGTTTTGAAAATCATTTTCTCAATATTTTCCGTAGTATTATTTTTAATTTGTTTCTTAATTATATCCTTTTCTTTCCAAAATATTGGTGGTTTAAAAGAGGAAATAATTGAATCTAAATTTTTATCTTTTTGATATTCTTCTTGAATCTTATGAAGTCTTTTTAATTTAATTGAAAAAGATCTCACAATTAATATGCAGTCTTCTAGGCTAAAATTATTTTCATTTAATATATTTATTGTTTTTTTTGAATTTTTGCTTAAACAATTATTTAATAATTCAGAAACATCATAATTTTCAGCAAGATTTGTTAGTTGAAGAATTTGATTAGTATTAATATTTTTATTTGTTTTAGCAAATGACTCAATTTTTTCTAGTTCGTTGATTAAATTTTGTCTATCTCCTCTACTTCTTTCTATTATTAAATTAATTATTTCTTGTGAAATTGATATATTGTTAGATCTAAAAAAATCTCTAGCTATTAAACTTAACGTTTGAATAGTGTCCTCGTAAACAGGAATACAAATTATATCTTTATTTTTTTCAAATAATTTTCTTAGCTTTGATTTTTTATCTAAAACATTTGAATTAAATAAAATAGTAATATCAGAAATTTTTTTTTCTAAAAGTTCATCAACTAAATCGGTCAATTTTTCAGTTGTTCTATATATAATATATAGTTTCTTATCTTCAAAAAATGACTTTGAAAATATACTATTTAAAAAATCTGATTTATTTTCCAATATTTCTTTTTCTTCATACCTAAAAATATTTTCTTTAAATTTATTAGCAAAATATTTTTTTTCAATTTCGTTTTTTAAGCCTTCATTTTGCCCATATATCAAAAATAAATTATTTTCAAATTTTTTAATTTTTGCTAATTCAAAAGATTTTATAATCATTTATTGTATAAAGTTAAAATTATATCATCTTTAATTATATCAATTAAGTTTTCTTCTATTGTTTTTTCATATTGCTTTAAATTAAACTTGTTTGAAATATTATTATAGCTAAAATCTTTTGAAATATTTTTTCTTCTAACTAATTTATCATTAGAAAAAATTTCTAAATCGCAGCTAATTGTCATTTTAAATACCAATGGATCTCCTTTTGTATCCTTACTTGATATTTCTATTTTTTTTCCAGATTTAATTTCTAGTTTGATAACTTCTTTATAATTTTTGGATGAAGTTAAGAAATTTAATCCATTCTTTATTTTTGAACTTATTCTGTCATTTTTGTCATAAATGATTTCTTCAATTAAAATATTTGAATTTTTAGAGGAAAATATTGGTTCATATCCACAACTCGATAATAAAAATATTAAAAATAATACAATTTTTTTCATTCCAAAATTAGATTAATTAGTCTGTTATTAATAAATATACTTCTCACAATTTTTTTATTTTCTAAATATTTATTATATGAAGTATTACTTTTAATCTCATTAATTAATGTTTCTTTATCTACATTTTGTTTACAAGTTATAACTGATCTTTTTTTGCCATTAATTTGTAAAACAATATTTACTTTTTCTTTTACAAGATATTTTGCATTTACTTTTGGCCAGCTTTTATTAGCTTTTTCACCTAAATCCTCGAGGCATTCGCTTGCAAAGTGTGGCACCACTGGCGACATTATTTTTAATATTTCAATATAATTTTTTAAAAGAGTTTTTTTATCTGGAGACTTTTTAATGAATTTAACTAGAAAATTATAAGTTTCATATAAGTTTGCTATAATTACATTGTAATGGAATTTTTCTAGATTTTCCGTAATCTTATGTATTACTTCATTAGTAAAATGATTTATCTCTTTATTACTAAAAACCACATTTTCATTATTTTTTGTTGAAATATTTTTTATATTCTGGTGCAAAGTCCAAAATTTTTGTAAAAATTTGTAAGAGGCAATCATTCCTTGTTCTGACCACTGAACATCTTTTTCAGGAGGACTGTCAGATAGAATAAATAGTCTTACTGCGTCAGCTCCATAATTATTAATTATATTTTCTGGGTCTATAGTATTTTTTTTTGATTTTGACATAGACTCGCTTGGCCCTACCTTTATTCTTTCTTTATTATTCGATTTTTTAAAATAATTTTTTCCATCATCAGTAAAAACCTCATTGGGGCTTACCCAATTATTTTTTCTATCTTTATAAGTTTCATGACAAACCATTCCTTGAGTAAAAAGACCTTTAAACGGCTCTTTATAAGAAAATTTTTTATTTTTGTAATTAATTGCATGCATAAAAAAACGAGAATATAATAAATGAAGTATTGCGTGCTCAACCCCTCCTATGTATTGATCAACTGGCATCCAGTAATTAATATCTTCATAATCAAATCCATATTCTTTATTTTTTGGCGAACAAAATCTTAAAAAATACCAAGATGAATCAACAAAGGTATCTAATGTATCAGTTTCTCTTAGATATTTTTTCCCATTTATTATAATATTTTTCCATTTATCTTGATGTTCAAGAGGATTACCTTTTGTATTTAATTTAATATTTTCTGGTAAATTTATAGGGAGATTTTCTTTTGGAATTTTAACAACATTATTACTTTCATCGTACGCAATTGGTATAGGACAGCCCCAGTATCTTTGTCTTGAAATACCCCAGTCCTTCAATCTAAAATTAATTTTTTTTTTTCCAATATTTTTTTTTTCAATTATTTCTATTGTTTTAATTATGGACTCATCTGGCACTTTTAAACCATCTAAAAAATTGGAGTTAAAGATAACACCCTGGTCTGTATAAGCTTTGTCTTTTATTTCAAAACTTCCTTTTAAATTATCTGGTTTAACTACGGGAGTAATTTTTAAATTATACTTTCTTGCAAAATCCAAGTCTCTTTGATCGTGGGCAGGACATCCAAAAACAGCACCAAAGCCATAATCCATAAGAACAAAGTTTGCAAAGTAAACAGGAACTTTTATATTCTCATCAAGTGGATTAATGGCTATTAACTCAGTTTTAAAACCAATTTTTTCTGCTTGAGCAATAGATTCTTCTGTTGTACCAGTTTTTGAACAATCCTCTTTAAATTTTAAAAATTCTTTATTTTTTTCATAAAACTTTGAAATAGGGTGATCAATTGATACAGCTAAAAAAGAAAACCCAAACAAAGTGTCAGGTCTAGTTGTAAAACATTTTATTGTGTCTATAGACTTATTTCCCTCAATTTTAAAATTAATTTCGCATCCGAAAGATTTACCAATCCAATTTTTTTGCATTATTTTAACTTTTTTTGGCCACTCGTTAAGATTTTCAAGACCACTTAATAATTCTTCAGAAAATTTGGAAATATTAAAAAACCACTGATTTAATTTTTTTCTTTCTACTACAGCTCCGGAGCGCCAGCCTTTGCCGTCAATAACTTGCTCGTTGGCCAAAACAGTTTCGTCGACTGGATCCCAATTTACATAATTTTCTTTTCTGTAAACTAGTCCTTTTTCATAAAGTTCTAAAAAGAACAATTGTTGATGCTTATAATAGTCAGGCGAACACGTTGAAATTTCTCTATCCCAGTCTATAGACAAACCTAGTTTTTTGAGCTGATCCTTCATTACAGTAATATTTTGATTAGTCCATACTTTTGGATCTAAATTATTTTCTTTAGCTGCATTTTCTGCAGGCATGCCAAATGAATCCCACCCCATTGGGTGTAATACATTATAATTCTGCATTATTTTATATCTCGCTAGAACATCGCCTATTGTATAATTTCTAACATGTCCCATATGAATTTTCCCAGATGGGTAAGGAAACATTTCAAGACAATAAAATTTTTTTTTATTTTTATCTAATTTAGATTTGAAAACTTTTTTTTCGTCCCAATGGCTCTGCCACTTTCTTTCAATGATTTTAAAATTATATCTATCCACTTTAAAACTTATTTTTAAACAAATTATTTATTTTAATAAACAAACACCTGATTTTAACAAATAGTTCTGCCGTCTCCACACCAAGTTATTTCGCCAGTTTCTTCATCTTTGTAATTTTTATCTGGATCTTTATCATCTTTTTCTTTTTTCATTAAAGCAGCTTTTCTTAAAATTTTTGATTTGATTTCTTCATTTAACGAGCTTCTAACTTCTTTTATTGCACATGAATTATTGGAACCACAAATTCTTTGATGTAAAGTTATTTTAATACCATCTGCTCTTATTTCATTACTCATAAATCTTACAGTAATTTTAATTGATTGATTATTTTCGGTTTCAGAGTACCAGTCTGTAATTATTAAACCACCAGAATAATCAACATTAGAAAAAGACATAAAGTCTAAAGTGTCTAAACTTGCTCTCCAAAGTTCATTTGATGATGCAAATTCAAAAGTCCCTCCACCTCTTTTTTTGTTTGCGCTACCAAAAATACCTCCTGGCTGAGTTATTCCTTTTCCTTCTTTGACATTTTTCCTAGCCCTTTTTTTTCCGTCTGGCTCAAAATCGCCAGTCCAATCTATTTTTTTACATCCGCTTAAGGGCATCAAAACAACAGATATAATCAAAAAGTATTTAAGAAATTTTAAAAAGTTCATTTCAATTGATGGTTTAGCGCAATAAATGGCCAAATCAAAAGACTTATTTAGTGTGATATTTTTGCAACAAAATCAAGAAAAATCATATTTTATATGAAAAATACGACATTCTTAATGGCTAAAAATGATAAAAGTTCGCCATTCATATGAATAACTTAATAAAAGGAGAAATTATGAATAAATTAACAAAAGTTGGTATATCAGCTTTAGCTGGATCCCTTGCTGCTGTTGGTGCTCATGCTTCTGAATACTCTGTAACTGGAGATACGCAAATCGTATACTCTTCTGCAGAAGGTAACGAAGCTAGTGCACAAGGTTCAAACGGTAAAGGTTTCGGTATGGATACTGACTTATACTTTACTGCTGGTGGTGAATTAGATAATGGTTGGACTGTTTCTGTTTTCACTGCAATGGACATGGAGCAATCAAACACTGCTACTTCTGGTGGATTAAACTCTTCTGCTCAAATGACGATCGGAATGGGTTCACTAGGAACTGTACAGTTTAACGATGTTTCTGGTTCAGCAGCAAACGCAATCGACGACGTTCTTCCAAAAGCTTATGAAGAAACATGGGATGGTACAACTCACTCATCTGCTTTCCACTCTTTTGGTTCTGGAACACAATCAGGTTCAGTTGACTACAGAACTCCAGCATTTGATTTAGGTGGATTATCTGTATCAGCAACTTATACTTATGACCCTAACTCAGGAGTTGGTGCTCCAGGTGCTGGTGGCGTAGGTAGTAACTCACAAGAAGGTGATGCATGGACAGTGAAAATCTCAGGAATGGGATTAACACTAGGTGGTGGTTATGAAGAAAAAGAAAATGCCAACACTAATACTGGTGCTGAAGACGCAAATTTAGCAACAGGTTATGCACTATTTTCTCAAGGACCTGTTACAATCGGTTACCAAGAAATGTACCAAGACTCAGCTCATTCTACTGCTGGCACACAAGAAGGTGCTGACGTAGAAGGTGATGGTTTCGGTATTTCATTCTCTCAGGATGCATACTCAATTTCTTACGCTGAAGTAAACGAGAAAGTTAAACAAAACTCGGATACTACTGCGGAGTTAGAAACTGAAATGGAAGCATTACAAGCTACTTATACAATGGGCGCTATGACTTTAGGTGTCTCATTCTATGAAACAAGCAATCCAGAAGGAACAACTGGTAAATACGAAGAAACAGAAGTTTCTGTATCTTTCGCATTCTAGTTAATACTTAAGATTATTTAAAAACCGGCCTAAATTTTTAGGCCGGTTTTTTTTTATCCAAGAGATAGAAGCCAAACCATTACTTTTGGTCAATTTAAGTTTTTTATAATTATATTTATTTATACCACCAAGAGCTATGATCTTATTTTTTGAATTATTGCTTATAAGATTAAATCTCACTATATCTAAAAAATAGTTATTTTTTTTTGTTTTAAATAATGGAGCAATAAAAATAGACTCACAACCTTGGTTTTCTTTATTTTTAAGTTGTGATAAATTGTGAGCTGATCCTAAAATTTTAAAATTTTTTTTCGATCTAATATTTTTATAACAACAAAGTTGGTTAAAAGATGGAATATAAACCCCATCTAAATCAAGTTTTAAAGCTAATTTTATATTGTTTGATAAATAAAACTCTCTTTTTTGTTTAAAACAAAAATCTTTAATTTTTTTAATTAATTTTGAATTATTATTTTTTGCATAATTTCTATATATTAGAGCAATATTTATATTTAATTTTTGAATTTCTTGTCTATTAAATTCATCTATAAAATAGTAAATTTTAAAAGTATTATGCATAATATTGTTGATAATCTACTATTAGTTAAAAAAGAAATAGAGTCAAATAATAGCAAAGCCAAGGTAATAGCGGTCTCAAAAACTTTTCCTATTAATAAAATATTACCATTAATAAATTATGGTCATATCCACTATGGAGAAAATAAAATTCAAGAAGCTGTTGATAAGTGGTCTGATGTAAAAAAGGATTTTAAAAATATCAATTTGCATTTCATTGGTAAGCTCCAAACAAATAAGGTCAAATTTGCTATTCCTTTATTTGATTATATTCATTCATTAGATACCATGAAGCTTGCTGAGAGAATCGCAATCGAACAAGAAAAGAAAAAATTTAAACCTAAAATTTTTATTCAAATTAATATTGGGAAAGAATCGCAAAAAAATGGTGTAGATATTGAAAATTTAGAAAAATTTTATTTTGATTGCAAAAAAAATTTTGATTTAGATATTGTTGGATTAATGTGCTTGCCACCTAACGATAATAAGCCTACCATATATTTTTCTGAAATGTTAAGACTTTTAAATAATATCAATCTTAAAGAATTAAGCATGGGAATGACAAATGACTATATAGAGGCACTAAAATTTAAATCTACTTTTTTAAGAATAGGATCTAAGATTTTTGGGCCAAGAAGTTAATTAATTCTAATCCTTGTTTTTTTATTTATTAATTTTAAAAATATTAAAAAATCATTTTTTTTTAGGGCAATACATCCTACTGTAGGTTTAAAATTTTTAGTTAAGTGAATAAAAATTGCACTACCTTTGTAAGGTATTTTTTTTTCATTATACTTAATTTCTAAAAAATAATCATATTTATAATCTTTTCTAAATAATTTTTCATAATTAATATTTTTTTTTATTAATATTTCAGAATTATAATATTTGCTTTTTGAATCATTACACCAACCCATATTTTGTTTAATTTTTCTAATGTTTAGTTTTGTTATTGGTTTTTCTACACGGTCTGACCTATAATAAACCTTTCCTAGAATATATGTGCCTTTTGGAGTGGATTTATCTCCCTCAATTTTATGTTTTTTAACACCATTTTTTCCAATAGAACATTTAAATTTAAAATCATCGACTATTAATCTATCTTTATTTTTTAATTTTATTAACATAAGATTCTATTTTATGACTAAACAAATTGTCAGTTTAATTCAACTTACAGAATTATATAAAATTTTAAATGAAATAAAGGCTTATTTAAATTTTGAACTAAGAGATTATCAAGATATCGATGACTATTTTAGAGATTTAAATAAAAATGCTTATTTAAAAGATACCACATTTGTTTCAAATTCTTTAGACAATTTCAATGCAAAGGATAAAAAATTTGATACTCGGAATATTATAATTTTTAATAGTTTTCCAATTCAAATAAATAAGATAATCGATAAAGTTAATATTCAATTAATCAAAAAACAATATGATTTTCAATCAAAAATATCTATTAAAAATTATAATTTAAATTTAAACTCAAGAGTTATTTCTAAAAATAATAAAAGTTTAAAATTAACTGAAAGAGAAATTGATATAATAATTTTTCTTAAAAAACAAAATTATCCAAAAAAAATTGAAATTTTACAAAAAGAAATATGGCATTATACTTCTAATCTTGAAACTCATACAGTAGAGACTCATATTTATAGACTAAGAAAAAAAATTAAAGATTATTTTAATGATGAAGACTTTATTATAAGTTATAGAGATGGTTATTCAATAAAATGAAAAGACGAAATTTAATTGCAAAGGATTTAAGAACAAAAAAATATAGAACTAGAATCGTGAAGCCTAAGAAGGGTAAAGGTAGTTTTAAAAGAAAAAAAAAATAAAGTTATTTATATTTTGCATCCTTATAGGTTATAATATCAACATTAAAGCTAATGACAATTCTGTCTTCTGAAGATAAATTTTTACCTACCGAATGATATAGATATGATGGAAAAATTAGTAAATTACCTTCTTCAGCTTTAAAGCTAAAACCAGTAGAATTTAATTCATTTGGCTTTTCTATTACTGGATGTCGAAACTTTTTAACTTCATTAGGTTCGTGAAATTGAATATTTCCACAGTTTTCTGGGGTCTTTACATAGTAGGCAGCACTCAAGTAAGTATTTGGATGATTATGTATCTGATTAAAAGTATTTTTTTTATTAATAATGGCCCAAATTTCGGTAACACCTACTTTTTCGGGATTAAATTTCCAACCAAAACCATCTACTATTACCTCTTTCACATATTCATGAACAATCTTTATAAATTTATACGGAACATTGTCTTTTTCTACTTTAAAATTTTTTGAATGCCATCCATTAACATTAGATCTGCTAATTCCTTCTTTATCATTTTCATATAAATCATAAATATATTTTGATAAATCAGAATTTAGTTTTTCATGATCTTTAACTTTAAACTGAAAAACTGGTGTTGCAAAAAGCTTATGTATAATCTTATTATTCATTTGTTATTAATCTTGCACCAATTTGCTGAATAACTTTTGAAGACATTTCAGTACCTTTTTCTAAGCTTTCTCTTAATGTGAGGCTATTAATATGGCCGTGTAAAAAACCAGCAGCAAATAAATCGCCAGCCCCAGTTAAATCAACTATTTTCAAATTTTTTTTAATATCACACTCAACAACTTCATTTCCTTGTATCGCTATAGCTCCTTTTTCTCCCCTTGTGATTACTAAAAGTTTTCCAAGCTGTTTTGAAAAATTAACCACATCCTCAAAACTTTTTGCATCAATTAAAGATGTTATTTCTTGTTCATTTGCAAAGGTAATATCAAGTTTATTTTTTACTAAATTTAAAAAATGAGGCTTATGTCTATCTACACAAAATTGATCAGATAAAGACATCGCAACTCTGTTTGCATTATTTATTGCTTTATCAAATGCTTTTTTAGGATCACCTTCATCCCAAAGATAACCTTCTAGAAATATTAATCCACTTTTTTTAATAGCATCAGTACTAACGTCATTTTCATTAATTTTTCCAGCAGTTCCTAAGAATGTACACATAGTTCTTTCTGAGTCTGGAGTTACCAAAATTAAACAAGTGCCCGTCGGTAACGGCTCTTTTTTTTTAGAATAGAAATACTGTACATTTTCCTTTTTAAGTCCTTCTTCATATTTATATCCAAGATCATCATCGCAAACTTTACCAATAAATCCGACTTTATTTCCAAGTTGAGACAATCCAACTATTGAGTTTGCTATAGATCCTCCTGAAACTGTCTTTTCTATTTTAAGATTGTTTAATAACTTTTTGAATTCATTTTCATCAAAAATTAATTTCATTGTACTTTTTGTCAAATCATTTTGGGTTATAAAATTGTCTTCAACTTTGCATATTACATCTACGATTGCGTTTCCTATTCCTAATATTTTCATAATTAAGCTTTCTTTGTTTTAATTGGTGATTTTCTATTAGGATAACAAGTAGTACAAATTTTACAAGTTAAAC
>MDSW01027831.1_pt1 | contig 43505 bp, 45 predicted proteins | sample 811171 | NCBI WGS metagenome assembly MDSW01 (sample SAMN05326641, study PRJNA326480) | marine metagenome | isolation source: seawater | place: Atlantic Ocean: North West | collected 2012
GGCAATGTCGGCTGGATCGACCCGCGCAACAGCAAATGAGCGGCCCGGAACGGGCGCGGAGTAGACGAGTTCATGGACCTATCTAAACTTCTCGTGCCTGGCGCGGTCAAAGTGCTGTCGAATGTCACGAGCAAGAAACGCCTGTTTCAGGATCTCGGTGACATCGCGGCGGCGTGCTACAAGATCGACGCCGCAGAGACTGTCGATGCGCTGCAGGAGCGTGAAAGCCTCGGGCCGACCGGTGTCGGCCACGGCGTTGCGCTTCCGCATGCGCGGCTCGACGGGCTGAGCGAAGTCGTGGGTGTCTTCCTGCGTCTGGAAAAGCCGCTCGATTTCGATGCGGTGGACCGGCTGCCGGTCGATCTGGTCTTCGCGCTCTTCGCGCCGAAGGATTCCGGGGTCGAGCATCTTAAGGCGCTGGCCCTCGTGTCGCGCACGATGCGCGATCCGGAAACCTGCGAGAAGCTGCGGGCGAATACCGATCCGTCGACGCTGCACGCGGTGCTGACCGAGGCGCAGAGCCGTCAGGCGGCCTGAACCGGTCTCGAATGAAATTCGAAAAAGCGCGTCGGTCCGCCCGGCGCGCTTTTTTCGTGGCGCAGGCTCAGTCGCGCCAGTTGCCGAAGCCGAACTGCATCATGTCGCGCGTATAGGTCTCGCGCGCGGCCGCCTCGAGGTCAGGCGTCCAGATATCGGTGAGCTTGATCGGCGCGGTGTCGGTCTCGCCCGGCGCGAAGGCAGGAGCCTCCACCCCGGCCATGTTGGCGAGATAGGCGAAATCCTCCGCGATCCGCTCCTCGCGCACCAGAAGGTCGGGCAGGGCGAACTGGCCGATCCCCTGAAGCGCCGCCGATTGCGTTGCCCAGAGCGTATTCACCGGCAGGCTCGTCTGGTTCGCGAGATTGGATTTGAGCCAGCCCAGGAAAGCGATCAGCGCCTCGGCATAGTCGCCTTGCGCGATGCTCTGCCCCTCCTTCGGGATCGGCAACTTGTAACTTTGACGCAGGACGGCGCGGGTCTCGTCCATATTGTCCCAGTTGAGCACCACGTTGAACGCGAGATGCGCGCGCATCAGCGGGTGGCGCAGCACGGTGAAGCTGCGATGGCCGGGATGGCGACGTTTCCACTGACGCAGGGTCTTCTGGCTGAACCCTTCGACCAGTTCGCCGGTCTCCGCCAGCCAGTCGCGGATCGGCGCATCCATCGCGGGCCGGAGCGGCATATAAAGCAACCCCGCCTCGCTCGCGATGAAACCGGGCACGCCGGGACCGCGCCGGGGCTCGAAATTCGGGGTCTTCGACAGGTTGAACCGGTCGAGCCGCGCCAGCGATACTTCCATCCCCGGGAAATTCGCGACCTTCGCCTCGAGCGGCTCGGGGTTCTGCACCTTCAGGGTCTCGGGCAGCTTGTCGAGTCGCCCCGCGACGCCCAACCAATTCGCGAGACCGTTGAGCACCTCGACCGACTGCGCATCCTCGTAATCGATATAGAAGGCCGTCTGCCCCGAGCGCTGCAGCGCGTTTAGCAAAGTCACCTGAAAATCCTGCAGCCCTTCCAGATGCGCCTCGAACTCCTCGGCGTCGAAGCGCGCCTTCGTGGCCTTGCGGTGCTTCGCATCGCCCAGCTTCCACTGGCCCGTGGCGCGCGCGATCATCAGGCTGACATAGCTCTCGATCGGATTGCGGGTCAGCACGATCTTCGCGCATTTCGGATCGTTCACGAAGACGGCGAGCATCCGCGGGTCGTGATCGTGGAAATAGCGGCAGCCGTTCAGCCCGTCCTGCGATTTGATCGCGGCCCATAGCGTCAGCGGGTCGTCATCGCGCTGCGCCTTGGTGACGCCAACCAGCTCCTTGCGGTTGGGATAGCCGATCAGCGCCGGATTGAACGCCTCGCCGTGGCAGGTCACGCCGTCGAGATCGTTCAGCGCAGCTTCCAGCAGATTGGAGCCGGTGCGCATCTCGGCGAAGACGACGAAACTGTCAAATTTGGGCATGTCTTATTTCACCAGATAGGGGCGGCCGCGGCGGCTGGCGGCATCGCGCTGCCCGCTTTGCTCGAGCGGGAAATCCCCCATCACGAGCGGCTGCATCCCCTGGTTCTTTAGATTTTGCAGGAATTGGTTGAACCCCGACAGATCGACCATCTGCGGCGCTTCGGTCAGGCGACGGGTCGCGCGGGGGCTGATCTCGTCGATGATGGTCTGCAGGGGCTCCATCGGGTTCTCGATGAAATCCGCGACGGTCCAGATTCGCACGCGCGCCTTCACATACATCGAGCGCAGGATCTCCAGATGCTCCAGCTCGCGTTTCTGCAACATCGCGGCCTCGCGCCGGATCGTCGCGAAATTCTCGTTCTTGCGCGACAGAGGCAGCGCCCAGGCCCCGGTGATGACCGAGATTTGCGCATTCGGATCGGTCGCGGTGAACCAGTTATTCGCCTGATTGTCGCGCGGCGAGAACATGTAGCATTGCCGCTCCCCGCGCGAGTTCCAGATCAGGTTCGTGAGAAAAGCCCGCGGGTTGTAGTCGCGCAGCGCCGCGTCGTCGGTCAGGCAGCCGTTGAACATCCGCTCGTTGCCGGCGAATTCGGCGCGCTCGGGGGCGTAGAGATGGCCATGCACCCGCGCGCCCACATATTTCGCGAGCCAGCCGTCGAAATTCTCGAAGAGATCCGAAAAGCCGTGGAAGATCGAATAGGGTGCCGAAGTCTTGCCGTTCTCGTGGTCCTTCTTGGGAAACCGGCTTTGCATGTAGAGGCCCGGCCGCCCGCGCGTGCGCCGCTCGATCGACTTGGAAAACAGCCGGTCGATCTTGGCCGGGTTCGGCTCCGCCATGACGGACCGCCCGGGGCTTTTGTCGAGGAAGGTCCGGTAAAGCTTGTCCGCCTTGGGCCAGATTTTCCGCGCCACGAAGCAATCCGACCGCCGCAGGAGCTGCAGGTGATCGTCGTAGAAGATATGCGGCTTGCCCTGAAAATCGAACTTGGTCAGCGTCAGCGACCGGCTCTCGATCGAGGTGGAATAGAGCCTTGCGAGGGTCTGGAAATAGCTCTCATCCGGAATCCAGACGCGCTTGAAATAGCGGTCGTAAAGCGCGCGATCGGGGTCTTCCAGAATGGCCGACAGCGTCTGGCGCGTCAGGCACCACCATTGGCTGCCCAGATGCGGCACCAGCCCGTCGGGGATGCGCCGTTTGAAGCCGACGCGGCGCTGAAACTCGACATAGCGGTCGAACATGCGCCGCTGCTTTTTCCACGAAAACGGGAAGCGCAGCGTGAAGCGTTCGATGTCGATCCCGCCCACGGTCCAGCCGACTTCCGTGGTGGTCACGCTCTCGATGAAATCGGTATAGGGCCGCGCGTCGAGATAGTCGGTCAGCTCGTGCAGCGGGCGCAGCGGCAGGCAGGAGCCCGACGCCAGATAGACGTGGCGCACGTCGTCATGCAGCGCCAGCATCTGCTCGGCCGCGGCTTGGCTGGCGGCGACCAGCGACCAGGTGCCCCAGTCGCATTTGTAGCGCCGTGAGAAGGAGACATTCTCCAGATCGGCGAGCATCTTCTTGAAGCCGTTATAGTCGTGCGAGGTCACGCGGGCATCGACATGGATCACCACGGGCGATCCGCCCTCCGACCAGAACCGCGCGACCTGCGCGGCCCGGTCGAGCGCGGTGTGGCACATCATGATGAATCCGACTGTCACGCGCCTCGTTTCCTCACGCCCAATTGCCCTTCGACATCAGCCCGAGGATCTCGAGCTGGCGCCAGTTGATATATTTCTCAGACCATTTGCACCACAAAACGGGCTCTTTTGAGATCGTGCGGGCATAGGCGTGATATTCGCGCGATCCCGCGTAATGCTGTTTGCGCTCCAGCTCTTCATCGACCTTGTCGGTCAGCGGCGAGAGGAACTTCGCATGCAGCAGGCAGCCCGAGACCATCTCGCCGCCAATCGTGTCGTATACTTGGTTCAGACCACGCGGCAGCAGCGCATGGGTCGAGGAGATATAGACGTTCCCACGCTCCCATTTGACGAGCGGGATCTTGTTGAGCGAGGGGGCCTTCTTGGGCGCGTCGGGAAAGAAGATGCGCGCCCGGGGCCCGCCTTGAATCCACAGATTGTTGGTCTCGGGATTCGGCGAGATCATGTAATTGCCCGCATCGAACCAGCAGGCCAGATCGAACGGGTTCTGCCCCTCGCGATAGGGCTGCGCGTCGATCGGCCCTTTCGGATACATATCGAGCAGCATCGCCGGAAAAGACCGGATGCCATAAGTATCGAGCCAGTCGGTCAGCGCCTGAATGGGCCGCGTGTCGCAGAACGGGTAGACGAAGAACTCGTCCGGATCGAGCGTCAGCGTCCAATGCCCGGTGCCGTATTTGCGCAGCAGCCAGTTCATCCAGTCGATGCCGAAATTCGACGCCTTGTAGGAGGCGTCCGTGTGCCAGACCGAGCAATCCTCCTGCTGGGCGAGATACTCGGCGCTGCCATCGTCGCTGCCGTTGTCGACAAACAGGAAGTGCCCGACGCCCATTTCGCGGTAGTAGCGCAGGAAATAGGGCAGGCGGATGCGTTCGTTGCGGGCGGTGACGAAGACGAGGATATCCTCGGGGCGGATGTCGCCGGTGTGGTCGGAATAGAGAGAGAGTTCGCGGCTTTTGCGGAAAGCCCGAATCTGCCGAATTCTGCGTTTACGGCGCAGCCTGGCGATCTCTCTCAGTCCCAATACCCGTCCCTCTCCGACGTCGCGGTCATTTCGTGCCGCACTGGTCCCTTGCTACTCGCAGCGTAGTTCTCAAATCGTTAAAGGTCGCCCTGTTCAAATCGGCAAGTTTTCAACGGCTTATCAATATCTTCCGATACTTACCCGGTTTGCGCGCAGCTGAGAAGGCCACGCCTAACGCTTGCGTCAGCAATGTTGCCTCCAAGTCAACAAGTTCACATCCAGCCGCCGCGCGACATCAGCCCCTGCGCCTCCAATTGCCGCCAGTCGCCTAGCCGCGTCGAATGCGGCGTCCAGAGCTCCGGATCGGCGGCCAGCGCGTCGTAATACTGGTCGAATTCCGCGGGCTGGCCGAAATGCTCGCCACGCGATTTCTCCTCCTTCGACTTGTCCACGATCTCGTCGAGAAACTTCGTGTGCAGCAGTAGCCCCGAAATCGCCTCGCCGCCCTGTGTGTCGTAGGTCTGGTTCAGGTGGCGCGGCAGCAGCGCATGGGTCGAGTTCAGATAGGCCCATCGCCTGTGCCAGCGCACCAGCGGGATCTTCGACAGGGTCGGCGATTGGCGCGGGCTGTCGGGGAAAAACGCCCGCGCCCGTGCCCCGCCTTGGATCCACAACGCATCGGTCTGTGCCTGCTGGGTGATCATGTAGTTCCCGGCATCGAACCAGCTCAGGATCTTGCGCGGATCCTGCCCCGCCTCGTAGCGCTGCGCGCCCAGCGGCCCTTTCGGGTAGAGGTCGAGCATCATGGCCGGGAAACTGCATTGCTCCGACCGGTCGAGCCAGTCGGTCAGCGCGGGCAGGGGGCGGCTGTCGTGATAAGGGTAGATCAGCAGCTCATCCGCATCGACGGTCAGGCACCAGTGATCGTGCCCGTAGCGCAGCATCAGCCATGTCACCCAATCGAGCCCGAAGCGCGAGGCCCGGTAGCTGCCCGACGTCTGCCACAGCGACACGTCGCGCGCCTCGGCCAAGAGCGCGGCGGTGTCATCCGTGCTGCCATTGTCGACGATCAGGAAGTGATCCACGCCGAGCTTGCGGTAATGCTTGAGAAAGAAGGGAAGCCGCCGCGCCTCGTTGCGCATCACCGCGAAGGCGAGGATCGCGCCGGGCTTTATCTTGCCCGTGCGGTTGGTGACGGGGTCGAGCTGGTGCCGTTTGCGCAGGGCGCGCCACAGGAAATGCTTGCGCTTGAGGCGCAACCTGTAGCTCTCCCAAAGCTCATGGCGCGATGGCATTCATTCTCCTGACCCTACCTCGGGGTCAGTATTCATACTCTGCCGCCTGATGCCAACGCCATGCATCGGAAATCATGGTGGACAGGTCCGACCGCTTCGGCTGCCAGCCAAGCTCCTCGGTCGCCCGTTTCGAGCCCGACACCAGCGCCGCCGCATCGCCGGGACGACGGTCGCCTTCGACAATCGGGACGTCTTGATTGGTCACCGCGCGCGAGGCGTCGATCACTTCGCGCACCGAGAACCCGTTGCCCGAGCCAAGGCAGAACACCCGCGAGGGTTTACCGTCCTCGAGCCATTTCAGACCCAGAACATGCGCATCGACCAGATCGGAGACATGGACGTAATCGCGAATGCATGTGCCGTCGCGCGTCGCGTAATCCGAGCCGAACACGGTGAGCGCCGGACGTTTGCCCGCGATGGCATCCAGCATCAGCGGAATCAGATGCGTCTCGGGGATGTGCTGCTCGCCGACCTCCGCGTCGGGATCGGCGCCCGCCACGTTGAAATAGCGGAAGATCACCGAGTTCAGCCCGTGGCTCGCGCCGAAATCGCGCAGCATGTCTTCGATGGCCCGTTTCGAGCCGCCATAGGCATTGATCGGGCGCTGTTCGGTGTCTTCGTTCAGCACCACCCCGTCCTGATCGCCATAGGTCGCGCAGGTCGAGGAGAAGACGAAGTTGCGGCAGCCCGCATCGACGGCCGCTTCAATCAAATTCAGCGCGCAATTCACGTTGGTGCGCCAGTATTTCGACGGGTTCTGCATCGACTCGCCGACAAGGCTCAGCGCCGCGAAATGCATCACCGCGATCGGCTGATATTTCGCGAAGACCTCGTCGAGGCGGGAACGATCGGCAAGATCGCCCTCCTCGGCGGGGCCGAACTTCACCGCCTCTTTCCAGCCGGTGGAGAAATTGTCGAAGCAGACCGGGACATAGCCCGCCGCGGCCAGCGCTTTGCAGGCGTGCGAGCCGATATAGCCCGCACCACCCGTTACCAACACATGTTGCTGCATCGCTTACTCAGCCGCCTGCCGCATCGCGGAAAGATCGGAGAGATATTCGCCGAACTCATCCTTCAGATCCGGGCGCTGGAGGCCGAAAGCCACCGTCGCCTGCAGGAAGCCCGCCTTCGAGCCGCAATCGTAGCGCTGCCCGTCGAAGCGATAGCCATAGACCGAGTTGCCGCCATGGATTTCCTGCGCGATCGCGTCGGTCAGCTGGATTTCACCGCCAGCACCCGCCTTGCGCGCATCGAGGTTCCACATGATGCGCGGGGTGAGGATGTAGCGACCGATCACCGCGAGGTTCGAGGGGGCATCCTCGGGCTTGGGCTTTTCGACCATGCCGTTGACCTGCAGGCGCGGACCGTCGCCCGGGGCGACATCCAGAACCCCGTAGGACGCGGTCTTGTCGGCGGGCACTTCCATCGCCGCGACATAGTTCCCGCCGGTCTCGTTATAGGCTTCCATCATCTGCTGCAGACAGGGCTTGTCGGCGGCGATGACGTCGTCGGTCAGGATCACGGCGAAGGCTTCGTCATGCACGAGACGACGCGCACACCAGACCGCGTGGCCCAGACCCAGCGGCTGGTTCTGGCGGACATAGGCAATCGCGCCGCTGTCCATATTGGTCTGCTGCAGCTCGTCGAGGATTTCGGTCTTGCCCTTTTGCGCCAATGCGCTTTCCAGTTCGGGGGCGTTGTCGAAATAATCCTCGAGCGCCGATTTGCCGCGCGAGGTGACGAAGATGAATTCCTCGATACCGGCCGCACGCGCCTCGTCGATGGCGTATTGGATAAGCGGGCGGTCCACCAACGTGAGGATCTCTTTCGGGATCGACTTCGTCGCGGGGAGGAAGCGGGTTCCGAGGCCGGCCACCGGGAAGATCGCCTTCGTCACCTTGCTTTTCATTCGTCACCTATAGGGTTGCTACGATTAAATCGTCAGAAGTTGGTTTATTGTGTCCCCAAAGCCGTGATCCAACAAGGGACCGGTTCTGGCGTTGAGCACTCCCGTGGGAAGAAATGCTGCAAATGCGAAAATTGTTTCGTGCAATGCCGTGAAAAACCGCATTTTTAGTGCGATAGGCGATAAATTGCGTGCGTTCAGGGAAGCTGCATCTGCAGCATCATGGATTCGATCCGGGCCACATCTGACGGATTGTTGAGTTCCCAGAACTGCCGTCCGCGCGACTCGACCTCTGCGCAGAGCACTGCGCGACCGTTCTCCAGAAAGCGCAGCTGCTCCAGACCTTCGAGGGTTTCCAGAGGCCCGATCGGCCAGCCCGCATAGGCTGCCAGCGTGTCCGGCCGGTAGGCATAGACGCCCACATGGTGGAACACCGGCGTGGGGGCTTCGTCCGCGTAAGTCTCGGAGGTGAAGGGAATAACCTCTTTCGAGAAATAGAGCCCGCGATTGCCGGCGCCGAACACTGCCGTCGTGCCGCCGACGCGCCCGTTCTGGCGATCTTCCAGCAGGCTGTTGAGCGTCGCGCCTTCGCAGCGCAGCACCGGGGTGGCCAGCTCGGCCCAGTCATTGGCGCGCAGGCCCGCCACTAGGTCTTCGATGAACCAAGCGGGGGTCAGCGGTGCGTCGCCCTGCAAGTTCACGACGATGTCGAAATCGCCGCCAAGGGTCGCCGCCGCTTCCGCGCAGCGCTCGGTCCCGTTGCGGCAGCTCTCGGAGGTCATCACCACCTCGGCGCCGAAGGCTTCGCAGGCCTCGCGGATACGATCGTCATCGGTCGCTACCACGACCCGGTCGACGCCGCCGACCTGCGTCGCGGCCTCCCAGCTGCGCTGGATCAGGGTCTTTTTCTCGCCCGTGGCGCCGGTCAGTTCGACCAGCGGCTTGCCGGGATAACGGCTCGACGCGTAGCGCGCCGGGATAACGATCAGAACCGACATTACTTCACCAAGAGAACGCCGGGGGCATAGGCGATGAAGAACGGGTTCTCGAAGCCCGGCTTGCCATAAGTGAAGGGTGCGTGATCGTCGAAGCGGATCATTTCGCCGCCCGCGCCGCGCAGAACCGCGTCACCGGCTGCCGTGTCCCATTCCATCGTGCGCCCGAGGCGCGGATAGAGATCGGCCTCGCCGGTCGCGACGAGGCAGAACTTCAGCGACGACCCGGCCGAAGCCATGTCCTTCACCGCATATTTGCCGATGTAATCGTCGGTCGCCTGATCGCGGTGCGATTTCGACGCTACGACCATCAGACCGCGATTGTCGGGCATCGAGACGGTGATCGGATGCTGCTTGCCGGGGCGTTCCTTGTCGAAGGGGCCATCCTCTTCGACCGCGCGGCCCTCGGCCAGCGTGTAGAACAGACGTCCCTTGGCGGGGGCGTAGACCACGCCGCGCACGGGCTTGCCGTTCTCGACATAGGCGATGTTCACAGTGAAATCGCCGCGGCGCTTGACGAATTCCTTCGTGCCATCGAGCGGATCGACGATCAGAAAGGTCGACACCTCCTGCGAATGGCTCGCGGCCTGCTCTTCGGTGACGAGCGGCATATCGGGGAATTCGGCGCGCAGCCCCGCGGAAATCAGCGCGTCGGCGGCCTCGTCGGCCTCGGTCACCGGCGAGTTATCCGACTTCGACTTCACCTCGAAATCGGGCGAGTCGTAGATCTCCATGATCTTGTCGCCTGCTTCGAGCGCCAGCCGCCGCATCACTCGCATCAGATGTTCGAAATCCATCGTCACGCCTCTCCCGGCCTTGTTAAGGCCCAATTGCTATGCTCCAACTCCCCCCTTATGATGCGGCGATAAGGGTTGAGCAAGCAATCCGACCTAGCTTGGGCCGCAACGATGCCCGAATCGGCAGGGACATGTTCAGACCAGAGACGAAAACGACCAAGCTCGGCACGACCTTCAGCCTGCTGGAGCTGATTTATCACGCCACCGTGCGCAATCTGCGCAAGAACCACGGGAATGCGTTGATCGGTCTGTTGCTGAACATGTTTCAGACGATGCTGTTGGTCATCTCTTTCTACATCATGTTCAGCGTGCTCGGGATGCGGTCGAGCTCGGTGCGGGGCGATTTCCTGCTCTACATCATGACGGGCATCTTCCTGTACATGACCCACACCAAGACCCTCGGCGCGGTCTTCGGGTCGGAAGGGCCCACATCGGCGATGATGAAACACGCGCCGATGACCACGGCGATATCGATCGCGTCGGCGGCGCTCAGCGCGCTCTATATTCAGGTGCTGTCGATGGTGACGGTGCTCTACATCTACCACGCGGCCTTCAAACCGATCGAGATTTACGACTGGGTCGGCGCGTTCGCGATGGTGCTGCTGGCTTGGTTCACGGGGCTCGCGGTCGGGGTCGTGCTGCTCGCGGCGAAGCCCTGGGCGCCCGAAGTGGTGAGCGTAATCCAGCAGGTCTATACCCGCGCCAACATGATCGCCTCGGGCAAGATGTTCCTCGCCAACAATCTGCCGCACAAGATGTTGATCCTGTTCAACTGGAACCCGCTGTTTCACACGATCGATCAGGCGCGGGGCTACACCTTCATCAACTACAATCCGCATTTCTCGAACTGGGAATACCCGCTCTATGTAGGGCTCGCGATCCTGATGATCGGCCTTCTGGGCGAGTTTTATACGCGCCAATACGCGTCGCTCAGCTGGGGTGCGCGGCGCTAAAAGGCAGGCAGTGCTTGCGCCGCCGCCTTGCGATCAACGTTTACGGATCGTGTCGCCCGGATCGAGGGTCGGCTCCAGCTCGATCACTTCGCCGCCGATCATCCCGCTTTGCGAGCGCCCCGAAATGATCTGCGCCGCCTTGCGGCCGATTTCAGCCCGGCAGGCATTCATCGTGGCGAGTCGCACCGACAACCCGTCGAGCAGTTCCAGCCCGTTGAACCCGGCCAGACCCATCTTGTTCGGCACGTCGATGCCGTTGTCGAGGCACCAGAGCAGACCGCCCGCGCCGATCATGTCGTTGGAATAATAAAGGAAATCGAGATCGGGCGAGCGCTTGAGCATCGTCTCCGTCATCTCGCGCCCTTTCGCGAGCGCCGATCCACCCGCGTAGAACTCGGTGTCGGCCAATTCGATCCCTGCCTTGGCGAGACCTTCCTTGAACCCTTCGAGCCGTTTGCGCGCCCGATGATCCTCGGGCATTTTCGTGCCGAGGAACCCGATCTTGCGATAGCCCGCGGCGATGATCGCCTCGGCCATATGCAGCCCGGCGCGGCGATGCGAAATACCCACGACCGAGTCGATCCCCTCGCCATCGACATCCATGATCTCGACCACCGGAATGCCCGCATTCTGCAGCATGGCGCGCGAGGCGGGCGTGTGCTCGACCCCCGCGATGATCACCCCCGAAGGGCGCCACGAGAGCATCTCATACAGAACCTGCTCTTCCTTCTCGGGCGAGTAATTCGTCACCCCGACGACCGGCTGCAGCCCGGTATCCTCGAGCTCGTCGGACACGCTCGACAGCACTTTCGGGAAGACGAGGTTCGACAGCGAAGGGATGATCACGGCCACGAGGTTCACCCGCTGAGAGGCCAGCGCGCCCGCGATCTTGTTGGGCACATAGCCAAGCGCTTTCGCGGCCTGCAGGACTTTTTCCCGTGTCGCATCAGAGACATCGCCGCGATTGCGCAGCACGCGACTGACGGTCATCTCCGAGACGCCAGAGGCTTCGGAGACATCGCGCAGGGTCAAAGGACGGCGGGTTTCGATAGGGCGAGACAAGGGCGGTTCCTCAAGGTTCTCCTCTTGTTAGCGCCAAACATTTCCCTTGCGCAAGCGAATGATGCCAAGTATGTTAGCGTTAACGGTTGTAGGGTCGGATAATCACCGCCCGATACCTGGAACGACCCGCGCCAGTGTCGGATTCGTCACGGCGAGGGATGCGAAAGGGGGCGCAGTGGGCCAATTTGCGCTCCCTTTTCTTTCTTTCCCCCGAAATCCTGAAATTTCTGCACGACCCGCAGGCATAGGAATATGCGCGCGGTTTTCTGTTGCAGCGCAGCGATGGACTTGCGCCACAAGCTCTTTGGCGGCATCAAAGGCGCAGCGCGGTCCCGTGGCTCAACTGGATAGAGCAGCCCCCTCCTAAGGGGCAGGTTGCAGGTTCGAATCCTGCCGGGATCGCCAATCAGACATGAAAAAGGCCCGCGCGATGCGGGCCTTTCGTGTTTCTGGTGCGACCGCTTAAAGCTCGGTCCAGCCCTTGTCCTCGCCCTTGAGCCCGCCGACCATCACGCGGGTGGGCAGACCGATCCGGTCGAGCTGGGTGAAGAAGGGCTTGGGGTCCATCTCTTCGACGTTTTTCATCGTCTTCGCATCCCAGTCGCCCTGCGCGATCAGGATCGCGGCGGCGACCGGCGGCACGCCCGCCGTGTAGGAGATGCCCTGCGAGCCGACTTCCTCATAGGCCTCTTTGTGATCGGCGACGTTATAGACGAAATATTCCACGTCCTTGCCGTCCTTGGTGCCTTTCACCAGATCGCCGATGCAGGTCTTGCCGGTGTAATCGGGCGCGAGGCTCGACGGGTCGGGCAGCACGGCCTTCACCACTTTCAGCGGCACTACTTCCAGACCTTCCGCGGTTTTCACCGGCTGTTCGGACAGCAGGCCGAGGTTCTTCAGCACGGTAAAGACGTTGATATAGTGATCGCCGAAGCCCATCCAGAAGCGCACATCGGCCTGCGGATAGTTGGTCGCCAGCGAATGCACCTCGTCATGGCCCGACTGATAGGCCTGGGACGGGCCGACGACGGGCAGATCCCATTTGTGGCCCGAGGCGAACATGCTCGTCTCTTTCCACTGCTGGTCTTCCCAGTAATAGACGACGCCGGTGAATTCGCGGAAGTTGATCTCGGGATCGAAATTGGTCGCGAAATACTTGCCGTGCGAGCCTGCGTTGATGTCGACGATGTCGATCGACTTCACCTCGTCCATCTGGTCGATCGCGAAACGCGCATAGGCATTCACCACGCCCGGATCGAAGCCCGCGCCGAGGATCGCGGTCACGCCATGCTCGGTGCACAGGTCGCGCTTCTTCCACTCGTAATTGGCATACCACGGCGGGGTTTCGCAGATCTTGTCGGGCTCTTCATGGATCGCGGTGTCGATATAGGCGGCGCCCGTCGCGATGCAGCCGTCGAGCACGTGCATGTTCACGAAGGCGGTGCCCACGTTGATCACGATCTCGGATCCGGTCTCGCGGATCAGCGCGGCCACCGCCTCGGAATCGGTCGCATCCACCTCATGCGCCTCGAACGTGCCGTCCACCTTCATCGCGCCCTTTTCACGCACGCTGTCGATGATGGCATCGCATTTCGATTTGGTGCGCGAGGCGATATGCAGATCGCCAAGGATGTCGTTATTCTGCGCGCATTTATGCGCCACGACTTGGGCGACGCCGCCCGCTCCGATGATGAGCACGTTCTTTTTCACTTCGGCTGTCTCCTTTTTCTGCGGACAGGGGAAGGGGGCTCTTGTGGGCCCTCAGGACAATGAGGCGCGATAATCCTCATAGGTGAAGTCGCGAATCCGGTCGATGTTCCCATCTTCGCGGCGGATGGCGATGGCGGGCATCGCCACGCCGTTGAACCAGTTCTTCTTGACCATCGTGTAACCGGCGGCATCGGCAATCGAGATACGGTCGCCGATTTCGAGCGGTTTGTCGAACCGCGCCTCGCCGAAGATGTCGCCCGCGAGGCAGGTCTTGCCCGCGATCTGGTATTCAAAATCGCCGTGTTGCGGCAGCTTGGCGGTCTCGCGATAGATGAGCAGATCGAGCATATGCGCCTCGATGCTGCTGTCGACGATGGCGATCTTCTTGCCGTTATCGAGAATGTCGAGCACCGTCACCTCGAGCGAGGCGGTCTGCGTGATCGACGCCTCGCCGGGCTCGAGATAGACCTGCACGTCGAAATCCTCGGAGAACTTCTTCAGTCGGTCGGCGAGCGCGTCCAGCGGGTAATCGTCGCCGGTGAAATGGATGCCGCCGCCGAGGCTCACCCATTTCAGACGCTTCAGGATATCGCCGAACTCCGCCTCGATCCGGGAAAGCTGATGATCGAACAGCGCGAAATCCGCGTTCTCGCAATTGTAGTGGATCATCACGCCCGAGATGCGGTCCATCGCCGCTTCCAGCCGCTCGGCATCCCATTCGCCCAGACGCGAGAACGGCCGCGCCGGATCGGCCAGATCGAAACCGGAGGTCGAAAACCGCGGGTTCAGGCGCAGGCCACGTTCGATATGCGCGGCCTTGTCGCCAAAGCGATCCAGCTGGCTCAGCGAGTTGAAGATGATCTTGTCGGCATAGCCGATAGCCTCGTCGATCTCGTGATCGGCCCAGGCGACCGAATAGGCATGGGTTTCCTTGCCGAATTTCTCACGACCCAGATGCAGCTCGAACAGCGAGCTGGAGGTCGTGCCATCCATGTAGGGCTTCATGATGTCGAAGGCCGACCAGGTCGCGAAACATTTCAGCGCCAGCAGGGCTTTCGCGCCGGACCGCTCGCGCAGACGCTCGATCTTGCGCATGTTCTCGCGCAGGCGCGCCTCGTCGATCAGGTAGAAGGGCGTGTCGGACATGGCTCTCCCTCGGGTCAACAGACCCTGCGATATAGGGCGCATGTGACAGTGGCGCAACCGGATCAGTCGACTCGGATCGCATCCTTGGCCACGCTAAGTGCATAGCCTTTGCGGGAAATGTTGCGCACGAGAAGCTCGCTGACGAGCTGATTTCCGAGACTGTCGCGCAGGCGTTTGATCCGCGTGGCGCCCGCCGCCTCGTCGCAATCGGCCTCGTCCCGGCCCGAGATCATCGCCTCGATCTGCACGCCGGTGAGGATGTCGTCGTCCATCCGCGCCTCGGCCAGCACCGACAGCGTCTCGATCGCCGCCGGGGTCAGGGTGAAGCCCATATCGTTGAGCATCACCGCGTTTTCGCCCCGCAGGATGCGTAAGGACTGCACTTCGATCCCGGCGCGGCGAATCTCGGTCATCCGCTTGTTCAGCGCGATCAGCAGCAGAAGGAAGACGATCGTCGCGATCAGAAGCGCGGCGGCGAAGATCAGCAGAATGAAGATGATCACCCGGTAATTCGCCAGCACATCCGAGAACGCGGTGCCCGACTGTGCCAGCACCTCCAGCAGCTTGATCTCGGCTTGTGAGGGCAGATTGTCGTTCTGCACGAAGATCTGCTCGACCCGCGCGTTGAACGCATCCGCGTTCGGCAGATTCGCGAACAGCAGCACCGCGGCCACGGCGAGAATCGCGACCACGGCCACGATCCCGCCCACGACCGCGCGCGAACCGAGTCGTAAACTATCAGTAACGGAGGAAATATTGTCCGGCACTGGCCTTCCTTTGCTCCAAGCCATCGGGGCCGAATGTGGAGAGAACCGTCAGCAAGGTCCACCCATCGGCTTTCAGCTTCGGCGCCAATTCGCGCGCCGCCGCCTTTTTCGAACAGGCCGAGTCAGAGACCTGCGCCACCCCGTATTGCAGCTGCAACGGGTTGTCGCGCTTGGCCTTGTAATCGGCATAGCACTCGGCCTGCGCGACCGAGGCAGAGGCGAGAAACGCCAATATGAGGACTACGTGTTTCATGTGGAACACGCTGCGCTCAACGCCCGTGTTATTCAATAGCCAAAGGGGGTTGGCCCGCCTGTTATCCGATAGCAGGGGGCCGTTATTGCCTGACTTTCGCCCCTCGGCCCAATCTCGGTTCATCGACGTCATGCGGCCTTCCGGGCTGCCGAGTGAAAGGACCGAAGCCATGAGCCTCAAGACCAAGGCCACCGCCGCCATCACCGCCCTCGCCCTCGCGCTGGGCTCCGTCGCAATCAGTGCTACGCCCGCCGCCGCGCTGGGCAAGAAGGACCGTCAGGCGCTGAGCATCCTGCTTGGGGTCGGGGCTGCTGCGCTGCTCCTCGACGGGATGAACAAGAAGGATCACAAAGCGAAGAAGGCGCAGCCGCGCTACGAGAGCTGGCAGGACCGCCAGCGTCGTCTGGCGCGCGAACGCCGCGAGCGCGAGCGCCGCGAAGCCGAAGCTCGCCGCCAGCGCGCGCAGGAGCGTTACGACCGCGACCACCGTCGCTATAGCCATGATCGCGACCGCATCCGTCTGCCCGCGCAATGCGTGCAGCGTGTGAAGACCGGCCGGGGCTGGGGCGAGGTGGTTTCCGCCTCCTGCCTCGATCGCCGCACCGAGCGCCGCCTGCCCGCCAACTGCGCCTTCACGATGAAGACCGGCCGTCACGGCGTCGAGAAAGTCTATGGCAGCAACTGCCTCGAGGATCGCGGGATCCGTCTCAGCCGGCGTTAAGTGATGCGGCAGACGCCATAAGAGCGTCGTCGAGCAGTGCGGGGGCCTTCGGGTCCCCGCTTTTTCATTGAACAGGCCTGCCGTTCCGGGGCATTCCGAACTCATGGCACAGAACCCCGATTTCTCTTTCGAAGAAGCCGCCTTCGCGCGCGGCCTGACCATCGTTGCAGGCGTGGACGAGGTGGGCCGCGGTCCGCTTTGCGGTCCGGTGACGGCAGCGGCGGTCATTCTCGATCCCGCCCGCATTCCCGAAGGTCTCAACGACTCGAAGAAGCTCAACGCAAAGCGCCGCGCCGATCTGGCCGCGCAGATCATGGACTGCGCCGAGTTCTGCGTGGCCCATGCCAGCGTCGAGGAAATCGACGAACTCAATATCTACCACGCCTCGCATCTCGCGATGTGCCGCGCGGTCGAAGGGCTGACCCGCGCCGCCGATCATGTCCTTGTCGACGGCAACCGCGTGCCGCGCGACCTGAAGTTGTCCAGCGAGCCGGTCGTGAAGGGAGACGCCCGCTCCTTGTCGATTGCGGCGGCCTCGATCCTCGCGAAAGAGGCCCGCGATTTGCTCATGGTGGATTTGGCGCAACAGTATCCGGGCTACGGCTGGGAGCGGAATGCGGGCTACCCGACCAAGGACCATCTGCAGGCGCTTCTAGATTTAGGGGTCACCCCCGTTCATAGACGAAGCTTCAAGCCGGTCCACAATATCTTGTGCCAAGCTAATTATATAACCCCTTGATTCAAAAAAGAAATTGACGATGAATCGCCTTTGACTCATTTTTATAGCCATAGATCGGCACAAAGCCGGCTCCCAGATATTGGGCCCTGAGGCGGGCAGTTAAGAGGCTAAAAATGGCAAAGACCAAGACTCCGGTGGTGCGCAATGCACTGCCCCTGAACGAAATTCTGGATGGCGATTGCATCGAGATGATGAACTCGCTGCCCGAGGACAGTGTGGACCTGATCTTCGCCGATCCGCCCTACAATCTACAGTTGCGCGGTGACCTGCACCGCCCCGATAATTCCAAGGTCGACGCGGTCGATGACGCTTGGGACCAGTTCGGCTCCTTCGCGCATTACGACAATTTCACCCGCGACTGGCTGAAGGCCGCGCGCCGCATCCTCAAGCCGAACGGCGCGATGTGGGTGATCGGCTCCTATCACAACGTGTTCCGCATGGGCGCAGAGCTGCAGAACCAGGGCTTCTGGATTCTCAACGACGTCGTGTGGCGCAAGTCGAACCCGATGCCGAACTTCCGCGGCAAGCGCCTGACCAACGCGCATGAGACGCTGATCTGGGCGTCGAAATCCGAAGGCGCGAAATACACCTTCAACTACGAGGCGCTGAAATCGCTCAATGAAGGGGTGCAGATGCGCTCCGACTGGGTGATCCCGATCTGCAATGGCGGCGAGCGTCTGAAGGATGCGAACGGCGAGAAAGCCCACCCGACCCAAAAGCCCGAGGCGCTGCTGCACCGTATCCTCGTCGGCACCACCAATCCCGGCGACGTGATCCTCGACCCGTTCTTCGGCACCGGCACGACCGGCGCCGTGGCGAAGATGCTCGGCCGCGATTTCATCGGTATCGAGCGCGAAGAGGCGTATCGCGAAGTCGCGCTCAAGCGCCTCGCCAAGATCCGCAAGTTCGACAAGGAAGCGCTGGAAGTTTCCACCTCGAAACGCGCCGAGCCGCGTGTGCCCTTCGGCCAGCTGGTCGAACGTGGGATGCTGCGCCCGGGCGAAGAGCTCTATTCGCTCAACGGTCGGCACAAGGCCAAGGTCCGCGCCGATGGCACGCTGATCGGCGACGACGTGAAAGGCTCGATCCATCAGGTCGGCGCCCATCTCGAAGGCGCGCCGAGCTGCAATGGCTGGACCTACTGGACGTTCAAGCGCGATGGCAAACAGGTCCCGATCGACCTGCTGCGCCAGCAGATCCGCGCCGAGATGAACTGAGGCTCAGCCCTCTCTCAAGAATTAGAAGTTACCGCCGGTGCCGAGGGCCGCTCCTCGGCACGCGCCTTGCCCCGCCGTGCGAAACGGCGGGGTCTTTTCGTTTGAGAAAGAAGAGGGGGCTCTGCCCCCGCGCGTGCCGCGCTCCCCCGGGATATTTGAACAAGAGCGAAGAGCCGGATTTCGGCTTGGCGGAAATATCCCGGGGTGAATGGCCGCAGGCCAGAGGGGCAGCGCCCCTGCCGCATTCAGGCCTGGCCGAGGCGGGCGCGCAATTCGCGCAGCACCGGCAGGGTGGCGCGGACCTTATCGGGGCCGAGATCGCGCACGATCCCTCCGATGATCGGCATCAGCGAGGCCAGAGCCGCATCGCGCGCCCGCCGACCGGAGGGCGAGAGCGATACCCATTTGCGCCGCGCATCGTCCCAGTCGGGCCGGATATGCACATGTCCCGCCCATTCCAGCTTGGCGAGCGTGTTGGTCATCGCACCGCGGGTCACATGCAGCGCCTCGGCCAGTTGGGCGGGCGTGCGCTCTTCGTTGATATGGGCCAGCAGGTTGAGCACCGAGAAATGCGAGATCTCCATGCCCTTCGGCAGGGCGCGGCTCACGACGTTGCGCGCCAGCTGATCGGCCATGAAGACCTCGGCGAACAGCGTCGCGGCGAGCGGATCGTTCTCGGGCGGGGTGCTCACGGTCCGTCGAAGCTCCGGTCATGGAAGAGGGACCGCAGGCGCGCGCGCACCGCGTCCACCTGATCGAGATCGAGATCGACGAGGGTCACGCCGGGCTCGGTGCCGCCATCGGCCAGAACCTTGCCCCACGGATCGACCGCCAGCGAATGGCCCCAGGTCCGGCGCGGCCGACCGCCATGCGCGGCATGGGTGCCGCATTGCGCGGGCGCCAGCACGAAGCAGGTATTCTCGATCGCGCGGGCACGCACCAGAACCTCCCAATGGGCGGCCCCGGTCGTGTCGTTGAACGCCGCCGGGATCGTCAGCACCTGCGCCCCGGCCTGCGCCAGCGTCCGGTAAAGATGCGGGAAGCGCAGGTCGTAGCAGACCGACAGGCCCAGCTGGGCGTATTTCGTGGCGCCCAGAACCGCCTCGCGCCCAGGGCGGTAAGCCTCAGATTCGCGGTAGCGTTCGGTCTCGGACACGTCCACGTCGAACATGTGGATCTTGTCGTAGCGGGCTTTAATATTGCCCTTGCGCCCGATCAGGAAGGAGCGATTGGCGAAGCGCGCATCGTCCCCCGATTTCAGGCAGAGCGAGCCGATCAGGATATAGACGCCAAGGCGCTCTGCCTCGTTGCAAAGCGCCTCCAGCGTCGGATCGTGATGCTCGTGATGCAGGGCCGCGTTCTGATGGGCGCGATCCGACGAGATCAGATTGGTGCATTCCGGCGTCGCGATCAGCTGCGCACCTTTCGACGCGGCATCGCGGATGAAGTCGAGCGTGACCGGCAGGTTCTGTGCCGGATCATCCGTTACCGAAAGCTGAACGAGCGCCGCCTTCATCGCGTCAGCTCGCCAGCATCTGATCGAGCTTGCCCGAATGTTCGAGCGCATGCAGCTCGTCGCAGCCGCCGATCGGCTCGTCGCCGATGAAGATCTGCGGGACGGTCCGGCGGCCATTCGCGCGCTGGGTCATCGCGGCGCGCAGTTGCGGCTCGCGGCCGACATCGGTTTCCTCGTAGGAGATGCCCTTCTTGTCCAACAGGCGCTTGGCCATGATGCAGAAGGGGCAGGTGCTGGTGACGTAGATTTCGACGCGTTTCATTCTCAATTCCCTTTGGTCTGCGAGACTATAGGGATTTAGGGTGCCTTCGCAACGCGTGCCAGTGTCACAGTGCAGATCGGCTCTGCACCTGCGCTCAACGCCGCCTCCGTCGCGGCGGAAAGCGTGGCCCCCGAGGTCATCACGTCATCGACGATAAGGAGCGGGCGCCCGCGCAGCAGCGCGGCGCGGCGCGGCGTGACGGTGATCGCGCCGTCGAGATTGGCGTGCCGCTCATCGCGGGTTTTGCCCTTCTGGCTCGACGTGGGGCGGGCGCGGGTGAAGAGATCGGCGCAATAGGCGTGCCCGGTGCGGTGGGCCAATGCGCGCGCCAGCTCCGCCGCTTGATTGTAGCGCCGTCGCAGCAGCCGCAGCCGATGCAGAGGGATCGGTGCGATCAGCGTGTCGGGCGTCAGCAGCGGTCCGGCCGCCCGCGCCATCCAGTCGGCCAGCGGCGGCACCAGATCGAGCCGGTCGCCATGTTTCAGCGCTAGCACAAGATCGCGCCCGGTGCCCGAGTAATGCATCACCGTGCGTCCCCGCGCCCAGGGCCGCGGATGGGTGAGGCAGTCATCGCAAAGGATGGCCGTCTCGCTTTCGCCGGGCAGCGGCGTGCCGCAGGCGTCGCAGACCGTTCCGCGCGCGAAAGTGGCCTCGGACCAGCACGCACCGCAAAGGCCGAAATCCGTACCGACCGCGTCGCCGCAGGCGATGCAGCGCGGCGGGAAGAGCGCGCGCAATCCCAGACGTCCCGCCGCTAGCATCCGGCTTCGAACCTCGTTAAGGGTTTCTGCCATGGATACGCCGCCCCTTCTGACCGACCGCGCCGCGCTCGAGCGCCACAGACTTCGCGCCGCCCGTGCGCCCGAACTGTTTCTGCATGAGGACGCGGCGGCTGAACTTGAGGAAAGGCTGCAAGAGGTTAACAGAACCTTTACGGAGCCGGCGCTGATCGCCGCTTTTCCCGAGCCGTGGCGCGAAATTCTTCCCGAGGCGAAGATCGTGGCCGATACGGATGTGCTCGATCTCGAGGAAGGCGCGCATGATCTGGTGGTCCACGCGCTGTGTCTGCATTGGGCGAATGATCCGGTCGGGCAGATGGTGCAGGCGTCGCGTGCGCTGAAACCCGACGGGCTTTTCATCGGCGTGATGTTCGGCGGTCAGACTCTCAATGAGCTGCGCGCGGCGCTGGCGCAGGCCGAGGCCGCGATCACCGGAGGCCTGAGCCCGCGGATCGTGCCGATGGGCGAAATTCGTGATCTCGGCGCGCTGATCCAGCGGGCGGGGCTGGCGCTGCCGGTGGCCGATGCCGTGACACGCAAGGTGACCTACGAGACGCCGCTGCGGCTGTTGTCGGACCTGCGCGCGATGGGCGAGACCAATGCGCTTGCCGCCCGCGATCGCCGCTTCCTGCGCCGTGACGTGCTGACCGAGGCGCTGCGACTTTATATCGAGACCTATCAGGAGCCCGATGGCCGGGTGCGCGCGACCTTCGATATGGTCTGGCTCACCGGCTGGAAGCCGCATCCCGATCAGCAAAAACCGTTGCGTCCGGGGTCCGCGGCACAGCGGCTCGCCGATGCGCTGGGCACCACCGAACGCCCGAGCGGCGACAAGCCCGGCTCAGCCTAGCGCGTCGAGGAAAGACTTCGACCACCAATGCACGTCATAGGTGGTCAGCCCCGTCATCAGCGACCGATAGCGTTCCCGCCGTTCGCCGCGCGACATCATCAGCGCGGTCAGCATCGAGGTCGCGACCTGTTCGGGATCGTGCGGGTTCACCATCAGCGCCGCATCCATCTGCTCGGCCGCGCCCGCGAATTGCGACAGCATCAGAACGCCGGGATCGTCGGGGTTCTGCGCCGCAATGAACTCCTTCGCCACGAGGTTCATCCCGTCCATCAGGGGTGTCACCAGCGCGACATGCGAGGCGCGATAGAGCCCCGCCAGCACTTCGCGCGGCACTGCGCGGTTGATGAAGCGGATCGGGACCCATTGGATGTCGGCGAATTGGCCGTTGATGCGGCCCGAGAGATGCTCGGTCTCTTCGCGAATATCGTCATAGGCCTGCACGCCCTCGCGGGTCGGCGGCGAGATCTGCAAGAGCGAGACGTAACGATGCCAGTCCTCGTGCCGCTCGAGAAATTCGCCGAATGCGCGGAAGCGATGCGGCACACCTTTGGAATAATCCAGCCGGTCGACGCCGATCATCAGCCGGCGGTGATCCTTCACGATCCCGGCGGGCAGTTTATCGAACTCGGTCTCCGCCAGTTCCTGAAACTCTCGCGCATCGATCGAAATCGGGAACGCGGCGATCCGGCATTGGCGGGGCGAGAGGTGCACGTAGCCCGCGCCCAGATTGGAGGCGTCGGCGATCTCGATCATCGAGTGGAGACAGGCGCGCACGTCGCGCTCTGCCTGAAGGCCCACGAGGTCGTAATTCGCGATCCACTGGCAGACCTCGCGCCCGTTGGGCAGGGCCTGCATCGCGGTCGGGCCGGGGAAGGGCGTGTGCAGGAAGAAGCCGATCGGATTGGTCACGCCCATCAGGCGCAGCTCGTAGGCCAGCGGCAGCAGATGGTAATCCTGCACCCAGATCCGGTCATTGGGCTTGAGGAACGGTGCCACGAGTTTCGCGATCCGTCGGTTCACCTGCTTGTAGACGCCCAGATATTCCTGATGGATATCCATCAGATCGGCGCGACCGTGGAACAGCGGCCAGAGCACCGAATTCGAATATCCCGCGTAATAGTTGTCCTGCTCTTCCTCGGTCAGATCGAAGCAGTAGCGCTTGAACGGCCCGCCCTCGATCTCGCGCAACTCTGCGGCAGGCGTGTCGGCAATCTCGCCCGAGGTGCCGATCCAGATGCCGCCGGTTTCCTCCAGCACATCGCCAAGCGCCACGACCAGGCCGCCCGAGGGATTGGCCCCGGTGGGAATGCGGTTGGAGATGCAGATCAGGCGGCCCATTCGTCGTTCCTTATTCAGCGTGCCACGGCAGCGGCGAGCCAGGCGCGGACATCCATCGGCTCGTCAAGGTGATAGCGCGCGACGCTCTCTCCGTCACCGACCTTGATGCCGAAGCCGCCATGCGCCTCTGCCCAGGCCAATGCGGGCTCGTCGGTCGTGTCGTCGCCCGCATAGACCGGATTGCGACCGCCGAACTGCACGAGGTCGGACAGGATCGCCAGGGCGCCATCCTTCGAGAACCCCTCGGGACGGATTTCGACCGCCATTTTCGCGGGCTGGATCGTGAAACCGTCATAGCGCGCGGTCAGCTCTTCGGTGAAGGCTTCCACTTTGCCTTGCTTGGCGGGGTTGGAGCGGAAGTGGATCGCGGCGCCGTGGCTCTTGTCTTCAAAAATGAGATCGTGGTCCTGAGCGAACCCGGCCAGATCCTCTTTTACCGCGCCCAGATGTTGTGGGGTCTCGGCCATCGGCGGCTCCATTCCGCGCGCTTCCGAGCCGTGGGAGCCGACCATCAGCCCGTCGAACCCGTCGAGAAAACGTTCCAGTTCGTGCAGGGATCGCCCCGAGACAACCGCGAGCGCCCCATTGAGCGCCTCAGAGAGTTGTTCGAGCAAACGCGGCAGATTTTGCGGCACGATCACCGCATCCGGGCGGGGCGCTATGTCCACCAGACATCCGTCGAAATCTAGGAACAACGCGTCTCGCGACGGGTCGAGAGCGGGCGGGGCCGGTTTTTTCCCGGTCATGTCATCCATTGCCATGTGAAGACCGTAAGTGATCCTGTCCCGGTTGAATAGGCCGCATTGGCACAGATCGGGAAACCCGTTAAGTCGGGTGGAAGTTCCGCGATAAATGACGACAGGACAGTGACACGATGACCAACGCCGCAAATCCGCGCCTTGCCCATGCCCCCGCCGATCACCCGCCCGTCAAGGAAGCGAAGATCGGTCTGCTCGTCGCCAATCTCGGAACCCCGGACAACACCGATTACTGGTCGATGCGTCGCTATCTGAACGAGTTCCTCTCGGACCGGCGCGTGATCGATTACCCGGCATGGAAATGGCAGCCGTTGCTGCAGCTCATCATCCTGTCGAAGCGGCCTTTCACCTCGGGTGCGAACTACAAGACGATCTGGAACAACGAGGCGGGCGAAAGCCCCCTGATGACGATCACCAAGCAGCAGGTCGCGAAGCTGCGCGATGCGGTCTCGGCGCGCTACGGTCAGGAGGTCGTCGTCGATTACTGCATGCGCTACGGCAATCCCTCGACCCAGTCCGTCGTCGACCGGATGGTCGAGCAGGGCTGCGAGAAGATCCTGTTCCTGCCGCTTTATCCGCAATATGCGGGCGCCACCTCGGCCACCGCGAACGATCAGTTCTTCCGCGCGCTGATGAAGCAAAAGCGCCAGCCCGCCGCACGCGTCGCGCCGGAATATTTCGACAAGCCCTCCTATATCGACGCACTCGCGCAATCGGTGGAGCGGGTCTATGCCACGCTCGACGAGAAGCCCGACGTGTTGGTCGCCTCCTATCACGGGATGCCAAAGCGCTATCTGATGGAAGGCGACCCCTACCATTGCCAGTGCCAGAAGACCTCGCGTCTGCTGCGCGAACGGCTCGGCTGGGACAAGGACGGGATCGACACGACCTTCCAGTCGGTCTTCGGCACCGAGGAATGGCTCAAGCCCTACACGGTCGAGCATGTCGCGGAGCTGGCGAAGCAGGGCAAGAAGAACATCGCAGTGATCTCGCCCGCCTTCAGCGCGGATTGCATCGAGACGCTCGAAGAGATCAACGGCGAAATCCGCGAGGCATTCGAGCACGCGGGCGGTGAGAAATTCACCTATGTCCCCTGTCTCAACGACGACGATCTGCACATCGAGGCGCTGATGGAGGTGGTCGGAGAAAACCTCGCCGGTTGGATCGACTGATAAAACTGTCGCGATCTGCGACGTCCTGCCTCACAGATTCGTGAGTGTCTTTTCTTATAAGTTCTGACGCGGGGGCAAGGGATCGCCGTGAAGGCGTACCCTGCGGACCGGCAACGACCGGGCCGCTCAGAGCAGAAAGGAAAGAGAATGCTCAAGACTATGGGACTGGTCGCCTTGGCGGCTCTCTATGCTGGCGCTTCCTGGGCCGGGCACGCAAATCCGTGGGCGACCGAGGATGACGTGATTTACAACCAAGAGCACGAGGATAACCTCGTGAAATCCATCGATACGCCCGGCGAAGACGAGATGCTCGGCGTCATGGTACGAAGCACCCATGGCAAGCTCGACGGCTTGACGGGCGGTTCGGGATCGGGCGGCGGCACTGGCGGCGGCACGGGTTCGGGCAGCGGCGCTGGTGGTTCGGGCGGCGGGTCCGGCCATGGCGGCGGCAAAGGTGGTAACCACTGACCCCTATCCAATGAATTGAAAACCCTCGGGACTGCGTGGTCCCGAGGGTTTTACTTTGTCCGATCGGCGGCGCGGCTCAGATCAGCAGCACCTGCGTGCCGATCTTCGCGAAGCCGAACAGCTCCTGGATATGTTCGTTGTACAGACCGATACAGCCGTTCGAGCTTTTGCGGCCGATTTTGCGCGTGTCATGCGTGCCGTGGATTCGGTAATAGCGCCACGAAAGATACAGCGCATGGGTCCCCAGCGGGTTATCGGGGCCCGGCGGCACGTAATCGGGCCATTCCGGATTGCGCTTCTTCATCGAGGGCGTGGGCGCCCAGCTCGGCCCTTCGACCTTGCGGATCACCGAGGTCCGGCCGCGCCGCGTCAATTCTTCCGATACCGGTACCGAGGTCGGATAGAGGCGGTAGATCGACTGATCCGCCGACCAGTAATGCAATGCCCGCGAATGGGTATCCACAAGGATCGCCCCACCGCGAAGGTTCGAGAAGTAGGGTTGCCAGTCGCGGTTCTGGAAGCTCGAAATATTGCGGCGCTGGTTGGTAAAGGCGTTCGTCTCGAACTGCTCCTGACCGTAATCGGGCGTTTGCGCACGGGCGGGCAGCGCGAGCCCAGCACCAAGGCAGGCGGCGGCGCCGAGGAAGGCGCGGCGATCGAAAGGCTTGCGCGTATTGGGCATCTCGGGCTCCGGGTTCGCGATGGGGTCAATTGCGATAAATATAATGTGATCGCGCGGCGGCGGCAAATCAAACTGGCGGGGATGTGCCCGCAAAGCGACAGAGGGGTTTGCGCGGCTGGGGACAAGCGTGTAATGCAGATTGACGTTTTAACGAGGGACGGACCAAAGATGTTGCGCGCTTCTGTATTTGCGGTCTCCGCGATTGTGGCTCTGGCGGCTTGCCAGCCGACCGACACGCAGCCCAAGCTCGGGCCCGATGGCCTGCCGCTGCCGAAAGTCTACAACATCACTGCGAGCGATCGCTCGGTGATCCCGCAGCGCGTGCTTGAATCCGTGAACAGCCTGCGTTCGGCGCGCGGTGCTGCGCCGCTGGTGCTGAACGACGCGCTGACCACGGCGGCGCTGGCCCATTCCAAGGACATGGCCGTGCAGAACCGCCCGTGGCACTGGGGCTCCGACGGCTCCTCGCCGCTGAGCCGCGCGCAGCGCGCCGGCTATCCGGGGCAGGTGCTGGGCGAGAATATCTCCGAGACCTACGAGACCGAGATGGAGACCCTCTCGGCCTGGATGAAGGTCGCCGATACGCGCGACGTGATCCTGAACCCCGCGGCGACGCAGATGGGCTTCTCCTGGTATCAGGAGCCGTCCGGCAAGATCTGGTGGACGATGGTCACCGGCAACTGAGCCGAAGATCCGCTGCAAGCAAAAAGGGCCCCACGTGGGGCCCTTTGTCATTTCCGAGGGGATGTTGCGATCAGGGGAAGATGAAGATCGGCGTGCCGTCGCGGACCATCGCGTAGATGTCGCTGATTTCCTTGTCCTTCACCGCGATGCAGCCCGCGGTCCAGTCGCGACCCTTGCCTTTGTTCTTCCCGTCGCGGCCATGGATGAAGATGTCGCCGCCCGCCTTCTTGCCCTGCGATTCTGCGAAGGCCACCTGCTGCGGATTCGGATAGCTGATGCCGATCGACAGGTAATAGGCCGAATTCGGATTGCGCCGATTGATGTAATAGAGCCCTTCCGGGGTCTTGCCGTCGCCCTCGAACCGCTTCGGCCCGACCGGATCGCCGCCAAGGCCGATCTTGTACTTCTCCAGCACCTCGTCGCCATGCAGCAGATACATCATCCGCTGCGACTTGAAGATCTGGATCTGGGTCACGGCGGGGCCGTTATAGGATTTGAATTTGCTGGAATCGCCACAGGCGGCCAGCGTGGCAAGGGCGCATCCGCCCAAGAGGAGGGTTCGACGGTTCATGTTCGGCCTGTATTCGGAGACTGCTGTTTTGCAGTCTTTCTACCCGATTTTCGCCGTCGCATCTAGCGGGTGAAAAGGGCCGCAAGCTCCACATGAGCGGAAAACCGGAATTGATCCACCACCAGCAGCTTGTCGAGCGTGAAGCCCGCCGCGATCAGCGTCTCGGCGTCGCGTGCGAAGGTGACCGGGTTGCAGGAGACATGGACGAGCCGCTTGAGCTTCGACGCCGCGATCTCGGCGATCTGGGCCTGCGCGCCAGCCCGCGGCGGGTCGATCACCACCGCGTCGAACTTTGCCAGCTCGTCGGGCAGAAGCGGACGGCGGAACAGGTCGCGCGCCTCGGTGGAGACCCGGTGCAGGCCCTGCGACTGACGCCAGCCCTGATCGAGTGCCTCGGTCATCGCCGCGACCCCTTCGACCGCATGCACCTCGGCCAGTTCGGCCAGCGGCAGCGAGAAGGTGCCGCAGCCTGCGAAGAGATCGGCCACCTTTTTCGCATTGCCAATCGCCGCTTTCGCGAAGGCGGTCAGCACCGCTTCGCCGTGATGGGTGGCTTGCAGGAAAGCGCCCGGCGGCGGCACGACCTTGGCCTTGCCGAATTGCTGGATCGCCGGGCGGCGGCCCGCGATGACCTGTCCGTTCCAGCTGAGCCGGGCGAGATCGTGGCTGCGCGCCAGACCCGACAAAGCCTCGAATTGGGCCGTATCAGGGTCTTTTCCGCCCTGTGCCGCCAGTTCCAGCCCGGCCTCCGACAGGGTCAGGGTGAAGGCGATTTCGCCTTTGCGCGAGCCTGCAATCGCGGTGGCCTCGTGCAGCATCGGGATCGCGGCCAGCAGCTCGGGCCGCAGGATCAGGCAGTTCGGAATCTCGACGACCGTGTCCGAGGCGCGGGCGTGAAACCCGACCAAGGTGCCCTTCTTCGTGCGCCGTCCCGAAAGCGTCGCCCGCCTGCGGGAATTGAGCGGCGAGGTCGCGATGGTCATCTCCGGCACGGGCAGGTTGCGCGCGGCCAGTGCCTGACGCACCACGTCCATCTTCCATTCGGCGGTGAACGCCTCGGATGCGTGCTGCATCGAACAGGCCCCGCAGGAGCGGTAATGCGGGCAGGGCGCTTTGACGCGGTCGGGCGAGGGCGTCACGATCTTCGGCTGCGCGATGCGGCCGTCGATCACCTCGCCCTCGACCACTTCACCGGGAAGCGCCATGGCGACATGCACGGTCCCCTCGGGGCCATGGGTCACGCCGTCGGCATGCAGGGACAGTCGCTCGATTTCGTAGGTCATGCGCCTTCTCTAGCTGCGCGGCGCGGGTCAGAAAAGACCCTATTCCGCCGCATCCTCCGCGTCGTCGCAGGTCAGGAAGCCGCCGGACTGACGCGCCCAGTAGCGCGCGTAGAGCCCGTTCATCGCCAGCAGCTCGTCATGGCTGCCCTGCTCGACGATCCGGCCTTCCTCCAGCACCACGATCCGGTCCATCTCGGCAATGGTGCTGAGGCGATGGGCAATCGCCAGCACGGTCTTGCCTGCCATCACCCGGTGCAGCGCGCTTTGGATCTGCGCCTCCACTTCCGAGTCGAGCGCCGAGGTCGCCTCGTCCAGCACAAGGATCGGCGCGTTCTTCAGAAAGGCGCGGGCAAGGGCGATCCGCTGGCGCTGGCCGCCCGACAGCTTCACCCCACGCTCGCCCAGCTTGGCGTCATAGCCGCGATTGCCCTCGTGATCGGCGAGGCCGCGGATGAAGTGGTCCGCTTCGGCTTGCTTCGCGGCGGCGATCATCTCCTCCTCGGTGGCGTCGGGCTTGCCGTAGAGGATGTTCTCCCGTGCCGAACGATTGAACATCGCCGTTTCCTGCGTGACCATCGCGATGTTGCGGCGCAGGCTCTCCTGCGTGACCTCGCGAATATTCTGCCCGTCGATCAGAATAGACCCTTTTTCGGGGTCATAGAGCCTCAGCAGCAGCGCCACGAGCGTCGATTTCCCCGCGCCCGAGGCCCCGACGATCCCGATCCGCTCGCCATCCGCGATGGTCAGATTGATATCCGCGATCCCGCCGCTGCGACGCCCATAGGCGAAATCGATATTGTCGAACTGGATCTCACCTTCCACGTGGCGCAGCGTGCGAGCATCGGGCGCGTCGGTCAGGTCGTGCATATGCGCGAGCGTCCGCATCCCGTCCTCGGCCTCGCCGATATGGGTCCAGACGGACATAAGCGCCTGACTGACCCAGCCCGACATCTGCGACAGTCGGATCGCGATGGCGCCCGACGTGGCGATGGCCCCCGCAGTCGCCTCGCCCTGCGACCAGAGCCAGATCGCACCGCCCACCAGCATCACCGGAACGATCCCGGCATAGGCCATCTGCACCACGCGATAGAGGCTTTGGACCATGCCGAAGGAATAGGTCTTCTGGCGGAACTTCTGCATCGCCTCCAGCGCGGCGCGATCCTCGTGCTCCGCATGGGCGAACAGTTTCACCGTCTTGATATTGGTGACCGTGTCGACGACCTGCCCCGTCACCATCGCCCGCGCCGAAGCTCGCTCGCGCGAGCGTCCGCGGATATGGGGCAGGAAAAGGCGGATGATCAGGTAGAGTCCGAAGGTCCAGAACACGAGACCCACGGCTCCCCAACGGTCGATCTGCGCCAGAACGATCAGCGAGCCGACGATCGACGCCAGTGCGAAGAGCCCGGTATTGATGATCTCGGTGACGGTATCGGTGACGGCGCGCGCGGTCTGCATCTGCTTCTGCGCAATGCGCCCGGCGAAGTCGTTGTCGAAGAAGGTGACCGATTGGCCCATCGTCCAGCGGTGCAGGCGCGACAGCACCAAGGGCATCACATTGGGGCTGATCAGCAGGTTGTTGGTGGCGGAGCTGATGCCGAAGGTCAGGGGACGGATCAGCAGGAAGAACGCGACGAACAGAACTAGAAGCCCGACATTGGCCCCGATCACCGCGGCGCGTTCGCTGTTGAGCGCCGCGTCGATCACCTGACCCAGAAGCCAGGCGGAGACCACCTCCATCACGCCGGCGATGGTCGTGCCCAAGCTGGCCACGGCAATCGCGCCCCAGCTGCCCTTGAGGCACCAGCGGAAGAAAGCGCCAAGCTGGCGCGGCGGAGCGCCTTCGGCGGGGGAGAAGGGATCGAACATGAGTCTCTCTTTCCTCTCCCGATATAGTCGATTGCGGGGCGGTTCAAAGCGCGGCGAGCAAATCCTCGCGCGCCAGCGTAAATCCGGAGGCGATCCAGCGCGCTTCAAGCGCCTTAAGCGTATCTCCCAAAGCCTTGCCCTCATAGCGGGGCATCAGGTCTTTAGCTTGCACTGGAAATTGCTGTTTTGCGCCGAAATAGACCCTGTTTTGCCAGCCCTCCGGCATTTCCTGCCCCATCAGCGCATGGCGCAGAAGAAGCGCATCGGCCCCGGTCTCGGCCCCGAGTCTATATCCAAGGACCGCCGCGTCCTCACCGTCGGACAGCGAGGCGCGCAGGGCCTCGAGCTGCCTTGTGTCCTTCTTCGACAGGCGTAGCCGCTCGGCCACGTCTTCGCCGCCAATCGCCGCCAGCCTGCGGATCGGATCGGCGGGACGATCCTCGAGATGGACGAGCGGACCGAGCGCGGTCGCATCCGCGCCGGGCAGCACGGCCGTGAGAACCCCGCATTGCGCCATCGCCGCCACCGCGTGAACCGGATCGGGCGCGGCCAGCAACTTGCGCATCTCGCCGCCAAGCCGCTCGCGCGAAAGCGTTTCTATTCCGGCGATATTCTCGGCACAGGCGGCCAGCCCGTCAGGGTCGAGATCGTGCCCATACCACGCGGTAAACCGGAAGAAGCGCAGGATGCGCAGGTAGTCCTCGCGGATGCGCTCCTCCGCCTCGCCGACGAAGCGCACGTGGTGCGCCGCCAGATCTTCCAGTCCCGTTCCCAGCGGGTCGAGAATCGTGCCGTCCGAGCGGGCATAGAGCGCGTTCATCGTGAAATCGCGTCGCGCCGCGTCCTCCGCGATATCGTCGGAAAACGCGACCGTGGCGTGCCGCCCATGCGTCTCCACATCGCGGCGAAAGGTCGTGACCTCATGCGGATGACCGTCCGCAACCACCGTGACCGTGCCGTGATCGACCCCGGTCGGCACCGGCTTCAAACCGGCCGCCTTCGCAAGTTCGATCACCCGCTCGGGGCGCGCATCGCTGGCGATGTCGATATCGTTGACCGGCGCGCCCAAGGCGCTGTTGCGCACGCAGCCGCCCACCAGAAGCGCCTGATGCCCGCCCTCTTCGAGCATCTTCAGCACGCGTTGGGTCGGCTCTGCCTCGATCCAGTCTCCGGTCAATCTCATTCCGCCATCCGGTCCGCCAATGAGCGCAATATACGCGCGGTGGCGCCCCAGATGTAATAGGGCCCGTAAGGCGCCACGAAATAGCTGCGCCGGGAGCCGCGCCAGCGGCGCGACTCGACGCGAAAATTCCCGGGCGTGATATGCGAGAGCGGCACGGTGAACGCCTCGGCCACCTCGCCCGCTTCGGGGATGACCTCGAAGGGCGTGTGGATGCGCGCCAGCACCGGCGTCACCAGAAAGGACGTCACGGTCTCATGCGGATCGAGCGTGCCCAGCACCTCGACATGGGCGTGGGGCAGGCCGATCTCTTCCTGCGCCTCACGCAGAGCCGCGCCGACCGGGCCTTCGTCATCGGGATCGACCTTGCCGCCGGGAAAGGCGATCTGGCCGGGGTGATGGCGCAGATGCGAGCTGCGCTTCGTCAGATGCAGGCGCGGCTCCGGCCCGAACGTATCGAAGGCGACGAGAACGCCCGCAGGCCGCAGCTTGCGGCCCTCGGGCAGGATCACTTCCGGGTTCAGATCGTAATCCGAAGAGGGCCGCCCCGGTCGCGCCAAGGCGTCGAGAACCGGGGCGAGGGGATCACTCATTCGATCCCTCGTCCCCCGCTTCGCGCAGCGATCCGTCGGGGTTTTTCTGCGCCTCGAAGCCGAGCGTCAGCGGATCGAAAATGTAATGCGCGCCGCAGAACTGGCAGTCCGCGGTGACCGTGCCCTCATCGGTGGTCATATGCGCGATGTCGCGCGCCGAGTAGATCGAGAGCGACTGACGCACGCGATCGGCCGAGCAGGTGCAGCCGAACTCCACCCGCTGCGGATCGAAGACGCGCGGCCGCTCTTCGTGGAACAGGCGCACCAGCAGCTCGGTCGGCTGCACGGTCGGGCCGATCAGCTCCATATCCTCGACCGTGTCGAGCAGGATATTGGCGCGCGCCCAGTTCTCGCCTTCCTCGCCTTCGAGAATGTCATCGGCGGTCAGCAGGCCCTGATCGCCCGAGCCTTCCTGAGCGGCGAAGGGCGAGGCCGGCGGCATATGCTGCAGCATCACGCCGCCTGCGCGCCAGCTTTCGCCCTGACCGGGCAGGATCGAGCGCCCGAAGGACAGCGAGAACCGCGTGGGCAGCTGTTCGGATTGCGCAAAATAGGCCTCGGCGCAGGCGCGCAGCGAGCCTTCGGACAGTGGCGTGATGCCCTGATAGGGGGTCGTGCCTTTGCCTTGGTCGATCAGGATCGCAAAGTAACCCTGCCCGATCTGTTCGAATGGGTCGGCCTTGGGATCGAGCTTTTCTTCATCAAAGCTCGCCCAGGCCCGGATGCGGGCGGGCGCGCCCTCCTTCTCGGGGGCGTAGTAATCGGTGGCGATGATGCGGATCGGGCCGTTGCCGCGGATTTGCAGCGATAGCTTCCAGCGCAGCTTGACGGTCTGGCCGATCAGCGCGGTCAGAAGGGCGGCTTCGGCCACCAGCATTTCGACCGCGCGGGGGTAATCATGTTGCGACAGGACGGTGTCGAGCACGCCGTCGAGGCGGGCAACCCGGCCGCGGATGTCAGAGCGGTCGAGCTGAAACGGCAGAACTGTATCGTCCCATGCGATTTGGGATAGCTTGGACATGGTGCTCCTGAGGGGCTCAGAGGGGTTTTCGGGCGGCGCGGAGCCTGCCATACAGCCCCAATATAGGCGCGGCAACCGCAGACCCAAGGGAGAGCACATGATCGCGAGGTTCGGAGAGCGGGTGAAATCCGGTCAGCAGTATCGTTTGCGCCCCGGTGCCTACGCGATTCTGATCCGCGACGGGCGGGTGCTGCTGACCCATCAGGCGCATCCCATACCGGAGTTTCAATTGCCCGGCGGCGGGATCGATCCGGGGGAGGGGCCGATCGAGGCGCTGCACCGCGAGGTCTTCGAGGAAACCGGCTGGGCGATTACGGGGCTGCGCCGTCTCGGAGCCTATCGGCGTTTCACCTATATGCCCGAGTATGAGTTCTGGGCGGAAAAGCTTTGCTCCGTCTGGCTCGCGCGCCCGGTGCTGAAGCGCGGTCTGCCGCCAGAACCGCACCACACGGCGCATTGGGCCGATCCCGAAGAAGCGCTCGAACTGCTCGCGAATGAAGGCGAACGCGCGTTTTTCCAACGGTTCGTCCGTCGCTGAATAGTTTTGGGCGGTTCGTTCGCCTCAGATGTAGCTGAGCTGGTGCGTTCTCCTCTCAAGTCTCCCCGGGGGAATGGTCTCTGCAGTCTGACCCAAGCTCCGAACGTCGCTCGGTGCTGCCGGGGCCGTGAAATTCCAATACGCCAGCCGAGACATCGTCCCCGATTTCACCCTCCGCGAATGCCTCGGTCGCCCAATAGAGTGCATCCAGAAGCCCGGGCCCCGGCATCTGGGAAAACTTGCGGAGCATCCGGGCCAGCCGGGTTTGATCGATCATCTCGCCGCTGCGGTCGCTGGCTTCGGTAATCCCGTCCGAGACCAGCACCAGCCGATCGCCCGGGGTCAGTTGAACCGTGAGCGTCTCGTATTCGGCGCCCTCGATCAGGCCGATGGGAAGCCCGCCCTCGCCGAAAAACTCTACTGTGCCGTTGCGCCGTTGCAGGACCGGGTAGGGGTGGCCCGCCTGAACCAATTCCGCCTTGCCGGTGCGCAGGTCGACATCAGCATAGATAAGGGTGAAGTAGCTCTCGGTGCTCATCTCACTCAGCACGAGATCGTTGAGGCGCTGAGCGAGCTCCGCCGGGCGTCGTCCGCGCAATTCGCCCAGTGCGTTGCGGTAAATCGCGAGGTTCTGGCTGGGGGTGGTGCCGGAGAAGTAGCCTGCGACCCGCGCCATCATCAGGGCGGAGGTGATCCCGTGCCCCGACACGTCGATGCCGTATAGGCCCACCCGGCGCTCATTGATCGGAAAGAACCCGACGAGGTCTCCGCCGACATGGCCTGCGGGCCGCAAGAGCAGCGAGACATCCGCCGCCTCGAACCGCGCGTGTCGTGTCCGCACGAGGCTTTGTTGCAGTTTGCGTGCCTCTTGCAGGTCGCGGTCGATCACCTCCTGTGCCTCTCGTAACAGGCGGTTCTTCTCGCTCAACTCTTCCTGCATGGTCAGGATGCGGGCGCCCGCGCTCAGTCGCGCCCGAAGCTCCGCTCCGTTGACCGGTTTCGACAGGAAATCATCGGCGCCGCTTTCCAATCCACGCGTGACGTCCGTCTTGTCGGCCTTGGAGGTCAGGAGGATGAAATAGCCGTAACTTCGCCGCGGTAAGCCCCGGAAGACGCGGCAGAATTCAGGGCCGCTCATCCCCGCCATCATCCAATCCGAGATCACGATATCGGGCTCGCATTGGGCGCAGATCGCGATCGCCTCCTCCGCGCTTTCAGCTTCGCTCACCTGGTAACCGGAGCGGGACAGCTGCGCCGAGAGGATGCGGCGCTGCATACGGCTGTCGTCCACGACGAGAACGTGCCGCGCAGCGCCCGCCAATGGTCGTCCGCCCGCATCTGCGGGGGCCTCTTGTCTTTGCACCATCTGCATCATCCGAAACCTCTGCCCTCACGAAACCGCAAACTCCCTAAGATTCGGTGAAAACCAGCCCGGATCAGACGTTAAGAAAATCGAAAGGCTGCGGCGCTACGGTCAGTCTCGGGTGGAGTCGGATCGAGTGGCCTGGAGGGCGTGATGATTGATTGGGATCGGGTGCAGGAACTGCGCTCGGAAATTGGCGCCGATGGCTTTGCCGAGGTCGTGGACCTTTTTCTCGACGAGGTCGAGGCCGTGGTGATGGGGCTTGGCGGACGTCCCGACCGGGTCGAAGAGGATTTGCACTTCTTGAAAGGGTCCGCCTGGAATCTCGGGTTCCGCGATTTCGGCGGGGCCTGTCAGCAGGGAGAACGAATGGCCGCCGCCGGACGCGCCGTGGAGGTCGATCTGAGCGCGATCCGCGAGACCTATAGCCTGTCCAAGACGCAGTTCATGGGGCGGTTATCGGAGTTCACTCCGGCGGCATAGGGCGCGGTGCTGAGCAGTTTGAGCTGCGCCGAGCACATATTGCACGAAGCTGCACCCGTTGGGCGCGGGTGCGGCCATATTTTGGGAATTGGCGTGCCTATCGCGGGCCGTAAGCGCAGGAGTCGAGAATGTAGAAAAGGCTCCACAGTCCAAAAGCGGCGAAGGACCAGTGTGTTTCGTCGGTCTGGCGGCCGCTCTATCGAACTGAAGGCCTCAGATAAGAAACTCAGCCAAGGTTTCGTCTTCGGTGATGTCGCGCCAGACGAAGCCCTCGGCGTCGAGCTTCGCGAAGAGCTCTGTGAAGTTCTCGGCGCGTTTCGTTTCGATCCCGATCAGGACCGAGCCGAAGTTCCGCGCCGATTTCTTCAGATACTCGAAGCGCGCGATATCGTCGTCAGGGCCAAGCATCTGAAGGAAGTCCTTCAGGGCGCCGGGGCGCTGCGGCAGGCGGAGGATGAAGTACTTCTTCAGACCCGAATAGCGCTGGGCGCGTTCGCGCACCTCCGGCAACCGCTCGAAATCGAAATTACCGCCTGAAGTCACGCAGACCACGCGCTTGCCGCGGATCGTCTCGGCCAGTTCGGGCAGGATGTCGACAGACATAGCGCCGGCGGGCTCAAGCACGACACCTTCGACGTTCAGCATCTCAAGCATCGTGATGCAGATGCGATCCTCCGGTGCGAGATGAACCTGCTCGGGCGTGACCCAACCAAGCTCCGCGAAGGGGCGCGCGCCGATCCGGGCCACAGCTGCGCCGTCGACGAAACTGTTCACCTGCGAGATCGTCACGGGCTCATGCGCCTTGACCGCAGCGGTGAGGCTCGCTCCGCCCAAAGGCTCGACGAAGCGAAATTCCGTAGCGGGGGCGGTCGCGCGCAGATAGCCGGTGACGCCCGCGGCCAAGCCGCCGCCGCCCACGGGCAGGATGACCATATCCGGAGCGCCGCCCAACTGGTCGAGGATCTCCACCCCGACCGACGCCTGCCCCTCGATCACATCCGGATCGTCGAAAGGCGCGAGGAAATGCGCCCCGGCCTCGCGGCAAAACTCCTGCGCCGAAGCCAGCGTGTCGTCGAAATAATCGCCCGTGAGAACGATCTCGACCGCATCTCCACCAAAGGTCTTGGTCTTGTCGATCTTCTGCTGCGGCGTCGTCACCGGCATGAAGATCGTGCCTTTCACCCCGAAATGCCGACAGGCGAAGGCCACGCCCTGCGCGTGGTTCCCGGCGCTCGCGCAGACGAAATGCGCCGCCGACGGATCGCGCTCGCGCAATTTGCGCATAGCGGTGAAGGCGCCGCGGATCTTGTAGGAGCGCACCGGCGTCAGGTCCTCGCGCTTGAGCCAGACCTCGGCGTCGAAGCGTTTCGACAGGTGGGCATTGAGCTGCAGCGGCGTCGGCTCGAAGAGCGCACGCAGCGCGCGGGTGGCGGCTTGGGCGGAAAGGGCGAACTCACTCATACCGCCAGATGTGACGCGCGCCGCCCGCTTTGGCAAGCTCAGACGAGGGCGCGTTGCTCGACAAAATGACCGTAGAGCGTCGTTACGATCGACAGCAGCAGCATCACGGTGGGCACAGCGAAAAGCAGCTTGAGCGCGACCACGACCATATCATCCGCGAGGTCATGTGGCGCTTGTATCGAAAGCATGTTCACCGCAACGAAAGGGAGTACCACGAGAAATGCCAGCAGAGTGAGCAAAGCGAAGCCACGCCACTGGCCGCGAGTCGCGCGCCAACTGTCGCGGATCGTGGCGCCGCCGATCGCGGCCCCGGGCAGGGATACTCCGAGACGGAGCATGAAGGCATACAGGGCAATGAAGAATGCCAGCCCCACCACGGCGAGTAGAACGGCTTCAGCGGTCTGGTTCGGAATGATTTCCTGCGCCGCGAGGGCGAAAAGAAAGACAATCGCGGCTCCCAGAACCATGATCGCCATGGCATAGAGCGTGATCACTATGCCACGCCAGAAATAGCTCACGTCGCGGCGCAGATGAATCCGCGGCAGCCAGCCGACGCGCTCGCCGAGCAGGATGAACCTGTGCCAGTTCACCGCCGCGATGATCATCGGGATCGGCAGGATGAACGTGTTGAAAACCACAATGAACAGTGATTTTTCGAAACTCTGGTATTGTGATGCTCCGGCCTGCATCACGCTCTCGATAAGCCACTGCTGCCCGATGATCATGATCAAGAGAAGAAGCGCCGATATCCGAAGGGTCTGCCGCCAATTTCCAAAGACCTGCCGGAACGAGTGTCCGAAAACCCCCAATACATTCATCACTTTGCCCCCAAAGAATGTCATTTAACAATTCACCGTTGGGGCTCGATCTCACCGCAGTCAAAGCACGTTCGGCGCGCCTTGGTTGAATTCTCCGTGTGATCGAGGTGGAAAAGAGCGAGTCACCGCCGGCTCACCTTCGCTTTGAGCGAAGCCTTGCGCATTTTGCAAAGGCTGCCGCTTTTTTGCCCACTTTCGACGCTAATCGTGCTGAAACTGTGTTGCGAGCAACAAAAGAGGAGGGCCGCATGCGCCTGAGAAAAACTTCGATTGTCGCCCTTGTCGCGGCGAGCTTCGTCGTCGCCCCGGTGGCGACCAGCCATTTCACCGGCGCGGATGCCGCATTTGCCAAGAACGGCAACGGTGGCGGAAATGGCGGTGGAAACGGCGGCGGCAATGGTGGTGGCAATGGCGGGGGCAAAAGCAACGCAGGCGGCAAGTCCGGCGCGGCGGGCAAATCCGCATCGGCCGGGCGCGCGACGAGCCACGGCAATTCCGGCAAGGCTGCAACGCATGGCGGCGGCCCTGCGAAATTCCTCGATGATCTCTTCTCCGGCAAGCTGCAGAAGAAGTCGCAGCATACCAACCGCTCCGCTGTGAAAACGGCGTCGCGCGGGACCACCGCGACGAAGAAACGCTCGACCACTCCGACCGAATACGCGGTCAACGAGTCGCCGCGTCCGAACGGGAAGCCGAGCCTGAGCGAGGATGAGCTGCGCAATCACGGCGCGCTGGCCTCCGAACTGAAGGGCTTGAACGCGGCCCATGCCAGCGCGACCGCGCTCGCAAACGCTTCGCCGAACAGTCAGGTGGGCCGGATCGCGACCTATCGCGACGCGGTTCTGGCCGCTGGCGAAGCCGAACAGAACCTGACCGACGCGCAGGACGCTGTTGCCGCGCTCGAGGCGCAGGACGTCCGCAGCGTGGAGGATATTCAAGCCGAAATCGACGCGCTCGAGCCTGGGGTTGAGGGCTATGACGACGCGGTCGCGACTCTGGAGGAAGAGAAGGCTGCCGCGACGACCTATGAGGCCGATCTGGCCGCTGCGCAGCAGAAGGTTACGGATCTGGAAACCGAGATCGCCAACTCGACCACCGACGAGAACGACGCGCTTCTCGCCGCCTCGAACGGGCGCGAGCTTTCGCCCGAGGCGCTCGCCTATCTGCACGAGCTGCTCGATCTGCCGCCGCCGGAGACCGCGACGGAAGAAGCTCCCGCGGATGGCGATGTGGCAACCGGCGACGGGACAACTGCTGACGGGACGACCGCGGAAGGCGATCTCGCCTCGAGCGGCGAAACCACCGATCCGCTCGTCGACCCCTCCACCGAGAGCTGATCTCGCGCATTGCACATGCGAAAGGGCCGTCCTTCGGGGCGGCCCTTGTTCATTGGAAAAAAAGCTTCTATTCCGTCGCGGAACAAGAAAACCGGGAGATGCCGCATGTCCGCACCCAAGAAAGTCGTGCTTGCCTATTCGGGTGGCCTCGATACCTCGATCATCCTGAAATGGCTGCAGACCGAATACGGTTGCGAGGTCATCACCTATACCGCCGATCTCGGCCAGGGCGAGGAGCTCGAGCCGGCGCGCAAGAAAGCCGAGATGCTCGGCATCAAGCCGGAGAACATCCATATTCTCGACGCGCGCGAAGAATTCGTCCGCGATTTCGTCTTCCCGATGTTCCGCGCCAATGCGGTCTATGAAGGGCTCTATCTGCTGGGCACCTCGATCGCGCGGCCGCTGATCTCCAAGCATCTCGTCGAGATCGCGCATAAGCATGGCGCCGATGCGGTGGCGCATGGCGCGACCGGCAAGGGCAACGATCAGGTGCGCTTTGAATTGTCGGCCTATGCGCTCGACCCGTCGATCAAGGTGATCGCGCCGTGGCGCGAATGGGATCTCTCCTCGCGCACGAAGCTTCTGGAATTCGCCGAGGCGAACCAGATCCCGATCGCCAAGGACAAGCGCGGCGAAGCGCCGTTCTCGGTCGATGCGAACCTGCTGCACACCTCGTCGGAGGGCAAGGTTCTGGAAGATCCGGCCGACATGGCGCCCGATTACGTCTATCAGCGCACCGACGATCCGATCACGCAGGCCCCGAACGAGCCGGAATTCATCGAGATCGGTTTCGAGAAGGGCGACGCGGTGTCGATCAACGGCGAGGCGATGAGCCCCGCGACGATCCTCACCAAGCTGAACGAATACGGCAAGACCCACGGCATCGGCCGTCTCGACTTCGTGGAAAACCGCTTCGTGGGCATGAAGTCGCGCGGCGTCTACGAGACCCCCGGCGGCACGATTCTGCTCGAAGCGCACCGTGGCATCGAGCAGATCACGCTCGACAGCGGCGCGGGTCACCTGAAGGACTCGATCATGCCGCGCTACGCGGAGCTGATCTATAACGGCTTCTGGTTCAGCCCTGAGCGCGAGGCGCTGCAGGCGTTGATCGACAAGACGCAGGAATATGTCACCGGCACGGTGAAGCTGATGCTCTTCAAGGGCGCGGCCCGCACGGTGGCGCGTTGGTCGGATTACTCGCTCTATTCCGAGGCCCATGTGACCTTCGAGGAAGACGCAGGCGCTTACGATCAGAAAGACGCGGCGGGCTTCATCCAGCTCAACGCGCTGCGCCTGAAACTGATCGCAACCCGCAACGCGCGAGTGAAGAAATGAGCTTTTCGCAGCCCAAGGCCGCCATCGTCACCGTCTCCGATCGCGCGTCGCGCGGCGAATACGAAGACAAGGGCGGTCCGGGCTGCGAGGACTATCTGCGCGGCGTGGTCACCTCGCCGCTGGAAATCGAGCGTCACATCATTCCCGATGGGCGCGAGTCGGTCGCCGCGAAACTCCGCGAACTGGTCGCGGCCGAAGCCGATCTGATCCTGATCACCGGCGGCACCGGCCCCGCGCCGCGCGACGAGACGCCCGAGGGCTGCTTCGACGTGATCGAGAAGGAACTGGCGGGGTTCGGCGAAGAAATGCGCCGCGCGAGCCTGCTCGAAGTGCCGACCGCCATCCTGTCGCGCCAGTCGGCGGGGATCGCGGGCAAATCGCTGATCATCATGGTGCCGGGAAAGCCCTCGGCCATCGCGACCTGCCTCGATGCGGTCTTCGCCGCCGTGCCCTATTGTCTCGACCTGATTGGCGCGGGCTATATCGAGACCGATCCGGCCCGGATCAAAGCCTTCCGTCCGAAGAAAAAGTAAGAGGGGGCGCTGCCCCCGTCTCTTTCAGAGACTCCCCCGGGATATTTGACCCAAGGCGAAAATCGCCTCTCTTCGTGTTGGCTGAAATATCCCGGGGTGAATTCGCGCATGCGAAGAGGGGCAGCGCCCCTTACCGCTTCACCGCCGCGATGGCATAATTCACCGAAAGATCGCGCGCCGAGAGCGACCAGGTCCATGCCAGCGGATTGAACACCATGCCGCGGCGGTCGACCGGGTCGAGCCCCGCGTTGCGCGACAGCTCGTAAAGCTCGTCGGGCGTGACGAATTTCGACCATTCATGCGTGCCCACGGGCAGCCAGCGCATCACCCGCTCGGCACCGATGATCGCGACCATGTAGCTTTTCGGATTGCGGTTCAGCGTCGAGCAGATCATCAGCCCGCCCGGTTTCATCAGGCTCTGGATCGTGTTCACGAAGCCCTGCGGGTCGGCGACATGTTCGATGATCTCCAGCGCGAGGACGACATCGAATTGCTCGCCGTTCGTGGCCAGATCTTCCGCCGCGCAATGGCGGTAGTCGATCTCGAGCCCCGACTGTTCGGCGTGCAGCCGGGCCACGGGGATATTCCCTTCCGCCGCATCCGCGCCCACGACCGTGGCGCCAAGTCGCGCCATCGGCTCGGACAGAAGCCCGCCGCCGCAGCCGATATCCAGCAGACGCAGCCCCTCGAACGGGCGCGGCGCTTTCAGGTCGCGGCCGAACTGTGTCGCGATCTGCGTGGTGATGTAATCGAGCCGGCACGGGTTGAGCATATGCAGCGGTTTGAACTTGCCATTCGGGTCCCACCATTCGGCGGCCATCGCCTCGAATTTGGCGACTTCGGACGGGTCGATGCTGTTTGCCGGATCTGCCATTGCTCTCCTCGCATTGATTTTAGGGCAGCCCATGGCGGGCGCGCCTTTTGCTCTATATAGTCCAGACATGGACAGAACTGCAGGGCAAAAGCGCGCATCGGGCGCCCATCTTTACCCGCCGATCGAACCCTTCGATCAGCGCCGGATCGACGTGGGCGATGGCCATGTTCTTTATGTCGAACAATCGGGTCATCCCGAGGGACAGCCGGTCGTGGTGTGCCATGGCGGGCCGGGGGGCGGCTGTTCACCCACGATGCGGCGATTCTTCGATCCGCAGCATTACCGGGTCATCTTGTTCGATCAGCGCGGCTGCGGTCTCTCGCGCCCGCATGCCAGCGTCGCGGATAACACGACCTGGCATCTGATCGCGGATATGGAGCAGATCCGCCGGACGCTCGGCATCGACAGCTGGATGGTCTTCGGCGGTAGCTGGGGGGCGACGCTGGCGCTGCTTTATGCGCAGACGCATCCCGACCGGGCGTCGAACCTGATTCTGCGCGGTGTCTTTCTTGCGACGCGGGCCGAGCTCGAGTGGTTCTACGGCGGCGGCGCGGGGAATTTCTATCCCGATCTCTGGGCGAATTTCCGGCGTCCGATTCCGGAAGACGAGCAGCACGATCTGATCGGGGCCTATCACAAGCGGCTCTTCTCGGGGGATTACATGGCCGAAGCGCGCTATGCGCGGCACTGGGCGATGTGGGAAAACGCGCTGGCCTCGGTGCGCTATGACGGCCCGCCCGGCGAAGCCTCGCCCGATTACGCGCGCGCCTTCGCCCGGCTCGAGAACCACTATTTCCAGAACGCGGCCTTCCTTGAGGAGGACGGTCAGATCCTGCGTGATCGTCACAGGATCGAGCATATCCCGACGACCATCGTGCAGGGGCGGCTCGACATGATCTGCCCGCCGACCTCGGCCTATCGGCTTGCGGAGGGTTGGGCGATGGCGAAGCTGCAACTGGTGCCGATGGCCGGGCATGCGCTCTCCGAGCCGGGGATCACCGCCGGGCTTGTCCGCGCGATGGATGAGCTTAGATCCTGATCTAGAAAAAGATTTCGATCGGGGCCGCCATGACGCTTACCTATTTCCTGCTGTTCCTCGTGGCCTCCGCGGCCGCCGCTGCGACGGGCATCATCTTCAAGCCGGGCGAATGGTATGTCGGGTTGAAAAAGCCCGGCTTCACGCCGCCCAACTGGGTCTTCCCGGTCGCCTGGACCTATCTCTACGTCTCGGTCGCCTATGCTGCGTCGCGCATCGCCCCCGAGGCGGGCAGCCAGATTGCGCTGGCGCTGTTTGCTGTGCAGATCGCGCTGAACACGCTCTGGACGCCGGTCTTCTTCGGGGCGCATCGGCTGTGGCTCGGCCTCCTTGTCCTGATCTGCCTCTGGGTCGCCGTCGCGGCGATGATGCTGGCCTTCCTGCAGCTCGATATGCTGGCCGGATTGCTGGTCTTTCCCTATCTCGTTTGGCTGACATTGGCGGGCGCGCTGAACTTCCGCGTCTGGCGCGACAACCCC
>MDSW01012042.1_pt1 | contig 43485 bp, 41 predicted proteins | sample 811171 | NCBI WGS metagenome assembly MDSW01 (sample SAMN05326641, study PRJNA326480) | marine metagenome | isolation source: seawater | place: Atlantic Ocean: North West | collected 2012
CTCGCGAAAACCCTCTGCAGACAAATGCGGGATTAAGCCAGTGCTTCCAGGCCCGGGGCGGAAACGCTTTCAGGCCGAGTATCTCGGCCTTCCGAGGCCAGAAAGCGTTTCCGCCCCGGGCCAGAGCACCAGGCCTGTCAGGGCCAGAGAACCGCCCCTGAAACGGCCAGAAAGCGTTTCCGCCCCGGGCCAGAGAACTGCCCCAGGCAAGCGTGAGCGCCCCAGGACCGTCACCCGGCCCCATGCGCGGCCCCATGCACGTGCTGCAGGCCGTGACCGGAATGATCGTGTCCCCGGTGCTGCGTCGCGATGTAGACGGTCCATACGCCGGAGAGAATCAACAGGACGCCGATTGCCACGACCAGCCTCCGCCGCCGCAGCAGTTGCTGTACCCGCTGCGCGCCGAAGCTGACCGAGAGCATCGCCGGCAGGGTGCCAAGGCCGAAAAACAGCATCAGCGTGGCCGCGCTGGCGGCGTCGCCGCTGCTGCCGGCCCAGGCCAGGCTGCTGTAGATCAGGCCGCAGGGCATCAGGCCCCAGCACAGTCCGAGGGCCAGGGACTGGTACCAGTGGCGCGGCGGCAGCAAGGGCGCAGCGAGGCGCTGCACCGGCCGCCACAGCGCGGCGCCGGCGCGCTCCAGGGCCATCATGCCGCGCCACCAGCCGGCGACGTACAGGCCCATACCGACCAGCAGGAACCCCGCCAGGTAGCGCAGGCCGAGGGTCCAGGAGGTGAGATCGATACTGCCGGCGGCCAGGCCCAACAGTGCGCCGAGCAGGACGTAACTGGCGATGCGCCCGCCGTGGTAGCACAGGGTCAGCGTACTGCCGGCGCCGCCCAGGTTTAGCGCGGCTGCCATGCCGCCGCACATCCCCAGGCAGTGGCCGGCGCCGGCCAGCCCCAGCAACAGTGCGCTGCCTGCCTGGGCGGGCTCGATCACCGCGACTCCTGTCCGTCGGTTTTGTCGGCGGGGGGGGAAGGCTCCTCATCGGCGAGAATACGCCAGGCCTCCTTGTCGAGGTCGTCGTACTGCCCACTGCCAATGGCCCACAACAGCAGGCGTATGCCGATCGCGCAGAACAACAGGGCAATGGGTATCAACAGGTAGAGACTTTCCACGGCCTAGCTCCCTCCGGGTTTGCCCGTGTTCAGGCGCAGCGAATTGGCCACGACCAGCAGGGAGCTCAGGGACATGCCCAGCGCGGCCGCCCAGGGGGGCACCAGGCCCATTGCCGCCAGGGGGATGGCGCAGGCGTTGTAGGTGAGCGCCCAGGCGATATTTTGCCACACGACACGACGACAGCGGCGCGTCAGTTGCAGCGCTTCCAGCACCTTGTCCAGGCCGCCGCGCAGTATGACGAAATCGGCCTGGGTCCGGGCCAGGTCCGTGGCGCCGGCCACCGCCATCGAGGTGTCGGCCCTGGCCAGCACCGGCGCGTCGTTGAGCCCGTCGCCGATCATACACACCTGCGCGCCCCCGGCCTGCAGCTGCGCCACGCGTTGCTCTTTCTGTTGCGGACTCTGGCCCACGCGCACGCTGTCAAAACCCAGTTGCGCGGCGAGTCGGGAAGCGCGGGCAGAGCTGTCCCCGGTGAGCAGTTCCAGCGCCAATCCCCATTGCCGGGCACGGCCAGTGACCGCGGCGCACTCGGGGCGCAGCGGATCGGACAGGCCGATCCAGGCCAGCGGAACGCCAGCGCGAACCAGCGCTACCCACAGCAGCTCATCCTGTGGCGGCGGGGGCAGGGTGGGCGCGATCTCACGGCAGAAGGCCGCGCTGCCCATACGCCACTCCTCGCCCTCCAGCTGCGCCTGCAGGCCGGCGCCGGGTACCTGCCGCACGGCGGTAACATTGCGCGCGGGCCGCCACTGGAGAAACGCCGCGGCCAGGGGGTGGGTGGAGTGTTGTTGCAGTGCGGCGGCCAGCGCCAGTATCCGCGACTCGTCCAGTGCATCCAGCGGCAGGCAGCGCGCCACCGCCAGTTCGCCGCGGGTCAACGTGCCGGTCTTGTCGAACAACAGGTGGGTGCAGCGTGGCAGCGTTTCCAGTGCGTCCTCGCCGCGCACCAGGATGCCGCGCCTGCGCAGCGCCGCAGCGGCGCTGGCCAGTGCGGCGGGCATGGCCAGCGCCAGCGCGCAGGGGCAACTGATGACCAACACCGAGAGGGTGACCCACAGCGCCCGCTGCGGGTCGATCTGCCACCAGGCCAGGGCAGTGGCGGTCGCCAGCAGCAGGATGCCCGCGGTAAAGCCTGCGGCGACGCGGTCAGCCAGGCGCACCAGCGCGGGCTTGTGCCCGCCCGCCTGCTCCACGCAAGCTTGCAGTGCGGCCAGGCGGCTGTCGGCGTAGCCTCCCAGGGCGCGCGCCTGCAGGTTGGCCTGCAGGTTCACTGTACCCGCAAAAACCGTGTCTCCGGGGGCCACGTCGCGCGGCCTGTGTTCGCCACTGAAGGCGTCCTCGCGCACCGCACTGTCTCCGTCCAGCACGCAGGCATCCACCGGCACCGCGGTGCCGGCGCGCAACAGGATCGTGTCGCCTGCACACAGGTGCACCCGGGGTGTTGACTGCCACTGACCGTCGCGCAGAACGGGCACCGCGGCGGGGAGAGTGTCTTCGGCCTCCTGCCAGGGCAGGTCGTTGCGCATGCGTGCGCGCTTCTCCAGGTAGCGGCCGAGTAGCAGGAAAAAGGTGAACATCACCACCGAATCGAAATACACCTGACCGCTGCCACTCAACGTCGCCCAGGTGCTGGCCGCGAACGCCAGGCCGATCGCCAGCGCCACGGGCAGGTCCATCACCAGCGCGCCGCGGCGCAGATGGCGCCATGCGGTGCTGAAAAACGGGCGCGCGGAATACAGCACCACGAATGTGGCCAGCGGCAGGCTGCCCCAGCGCAGCAGGTCGGTGTAGTGTGCCTGCATGCCCTGGATGTCGCCGGCGTGGAGCGCAATGGCGAACATGCCCACCTGCATCATGCCCAGCGCCGCCACACCCAGGCGACGCAGGTCGTCGCGCATTTCCTCTGTTTGCAACTCGCGCCGCGCCGCCTGGTGGAAGGGCCTGGCGCTGTAACCGAGCGCATCGAGGTGCGCGAAGATGTCGCTGGCGCGCAGTTGCGCGGGGTCGTAGCGCAGCTCCAGGCGACCCTGCTGCAGGTTGACCCGCGCCTGCTCAACACCCGGCAGCGCGGACAGTGAACGCTCGATCAGCCAGGTGCAGGCCGCGCAATTCATGCCGCCGACCAACAGTTCGGCCTCTACCCGGTCGCCGCTGTCGCGACAGAAGCGGGCGGCGACCTGTGGATCGTCGTAGACCGCGAATTCCTGCCTGCGCAGCTTGTCGCCGGGTTCGTAGCGTTCGTTGAAGGCAGTGCGTTGCCGGTAAAAGCTGTCCAGTCCGCTGGCGCAGATCAGTCCCGCCACCGCCTGGCAGCCAGGGCAGCACATGGCCTGATCCACTCCGTCGATAGTGACATGGATGTCGATGCCCGGCGGCACCGGCTCGCCGCAGTGGTAGCAGGTGCACTCGGCGGCCTGTGCAGCGGGTTCAGGGGGTGCGTTCATGGTCCAGGTCGGTGGCGCTGACGACGCCGTCGAGGCGCCACTGGCCATCGGCGGGCTGCAGCGCCCAGTGCCAGCGCGGGCCTGCCTCGCGCGGCAGGTGCGCCGCGTATTCTCCCGGCGCGATCGGCGACAATTCGACGCTGAAGTCGCTTTTCGCCTGCAGCGGATGGGACAGGTCCAGCCGCAGCGTGCCGTAGTCTCCCGGCGGCTGCAGCCGCAGGTGGGCGCTGTCCCGACCCAGTCGCAGTATCGCCTGCAGGCCCAATTGCTGCGCTCGCTGTTGTTTCTCCAGCCGACGGTTGATGGCCAGGCCATCCCTGTAGTACTCGTCGACGACGAGGTCGTCGGCGCCGCGCTGGGCGATCACCAGCGTGCCGATGGCTGCGACCACCACGGTGCCCGGCAGGGCGATGAGGAACCAGGGCCAGAACTGCCGGTACCAGGGCAGCAGGTCAGTGCCGGGGAGTGCGGGTTTCATTACAGCGGCCGCATGAAGCGCGATTCGGTGCTGGTCTGCAGGTCAGGCTCATCCGTCGCGCGCGCTCGAAAGTCTATCTTGTTGCTGGGACTCGTCAGTACCTCCGGCTGTGCGCGAACCCGTACGGTAATGCTGCGCAATTCCCCGGCATCCAGCGTGTACAGCGTGTCACCGACGATGCTGGCGCCCTCGACTCCGGACACGCTGATCTCGTACTCGTGCATCGCCTCGTCCATATTCGCCAGTTGCAGGGTGTAGATATTCTCCAGCGCTCCACTATCGGTCGTGATGTACAGCTGATTGCGATCGCGAATAGCGCTCAGCTCCAGCGGCACGCGACTCAACATATGGTACCAGAACAGGCCGATCATCACCGTTAGCACCAGGCCGTAGCCGAGGATCCGCGGCCGCAGCCAATGTGTTTTCTCCCCGGCCAGTTCCCGTTCACTGGTGTAGCGGATCAGGCCCCTGGGATAGTTCATTTTGTCCATTACGGAGTTGCAGGCGTCGATACACAGGGCGCAGCCGATGCACTCGTACTGCAGGCCGTCGCGGATGTCGATACCAGTGGGGCAGACCTGTACGCAAAGCTCGCAGTTCACGCAGTCCCCCAGGTTGAGTTCGCGAGGATCAGCGTCGCGTTTGCGCGAGCCGCGTGGCTCACCACGCCCGGCATCGTAGGAGACGATCAGCGTATCGTGGTCGAACATTACCGACTGGAACCGCGCGTAGGGGCACATGTACATGCACACCTGCTCACGCATCCAGCCCGCGTTGATGTAGGTGGCCAGGGTAAAAAACACCACCCATGACAGCGCCATCAGCGGCAGGTTGAAAGTCCACAGGTCTACCAGCAATTCGCGCGCGCCGTAGAAGTAGGCGACGAAAGTAAAGCCGGTGCAGTAGGCCACGAACAGCCAGGAGCCGTGTTTTAGTACCTTGCGTACTGCCTTGTGCGCGCTCCACGGCGCGGTGTCCAGGCGCATGCGTTGGTTGCGGTTGCCCTCGGTTTTTTGCTCCAGCCACATGAAAATACTGGTCCAGACGGTTTGCGGGCAGGTGTAGCCGCACCAGATCCTCCCGGCGAAGGTGGTCACGGCGAAGAGTGCAAAGGCCGCGATGATCAGCAGGAAAGCCAACATGGGAAAATCCTGTGGCCAGAACGTCAGCCCCAGTATGTGGAACTTGCGTTGCGGCAGGTCGAACAGCACCAGTTGGCGGCCGTCCCAGTACAGCCAGGGCACGATGAAGTAGCCGACCAGCAGTGGCCAGCCGGTGAACAGGCGCACGCGCTGGAAGAATCCCTCGATCTTGCGTGTGTAGATCTTCTCCCGGCGCTGGTAGAGGTCGATTTCGGCGACCTCCGCAGGGGCCACCTCCTTGAGGTCAATGTGTTCGGGGTCGGACATTGGTTTGCATCGCCATGCCGGGAGCACCGCTGTCGCGGCGCCCGGCGTAAGTTGCTGCGCTAGCGGCCCAGGCCGTAAACGTAGGCAGTGAGTATGTGTATCTTGTCCTCGGTGAGGGTGTCGGCGAAAGCCGGCATCTTGCCGTTGCGTCCGGCGCGCAGCGTGTGAGCGATCTGCTCCCGCGTGCCGCCGTACAGCCAGATTCCATTGGTGAGGTTGGGTGCGCCCAGGGCCTGGTTTCCGCTGGCGTCGGCGTTGTGGCAGGCGACGCAGTAAGTGGCGAAGTGCGCCGCGCCGGCCTCGGCCTGTTGCGCATCATAGTCCCTGCCGTTGAGTTGCATCAGGTACTCGGTGGTCGCACTGATGCCGTCCTCGCCGAGGATGCTGCCCCAGGCGGGCATTGCCGCCTGGCGGCCATTGACTAGGGTAGCCTTGATGGAAGCCGGGTCGCCGCCGTACAGCCAGTCATCGTCGGTCAGGTTGGGGAAGCCGTAGCTGCCCATCGCGTCGGCGCCGTGGCACTGTGCGCATTCGTTACCGAACATGCGCATGCCCATCTTGCGCACTGCCGTGTCATCGGCAATTTCCTCGACCGGCATTGCCAGGTAGCGGTCGCGCTCGGCGCGAAAACGCTCCTCGGCCTTGTCCACTCGCTGCTGGTACTGTTCGATCTGCGTCCAGCCCAGCAGTCCGGGGAGATTGCCCAGGCCGGGATACGCCAGCAGGTAAACCACGCCGAACACGATGGTGATGACGAACATGTAGAACCACCAGGCGGGCAGGGGATTGTCATACTCCTCGATACCGTCGTAGCTGTGCCCCGTGGTTTTCTCCGTGCTGTCCGGTTCGCGTTCACGTTTGCGGTTGGCAAAGAGAATCCAGGTGATCAGGATCAAGCTGACCGCGGTAAGGAGTATGATCCAGCCACTCCAGAAACTACTCATCTCGCGATTCCTCCCGCATGGTCCGCTCGTTTATGTCTTCGTCCGCGAAAGGCAGGTTGGCTGCCTCGTCGAACTTTTTCTTGCGCTTGCTGCTCCAGGCCCAGATGCACAGGCCGATAAATGCCGCCATGAGAAACGCGGTACTGATGCCGCGAAGGTCGTTGATATCCATCAGCGTCGCGCCTTCAGCAGGGTGCCCAATTGTTGCAGGTAGGCGACCACCGCGTCGATTTCCTTGCGTCCGGCCACGGCCTCCGCCGCGGCGGCGATGTCTTCATCGGAGTAGGGCACCCCGACAGCGCGCAGCGCGGCCATCTTGGCCCCTGTCGACTTGCCATCCAGCTCGTTCTCGAACAGCCAGGGGAACGCGGGCATATTGGATTCAGGCACCACATCCCGCGGGTTGTAGAGGTGCGCGCGATGCCAGGCGTCGCTGTAGCGCCCACCCACACGGGCGAGGTCCGGGCCGGTGCGTTTGGAGCCCCACAGGAACGGGTGGTCGTAGACGAACTCGCCGGCGACAGAATAGTGGCCGTAGCGCTCTGTCTCGGCGCGCAGCGGGCGGATCATCTGCGAATGGCAGGTGTTGCAGCCCTCGCGGATATAAATGTCGCGCCCCTCCAGCTCCAGTGCGGGCAACGGTTCAAGCCCACTGATCGGCTCATTGACCTGGCTGGAGAAAAGCAGTGGGACCAGTTCCACCAGTGTGCCGAAGCTGATGGCGACGATGATGAGAACGATCATCACGCCGATATTCTTTTCAACCTTGTCGTGATTCATGGTCGGCTCCCCTATGCCGGGCTTGGGTCGGCCACTGACGGCTGTGCCGCCACATCGCGACGTGTCGTCATGTAAACGTTGTAGGCCATAACCAGCATGCCAGCGAAGAAGATCGTGCCGCCGATCATGCGCACCACGTAGCCGGGGTGGCTGGCGGCCACTGATTCAGCAAAGGTGTAGGTCAGTGTGCCGTCCTGGTTGTAAGCGCGCCACATCAGGCCCTGCATGATGCCGTTGACCCACATGGAGGCAACGTATAACACCGTGCCAATGGTGGACATCCAGAAGTGCACATTGATGAGGTCGATACTGTACATACGCTCCTTGCCGAAAAGGATGGGGATGAGGTGGTAAAGGGACCCGATCGAGATCATCGCTACCCAGCCCAGTGCGCCGGAGTGTACGTGACCTATCGTCCAGTCAGTGTAATGGGACAGCGCGTTGACCGTCTTGATCGACATCATCGGACCTTCGAAAGTCGACATGCCGTAAAAAGACAGGCTGACCACGAGAAAGCGCAGAATCGGGTCCGTGCGCAGTTTGTCCCAGGCGCCGGAGAGGGTCATCATGCCGTTGATCATGCCGCCCCAGGAGGGCGCCAGCAGGATCAGGGACATCACCATGCCCAGGCTCTGCGCCCAGTCGGGCAGCGCCGTGTAGTGCAGGTGATGTGGTCCGGCCCAGATATAGACCGCGACCAGGGCCCAGAAATGCACGATGCTCAGGCGGTAGGAGTACACCGGGCGTTCGGCCTGCTTGGGCACGAAGTAGTACATCATGCCCAGGAAGCCCGCGGTCAGGAAGAAACCCACCGCGTTGTGGCCGTACCACCACTGCACCATGGCGTCGACGGTGCCGGAGTAGATGGAATAGGACTTGGTGAGGGTAACCGGTATCGCCATGCTGTTGATGATATGCAGCACGGCCACGGTGATAATGAAGCCACCGAGAAACCAGTTGGCGACGTAGATATGCTCGGTTCTGCGTTTCATGATGGTGCCGAAGAACACCACGGCGTACGCCACCCACACCACGGCGATCAATATGTCGATGGGCCATTCCAGTTCCGCGTATTCCTTGGACGAGGTCAGGCCCATGGGCAGGGTGATCGCGGCGGCGACGATAACCAGTTGCCAGCCCCAGAAGGTGAACGCAGCCAGCCCGTCCGAGACCAGGCGCGCCTGGCAGGTGCGCTGCACGATATAGTAGGAGGTGGCGAACAGCGCACTGCCGCCAAAAGCGAAAATGACCGCGTTGGTGTGCAGCGGCCGCAGGCGGCCGAAGTGAAACCAGGGCAGGTCGAAATTCAGGATTGGCCACGCCAGCTGCGCCGCGATGATCACGCCCACCAGCATGCCAACGATGCCCCAGACGACGGTCATGATGGCGAACTGGCGCACCACCTTGTAGTTGTAGGTTGGGTGTTCCAGTGCGGTGTTCAACTCGCTCATTGCTCTCTATCCATCGGGTGTTGTTGGCGGCGTCAGTCGGTAAAGGCGGGGGCGGCGCCCATCTCCCAGAGGATCACCGAGCCCACCATCAGGCAGATCAGGATCACCAGGGCGATGGCCAGGACCGCGCTGGAAAACAGGAAGCCGCGTTCTTCCGGAATGTCCATAACGATCGGGATTCCCAGGTACATCAGGTACACGGCCCAGCTGACCGCGGCCACCCCCACCAGCATGTCCAGCCAGAGTATGGGGTAAAAACCGACCAGCCCGGCCAGGAACATCGGTGTGACCATCAGGCCGGCGATGACGATGCCCTTGGTGGTGCTGGAATTGGCGCCGTAGGTCGCCGCCATCCAGTGAATGAAGTAGCCGATAACGCCGACGCAGGCGATCATGGTCAGGTAAAACAGGATGCAAATCTGCCGGGCGCTCTGGGTGGTCAGCTTGATCGCGTCGCCCTGCTCGCCGACTGTCCAGCCGACCTGGGTAGTGCCGTAATACCAGGCCACCGCGGGCAGGATTGCCATGATCGCAGGGTAGAGCAGCAACGTGCGCATCGTGCGCTCGGGAAGTTCGGCGATTGTTTTCCACTGTACGCTTGGCCTGACCATGAGGCCGAAGGTGTGCTGTATCATCCGGGCATATCCCTCTGTAATGATCCCTGGTGTCGCCTGGGCTGTGCGCGATATCCGCGCTGGATCCAGCTCAGGAACTGACGTTGGCCAGCGCCCGAACGTTGTCCAGGTCCAGAATTTCGATTTCCTTGTTGTCCACACGCAGAATGTCCATTTTCTGCATGCGGCTGAATACCCGGCTGACGGTTTCCACGGTCAGCCCCAGGTAGTTGCCGATGTCGACGCGGGACATGGGCAGGCGAAACTTGGTGGCACTCAGTTTGCGCCGCGCGTTGCGCGTGGAAATGCTGAGCATCAGCGCCGCAATTCGCTCGTCGGCGGAATTCTTGCTGAGCAGGGTAATCAGTAGCTGGTCCTCGGTGATCTCGCGGCTCATCAGCGCGAAAAAGTGTCGCTGCAGGCTGGGCATGCTCGCGCTCAGTTTTTCCAGCGAGGTGAAGGGTATTTCACAGATTGCCGCGGTCTCCAGGGCGCGCGCGGAGGAGGCGTGCATGTTATTGCTGATGCCGTCCATACCGAGAATCTCGCCGGGGAAGTAGAACCCGGTGACCTGTTCGCGGCCGTCATCCGTGGTCTTGTAGGCCTTGAGCGTCCCGGAGCGAACCGCGTAGACGGAACGGAATTCATCGCCCTCGCGGTACAGGTATTCGCCTTTTTGCAGGGGCTTGCCGCGCTGGATGATTTCGTCCAGTTGCCGCACGTCGTCGCTCTCCAGGGCCAGGGGCAGGCACAGGCTGTTAAGCCTGCAGCTGCTGCAGTTGATCTGGTAGTCGTGGGCGCAGGGCTTGAACTCCCCGTCCACTTGCGGTTGCGTGACCTGGCTGGCCATACTGGTTCCTCTGGTGTCCCGGGGTTCACCTATAAAGTATAGTGGATTATGCAATCGGACATAATGCTTGCGGCTCAGACCGTCGCGGAGTAATACTGCGCGTTTGGCTCCCCCCCGGCCTGTGGCAGGTAGGCGTCAAATAGCATACAGATGTTACGCAGGAACGCGCGGCCGCTCCCGGTGACGCGGATGTAGTCGGCTGTGAACGTCACCAGGCCGTCCTCCGCCAGCGATTGCAGCCGTGGCAGTTCCGCTGCGAAGTGCCGTGCGAAATCGATCTCGAACCTGCGTTCGCATTCCTCGATATCCAGCCGCAGGTCGCAGGCCAGCGACATGATGACAAAGCGTCGCAGCCTGTCTTCCGCGCTGAGCTGGCAACCCCGCGACAGGGCTGTCTCGCCGGCATCGATGCGGCGGTAGTACTGCTCCAGTTCGCGTTCGTTCTGCAGGTAGAAATCGCCTACCTGGCTGATCGCCGATACCCCGAGGCCGACGAGGTCGTCCGCCAGGTGCACGGCGTAGCCCTGGAAGTTGCGCTGCAAGCGGCCCCTGGCCTGGGCGACAGCCAGTTCGTCGCCGGGCAGGACGAAGTGGTCCATGCCGATATGCACGTAGCCCGCCTCGCACAGGCCGCGGCTGACCTGTTGCTGCAACTGGAGTTTTTCAGCCGGGGAGGGCAACTGCAGGCGGTCGATCGCACGCTGGCTGGCGAAGCGCCCGGGCAAATGCGCATAGTTGAAGCAGGCGATGCGGTCCGGCCGCAACGCGATGACCCGCGCCAGCGTCTCCGTCATGGATTGCCGGTCCTGGTGGGGCAAGCCGTAGATCAGGTCGAAGCCCAGCGAGGTAAATCCCAGGCGCCGCACGCTGTCGACGATCTGCGCCACCTGGCCGAAGGGCTGTAAGCGGTTGATGGCTTTTTGTACCAGCGGGTCGAAGTCCTGGATGCCGAGGCTGATGCGATTGAAGCCCAGTCCCTTGAGTAGCGCCAGCTTGTCCGTGTCCACCGTGCGCGGGTCGATCTCGATACTGTATTCGCGCTCGGGCCGGTCCAGCAGGTGAAAGTGGCTGGCCAGTTGATGCATCAGTCGCGTCAGGTCGGCCGCCTCGAGAAACGTCGGTGTGCCGCCCCCCCAGTGCAGTTGTGTCACCGGGCGGCGCGCGCCGTGCAGGCTCGCCCGCTGCTCGATTTCGCGTTCCAGGCGCTGTAAATACGCGTCAGCCGCGCTGTCGTCACGAGTGACGACCTTGTTGCACGCGCAGTAGTAGCATATGTCCCTGCAGAACGGCAGGTGCACGTAGAGCGACAGCGGGGTGATGGGTGCGCCGGACTGTGACTGCAGCCAGTCCTGGCAACGCGCCACCGCACCGGCGTCGTCAAACTGCGGAGCGGTGGGGTAGGAGGTGTAGCGCGGCCCCGGGCGGGCGTATTTCGCCGCCAGTGCGCTGTCCCCGGCAAAGGTCTTGTGTACAGGCGCCGGTGGCTGGCTGCCTTGGGGTACGAGGTGCATCTGTGCGGCTCACTGCGGTGTCGGCAAACGATGCTACCAGTGGCTTCACTGCACCACGTTGATCCAGATCAAGCGCCCTCAAGCGAGGGTGGCCGCGCTCTTCAGCACCAGGCGCACGAGTTCGGCCTGCCGCGACACCCCGGTCTTGGCGAATACCGATTTCAGCTGTGCCCGGGCCGTGTGTTGCGAGATGCCCTGGGCGCTGGAGACCTCCGCGAGGCTCATGCCTTGGGCCAGCAGGGTTGCCAGCCGGGCCTCCGCGGGAGTCAGGCTGAACAGGTCGGCGAGCACCTGCTGCGAAGTCGACTCCTCGCGCTCGGGATCGGAGATGAACACCGCCGCGGCGGGAATTCCCTCGCCCTCGCTGCCCAACGCACCGGGCGCAGGGCGGATGATCAGTCCCAGGTCCGGCCTGGCGTCCTGGCGCGGAACGCGCAGTGCGCGCACCAGAGAGGTTTCGCCCTGCTGCTGGGCGCGGATGATGGTGGTCAGCGCCTCCTGCAATTCGCGGTTGATATCGCGCCCCTCGCTGTGCAGGCGCCCGTCGCGCAACGCGATGCCGTTGCCCGCCTGCAGCAGGGCGTCGGCGATATGGTTGCAACTCAGTAGGCGCCCCTGTTCGTCGAGGATGATCGTGCCCACGGCGAGCTGGTTGACCGCACCGGCGTAGACATCGCGCTCGCTGGTCGTGCGGTTGAGCCGCGCATAGATTTCCAGCGCGCGGCGCAGGTGGGGCGCCAGTCGCTGCAACAATTCCCGCTCGCGCACGCGAAAACGCGGTTCCTTGCGCCGGCGCGCAAAGCGCAGGCGGGCGAGCATGCCGCCGGGCTCCGCGGTGTCCACGCCGAGAATGCGAAACAGCCCTATGGGCTCGAGGTAGTGCCTGTAGTAGTCGTTTTCCACCAGATCCCGGTCGGGCAGCAGGTCTTCCAGCGCGATGACCCTGTCCTGTGGCAGGTTGATGAACGGGTCCAGGGTGAAAAACTCCTCGCGGTAGGCGCTGGCCTGCCAGTCGTTGGGGTCGGCCAGCGTGGCGCTGCTGTCGCTGTCCGGTCGCACGCAGTTGAGGATGACACCCTGATCGTCCTTCGATGGGGGCCTGAGGATCAGCGAGGCGACCTGGGCGTCCAGGGCTTCGCGCAGGGCGGGCAGGGTGCTCTGCCAGGGACGCGACTCCACCGCGCCTTCATAGACCAGTCCGACCAGTCTGTCGTAGTCGTGGTCCACCCTGGCGGAGGACATGGGCCGTTTACTTTTCGATGCTGGAGAGGTCGTCAGTGACCTCTGTGAGCAGTTTCGGTCGTCCGACCCCCCAGCCCTGCAGGTAGTCGACGCCTATTTCCTGCAGCTTGGCTACAATTTCATCGTTTTCCACTGATTCGGCGATGGTTTCCTGGCCGAGGAAGTGGGCCAAGTCGTTGATCGAGCGCGCCATGGCGTAATCGTTGCGGTTTTTGTGAATGCCGGTGACGAAACTGCCGTCGATCTTGACATAGTCGACTGGTAGTTCGCGCAGGTAGTTGTGGCTCGCCAAACCGGTGCCGAAATCATCGATGGAGAACTTGCAGCCGATATTGCGGAAAGCGCGTACGAAGTCCGCCGCCTTGACCAGGTTTGAGATGGTCCCTGTCTCTGTAATCTCGAAGCACAGGCGGCTGGTGCCGACACCGAACTCGGATATCTGTTCCAGCAGGTAGTCGAGGAAGCCGTCATCGGTCACGCTGGCGCCGGACAGGTTGATGGCCAGGTTGGGTACGACTTTCTGCGCGTCCATCAGCTGGCTGATCCAGGTGAACGCCTCGCGCACTACCCAGCGGTCGACCAGGATCATAAAACCGTAACGCTCGGCGGACTGGATGAATTCCTCCGGGGAGGACAGTGAGCCATCCTTGTTTTTCAGGCCGAGCAACAGTTCGTAGTGCAGGCTGGTGGATTCGCCGCTGACCGCGCTCTGCACGATCGGCTGCGCGCGCAGCACGAAGCGGTCGGTAGCCAGGGCCTCCTCCAGGTTCTGGCGCGTGCGCGTTTTCTCCGAGCGGTACTGGCTGACGTCGTTGTGGTCTTCCTCGAAGCGCGCAACCCGGTTGCGCCCGGCCTGTTTCGCCATTTGCATGGCGTCGCGCGCCGCTTCCAGCCGTTGCTCTACTCCCGGGCTGTGCTCGACGATGGCGGCAACGCCGATCGATACGGTGAAAGTGACATTTTCGCCGTCGATGTCCATGCTGCTGGCTTCGATATCGCCGCGAACTTTCTCCGCGAATTCCTCGGCCGACTCTATGGACCGGTCGATCAGCAAGATAGCGAACTCGTCGCCCTTGATGCGCGCTGAGGAGATCTTCTTGCCGTGCAGTTGCGCCAGCAGCCTGGCGAATTCCAGCAGCACCTGGTCGCCGCTGATGCGATCGTAGACCTCGTTGACCAGGTTGAACTGGTCGATATTCAGGTACAACACCGCGTGTTGCGAGCGCTTGTGCCGGGCGTGGCGCAGTGCGCGCTGCATCTGGTCGAGGAAGGTCTCGCGGTTGATCAGCCGGGTGAGGGAGTCGTGATTGCGTGCGAAGCTCAGCGTTTTCTGTACGTGTTCGAGTGTCTGGTACATGCTCTGGTCGACCACTGACAGCTTGTCGGCGGGCGCCGGCGGCTGTACGCCGCGACTGAGCTGTCGGGCCAGGCGAATGGCGCTGAGGTCGGCGATCTTCTGGCCGCGCTCGTTGACGAAAATATAGCGGTCGCGGTTCGGGCTGATCCAGGCCAGTTGCATGCGTTTTTTCTTGCCGGAACTGTCGCGGTAGGTCAACCAGTCGTCTTTTTCCAGCTGCTCCACGCGCTTGACCCAGCGGCGCAGTCGCGGCAGGTCCTCGATGCGCGCGCGTACCTGATCCGGGTCTGGCTCGCCGTCGGACAGGGAGTCCCCGACCTCGATGGTTTCCACGTCCATTGTGCCGGCCATGATGTCGCGCAACTTGTCCAGCACCGCCTCGTGGGCCATGTTGGTGGGCAGCGCCGTGGCGATCTGTGTGCCGATAAGGTCCAGCAGGGGCTCGGCCTCGAGCCCGCTCTGCACGGAATCGTCGTCGTCCGCGCCGGACTGGCGTTCCTTCAGCCACGCGTTCAGCACTTCCAGGTTGTTCAGTTGCTCCAGCCAGGTGGCGCTGTTGGCGCCCTCCTTGACGTGTGTCAGCACCAGGGCATCGCGCCAGCCGCTCTCGATCAGCTCCACCAGGACCTTCGGCGCGGTTTGCTCCGGTAGCTTCTCGCGGATGAGCCTGCCCACCTCGCGCCGCGCCTGGGCCAGTTTTTCCTGGCCTTCCTGTGTGCGCACCACGCGCTCGATATTGCGCGACAGGGCCCGTTCCTGTTGCGCCACCAGGCGGTCGATTTTCTCCAGCGCCGTGTCGAAGACCGTCGCGTCGGTCTCGTAGTCGTCGATAATCTCGTCGACGATCGCATTGATGCGCCCTTCCAGCGCCTTGTTGGGGAAGTTCGCGGAGGTCGCCAGTTGCGACAGTTTGTCGACGACCGCGCGCGCGGCGTGGCTGTGGTCCACAAAGAAGCGCGGGTCCATCAGGGCCAGTTTCGCCAGCGGAATCTGCAGGCTGCTCAGCGCCGGTTTCAGCTCCCGGGTGACATCCAGTTGCGACTTGATGGTGCCGAACAGGTTGTCGACCATATCGAGCTGGTTCAGGCTCTCCGCGGTCAGGCCGCTGGAATCCTTCAGGTCGCCGATGTTGTCGCGGTTGCTCGCCAGGTAGGCGCGCAGGGAGTCGCTGGCCTGTACCTCCTCGCGGGCGCGTTGGTCGCGTTGCAGTGCGCCCAGTGCGCGCGCGATGGCCTGGGCGTCGGCGAGTCGGCTCTGGTCGACCTCCGAGCTGGCGACGGTGGCCCCCTCCCAGGTGCTGCTCAGGGCGGCGCCGCTGTCCAGCGTGCCCTCCTCGAGCAGCCCCTCCGCCTCGCGCTTGAAGTTGAGCGCGTCGACCACGGACTTGTACAGGCTGGCGGGGGTAAAGCGGCCCATCGCGCCGGTGAGCTGTTCGCCCAGGTGCTGGTGGAGCTGGTCCAGCTCACTGGCCGCCCGGTGCGTCGCTGGCGAGGCGCCGCCCGCCCCGGTCGAGCCCGCGCCGCCTGGCGGCGCGGCCGGCTGCGGCGCGGCCGGCGGCGGCTCGCGCCGCGGCCTGGGCGCGGGACGATCCACCTCGCCGCGGCGCTTGAGCAGTGAACCTTTGGTGCGAATTTCTTCTTCCACCTGCGGCAGTACATCGTGCCGTGCGAGCAGGGCGTTGAGCTCGCCGTAGTAGCCGTCCAGTTGCGCAATAAATTGCCCGGAGAAAAACTCGAAGATATGCGACAGGACCTCCGCGGGAACCTCCGCGCCGAGCAGGGCGCCCTGGAACGCGCGGCAGAGCTGGCGCACGTGCAGGGGGTTGCGCAGGGTGTTCGGGTCCACGCCGACCAGTTGCGCCATCCGTACGGTCAGCGCTTCCAGGGTGATCCGGTGCTGGTCCTCGCCGGCGTTGACCATGCGGTCGATGAGCAGGAAGTCCTCGAATTCCTGCAGGTCCACCAGGTCCAGTTCGTCGGGGCTGCCGATGTTGTATTGCCACAGCTGGTCATCCGCCCGCTCCGGGGTGAGGTCGCCGAAGTACCCGTTCACCTGGTCGAGAAACTGTTGGGCGATGCCGCCGGCGGCGTGGCGAATGATGATCGCCGAGTCGTAGTGCAGGTTCTCGCCGTCTTTCTTCTGCCGCATGCGCGGCGACAGCTCCAGCAGGTGGTCTGTCAGGTGCAGCAGGAACGGTTTCAGCGTGGTCGCCAGGTGTTCGACGCCGCGCGCCTGCAGTTCCTCCAGCAGCTTTGCGTACTCTGCGCTGACCGGCGCGGCCGGGCTGTGCGTGTCGCTGCGGGGCTTGTCTGTGCCTGTGGCCGGCTTTTCCCCGGCGTTGGCCGGCTGCGGGGCGGGCGCCTGCCCGGCGGAGGGGGAGGCGGGCGCCTGGGGTGCAGCGGCTGGCGCGGCACTACCGCTCGCGTGCGTACCCATCAACTCGCGCAGGCGGCGGGCGTTATCCGCGTCCGCGTCGGCGAATTTCAGCGTGATACATTCACGGTAGACATGGGCGATATACACGCGCACGCCGTCCGGATCGCTGTCGGCGGCGACCTCCGGGGGGAGGCTCAGGCTGGCATAGGCGCCGACGTCGACCGCGATTTCCGCATCACCGTCGTGCGGGTCCTCCAGGGACAGGTTATCGAGTTCAAGGCTGCCGTCCAGCATGGGGGAGAGCTGCCCGCGGAGCCGGAGGGCATTGTCCAGTACCAGAATGGCCGGGAGTTGCCCCGGCTGTGTTTGCGAGTTGGACATCTGACCTCTGTATGGCGCGCCCTCAGGCGCGCGTTCCGGGTTGGAACTCCCGGATTATTGTTCTGGCGTGTGTGGACAAATTATACCTCTCTCGGCGTAGCCGACAAGCGGCGCGTGCGCGCGCGGCCGATCAAGCGGCTTGTTACTCCCCGGCGTTCGCTGCGGACAGGAAGGCGGGTTTTTCACCGCCGCCGTGCACGGCGAAGTTCGTGCCGCTGACGTAGGAGGCCAGATCGGAGCCCAGGAACAGGCAGGCGTTGCCGACATCCTCGGGGACGGCCATGCGTCCCAGGGGGATGGTGGCGCCGACAGCGGCTATACCCTCGTCGTCGCCGTAATGCAGGTGCGCCTGTTCGGTGACGGTAAGTCCCACTACCAGCGCATTGACCCGCACCTTCGGCCCCCATTCGACCGCCAGCGAGGTGCCGAGATTGACCAGGCCGGCCTTGGCCGCGCCGTAGGCCGCGGTGCCCGGGGAGGGCCGGATGGTGCTGACACTGGCGATATTGATGATGCTGCCGCCGTCCTCCTGTTCCTGCATGACGCGATTCGCTACCTGGCTGAAATTCAGCGGGGCAATGAGATTGAGCCGGATGATGGCTTCCGAGAAGCGCGGCGAGGCTGTGGCCGCGTCGGCGTGGGGCGCGCCGCCGGCATTGTTGACCAGTACGTCCAGGCGTCCGTGGCGGGACACGGTCTCTTCCACACAGGCCTCGATCTGCGCGTAGTCACGCACGTCGCAGGCGATGAAATGCGCCTCGCGGTCGTCGACCCGCGGCAGTTCCTCCGGCGCGCTGCGCCCGCAGATGACGACCTGGGCCCCGGCCTCCAGGAATCGCAGGGTAATGCCGCGGCCGACACCTTTGCCGCCCCCGGTGACGATGACGACCTTGCCGCTATAATCCAGCGGGTTGTTCATGTTCTGTGACTCCTCGAGACAGTGCGCCGCGCTTGTTATCGGCGAGTGATTTACATAAGATGCTCGGCCGCGGCTATCCTAACCGAAATATCCCCGCCGGGACATTTTCGCCCGCTTCGCGGCGCCAGGACCATGAGACTTGCGCAGCCGGTTGCGCACTCAGGCTAGCACCGCGTGACACTTCCTCAACTCGGGAAACAAGATTATGTCGACAACGGAATTGCCCGTGCTCGCCATTCTGGGCGGCACCGGGGACCTCGGAACGGGCCTGGCCCGGCGCTGGGCACAGGCGGGGTACGAGGTGATCATCGGATCCCGTACGCTGGAAAAGGCCCAGGCCGCCGTGGCCGACCTGCGCGAGGTGATGTCCGAGCGTGGTCTGGCGGAAATCTCGGTGCAGGCGCAGGAGAATCTCGCCGCCGCCGAAGCCGCCGACATCGTGGCGCTGACGGTGCCATTCAGTCACCAGGCCAGCACGCTGGAACTGGTCAAGCCAGCCCTGCAGGGCAAGATCCTCATCGATGTCACCGTGCCCCTGGTGCCGCCCAAGGTGGCGCGGGTGCAGTTGCCGCAGCAGGGCAGCGCCGGCCAGATCGCGCAGGAACTGCTCGGTGACGATGTGGCCGTGGTCTCCGCGTTTCAGAACGTGGCGGCGGCGCACCTGCAGGAAGGCCACGGCATCGAGTGCGACGTGCTGGTCTGCGGCAACAAGCGCGAGGCGCGCGAGGCCGTGATCACGCTGGTGGAAGCCGCCGGCATGCGCGGCTTTCACGCCGGCATGATCGACAACGCGGCCGCTGCAGAGGCGCTCACCTCGGTGCTCATCGTTATCAACAAGCAGTACAAGTGTCACGCGGGCATCAAGATCTCCGGCCTCGGCGAGGACTGACCGGCCCGCGGCCATGACGGCGCAACTGCAGTTGATTCCCCTGGACGGGTTGCCCCGGGTCGAGCCCGGCGACGACCTGGCGCGGCTCGTTGCCGCCGCGCTGGGGGAGGGCGCCCTGGCCCTGGAAGAGGGCGACGTGCTGGTGGTGGCGCAGAAAGTGGTGTCCAAGGCCGAGGGGCGCTACGCGCGCCTGGCCGAGGTGCGGGTCGGCGACGAGGCGACGGCGCTGGCCGCGCGGGCCGAGAAGGATCCGCGCCTGGTGCAACTGATCCTGGATGAGAGCCGCGAGGTGCTGCGCGTGCGCCCCGGCGTCATCATCGTCGAGCATCGCAACGGCTACGTGCACGCCAATGCCGGTATCGACCGTTCCAATATTGACAGCGACCCGGAAGACCCGCGAGTGCTGCTGCTGCCCGTCGACCCGGACGCGTCCGCCCGGCGACTGCGCGCGTCGCTGGCCGCGCTGACCGGCGTCAGCGTGCAGGTCATCATCAACGACAGCTTCGGGCGCGCCTGGCGCAATGGCACCGTCGGCGTGGCCATCGGCTGCGCGGGCCTCGAACCGTTGCGCAACCAGGTCGGCGAACAGGACCTGTTCGGCAACGTGCTGGAGGTCACCGAGCCGGCCGTGGCCGATGAACTGGCCGCGGCGGCGTCCCTGGTGATGGGACAGGCGGCCGAGGGCTGTCCGGTGGTGCTGGTGCGCGGCGCGCAACTGGCCGGCGGTGCGGGCGGCTCCGCCGCGCTGCTGCGCGAGCGCGGCCAGGACCTGTTCCGCTGATGCCCGCGGAAGCGCGCAACGTACTGGCCCTGACCGGGGGCGTCGGCGGAGCGAAGCTGGCCCTGGGCCTGGCCGATTGCCTGGCGCCCGAGGCGCTGCACCTGGTGGCCAACACCGGCGACGACTTCGAGCACCTGGGCCTGCACATCAGTCCCGACATCGACACCCTCATTTATACCCTGGCCGGGTTGTCCAACCCGCAGCAGGGCTGGGGCCTGGATGGCGAGACCTTCCACGCGCTGGAGGCCCTGGGCAGGCTGGGCGGCGAGACCTGGTTCCGCCTGGGCGACCGCGACCTGGCCACACACCTGTGGCGCAGTTGCCAACTGGCCGCCGGCCAGACCCTGCAGGAGGTCACCGCCGCGCTGGCGCGGTCGCTGGGTGTGGCGCAGCAGGTGTATCCCATGTGTAACGAGGCGGTGCGCACCAACGTGCACTGCGAGGGGCGCGTGCTGCCTTTCCAGCGCTACTTCGTCGGCGAGCGCTGCGCACCGCCGGTGAGCGGTTTCGCCTTCGACGGTATCGAGCGCGCCGCGCCGGTCCCGGCGTTGCGGCAACTGCTCGACAGGGGGGCGTTCGCCCAGGTGGTGATCTGCCCCTCCAACCCGTTCGTCAGTATCGACCCGATCCTGCAGGTCCCGGGCCTGTGGCAGGCGCTGCGCGAGCAGCCAGCCCCGGTGACCCTGGTGTCGCCGATCGTCGCCGGTGCGGCGCTGAAGGGCCCGGCGGCCAAGATGATGGCGGAACTGGGGGTGCCGGCATCCGCGACCGGGGTGGCGCAGCACTACGCGCGGCGCTATCCCGGCCTGCTGGACCACTTCGTAATTGACCACAGTGACGGTACACTGGCCGCCGACATCGCCGCACTGGGTATGCAGGCGGCGGTGACATCGACGGTTATGACGACGCGCGAGCACAAGCGCGCGCTGGCGCAGTTCGTGCTGCGCCTGGTTGAAAGTGAGAGATAGGACCATGGCCACAGCCCTGTTGCCACTGAAGGACCTGGTCGAGGCGAAATCGCGCCTGGCCGGGCTGTTGCGACCCTCCGAGCGGCGCGCCCTGGCCCAGGCCATGGCCGAGGATGTGCTGGCGGTGCTGCGCGCCCACCCGCGGCTGCAGCGGGTGGTGCTGGTGTCCGATGACCCGGGCGCACGCCTGCTGGCGCATGAATACGATGCGCAGTGCTGGTCGGAGCGGGGGCTGGGCTGTCGCGGGCTCAACCCGGTGCTGCAGGCGGCGGCGGGGCGGCTGGCGCAGGCCGCGGGCGATGACGTGATGCTGGTGTTGCACGCAGACCTGCCGCTGCTCGGCGGCGCGGACATCGACGCCGCCCTGGACGCCTGCACAGGGCGCCAGGTCCTGGTCGTGGCGCCGGACCGCCACGGTCGCGGCACCAACCTGCTCGCCTTCCACAACAGCGTCGTCCCGGCGTTCTGCTTTGGCGCGGACAGCTGCGCCGCGCACCAGCGCCGGGCCCGGGAACAGGGCCTGGCGGCACAACTCCTGCACCGCCCCGGCCTCGCCCTGGACCTGGATGAACCCGCGGACCTGGCGGCCCTGCTGGCGCAGGCGCCGGACCGTCACGGCGGCCGCAGCCGCGCCCTGTTGCAGGGTGCGGAACTGGGCGCACGCTTGCGCGCCGCGCTCGCGTCACTGCCCCTGGAGGCGGTCGCGCCCGCCACCGGCGCGGAGCAGGGCTCGTGAACGACCTGGCGCCACTGGCGCGGAAACTGCACGCCGGCGACCTCCCCACGCCGGGTGAGGCCCTGGCCCTGGCCGACTGTGAGGATACCGCCGCGCTGGCCGCGCTGGCCGGTTCACTGCGCGATGCCGGACATGGCAATGTGGTGACCTATTCGCGCAAGGTGTTCATCCCGCTGACCCACCTGTGCCGGGATGTCTGTCACTACTGCACGTTCGCGCGCACGCCGAAACGCATAGAGCAAGCCTACCTGCCTGTCGAGGACGTGCTGGCGCTGTGTCGCGACGGCGCGGCGATGGGCTGCCAGGAAGCGCTGTTTACCCTGGGCGAACGGCCGGAGCTGCGCTATAGCGCGGCGCGCGACGCGCTGCGGGAGCTGGGGTTTGCCAGCACGCTGCACTACGTGGCCGAGGTCGCCGCGCGCGTGCTGGACGAAACCGGCCTGCTGCCGCACATCAACGCCGGTTGCATGAGCGACGAGGAAGTGGCGCTGCTGCGCCCGGTGAGCGCCTCCATGGGCATCATGCTGGAATCCGCCTCCGCGCGCCTGTGTGAGAAGGGCATGCCGCACTACGGCTCGCCCGACAAGGACCCGCAGCGGCGCCTGGCGACCCTGGAAAGCGCCGGCGCCGCGCGCGTGCCCTTTACCTCCGGCATCCTCATCGGCATTGGCGAGACGCGGCGCGAGCGCATCGAATCGCTGCTGGCGCTGCGCGCCTCGCACCAGCGGCACGGCCACCTGCAGGAAGTCATCGTACAGAATTTTCGCGCCAAGCCGGGCACCCTGATGGCCGCGGCCCCCGAGCCGGACCTGGAGGAGCTGCTGTGGACCATCGCCGTGACCCGTCTGGTATTCGGCGCGCAGATGAATATCCAGGCGCCGCCTAACCTCAGTCCCGGTGTGCTCGGACAGCTGGTGGCGGCGGGGATCAACGACTGGGGCGGGGGGTCGCCCCTGACGCCGGACCACGTCAACCCCGAGGCGCCCTGGCCACACCTGGACCGGCTCGCGGCGGAAACAGCCGCCGCCGGTAAATGGCTGGAGCAACGGCTGACGCTGTACCCGGCCTATGTGCGCGCCGGGGAGCGGTGGCTGGACGACGCGGTATTGCCGGCGGTGCTGCGGCAGGCCGACGCGGCCGGCCTGGCTCGCCGCGACGACTGGACCCCGGGGACCGGGGCAGATATTCCCTCAATCGAAGCGGGCCTGCTCGCCGGCGGCGCCCCGACGCAGCCGGTGGACCCGCAACTCGCCGAGATCGTCGCGCGCTGCGAAGCCGGGGCGTCATTACACGAACGGGACATTACGCGGCTATTCGCCAGTCGCGGGCCAGAGTTCACCTACGTCGCCGCGGCGGCTGACCGGCTGCGCCGCCAGGTGAATGGCGACCAGGTCAGTTACGTGATCAACCGCAACATCAACTACACCAACGTGTGCTACTTCAAGTGCCAGTTCTGCGCTTTCTCCAAGGGCAAGGCGAGCGAGAACCTGCGCGGTCGTCCCTACGATATCAGCGGCGAGGAGATCGCCCGGCGCTGCGTCGAGGCCTGGCAGCGCGGCGCCACCGAGGTCTGCATGCAGGGCGGCATTCACCCCGACTATACCGGCCAGACCTACCTCGATATCCTCGAGACGGTGCGCGCGGCGACGCCGGATATGCATATCCACGCCTTCTCGCCGCTGGAAGTGTGGCAGGGCGCGGCGACCCTGGGTATCGACATCGAGACCTTCCTGCTGCGCCTGCGCGCGGCCGGGCTGAACACCTTGCCGGGCACCGCCGCCGAGGTGCTGCACGACGAGGTGCGCGCGCGGCTGTGCCCGGACAAGCTCAACAGCGAGCAGTGGCTGCAGGTGATGGAGGCGGCGCACCGCGTCGGCCTGCGCACCACCGCCACGGTGATGTACGGGCATATCGAGCAGCCGCGCCACTGGGCGGCGCACCTGCTGCGCATCCGCGAACTGCAGCAGCGCAGCGGCGGCTTTACCGAGTTCGTGCCATTGCCTTTCGTGCACATGGAGGCGCCCATGTACCTCAAGGGGCGCTCCCGCCGCGGCCCGACCTTTCGCGAGGCGGTGCTGATGCACGCGGTGGCGCGGCTGGCGCTGCACGGCCTGATCGACAACATCCAGGCCTCCTGGGTGAAAATGGGGCCGGAGGGCATTGCGCTGTGCCTGAACGCCGGCGCCAACGACCTCGGCGGTACGTTGATGAACGAGAGCATCACCCGCGCCGCTGGTTCCGGTCACGGCCAGGAATGGGCGCCGGCGCGCATGGAGACGTTCATCGCCGGCCTGGGTCGGCAGCCGCGGCTGCGCACCACGCTCTACGCCGATGCGCCCGAGGAACGCCGCCGCGCGGCGCGGCGGGAGATTCCCCTGGCGCAGGTCCACAACGGCCCCGCGGCCCGGCGGCAGGTGGACAAACGCGCGGCGCCGGCCGACCTGTATGAACAGGTGGTCCTGCAGGCCGCCTGCAACTGAGGCGGCGCCCGTGGCCCTCGCGCGCTCCGTGCAACTCGAGCCGGGCTGGCTGCAGGCCCTGGGCGACCAGTTCGAGCAACCCTACATGCAGGAACTGCGCGCCTTCCTGCTCGCGCAAAAGCGCGCAGGCAAGCGCATCTTCCCGCCCGGGGAGGAGTTCTTCAACGCCTTCAATCACACCCCGCTGGAACGGGTCAAGGTGGTTATCCTCGGCCAGGATCCCTACCACGGCGAGGGCCAGGCACACGGCCTGTGCTTCTCGGTCAGGCCGGGGGTCGCCGTGCCGCCCTCGCTGCAGAACATCTACCGCGAAATCCACGACGAACTGGGTCTGCCGGTGCCGCGCCACGGCCACCTGACCGCCTGGGCCGACCAGGGCGTGTTGCTGCTCAACAGCGTGTTGTCGGTGGAGTGCGCGCAGGCGGCCTCGCACCGGGGCAAGGGCTGGGAGCGCTTTACCGACCAGGTCATACAGGTGATCAACGAGCGGCGCGAGGGCGTGGTGTTCATGCTCTGGGGCAGCTACGCCCAGCGCAAGGGCGCGATAATCGACGCGCGCCGCCACTGCGTGCTGAAAGCGCCCCACCCGTCGCCGCTCAGCGCGCATCGCGGCTTCTTCGGCTGCGGCCACTTCAAGGCGGCGAATGACTACCTGCGCTCGCGCGGCGAGGAGGGCATTGATTGGCGGTTGCCCGACACCCCCTGAGGGCGCTCAGTCCGCGGCGATCGCGTAGGGCAGTTCGCCCAGCGTCAGGGCGGGCCCTGCGGGACCCTCGAGATGCAGGCCCGTGGCGACGGCCTCGTGGGTGGCGCTGACCAGGGCGAGGGCGCCGGCGCTGTTGACGACGTCGCCCACCGCCTGCTCACCGCCGGCACTGTACAGTGGCGCCCCGGCCGCGGCGGCGTGTCCCGCCGGAAGCTGTGCCAGGTGTGTGCGGCGCTTCGACTTGCCGCGGTAGTGCAGGCGCGCGACCACTTCCTGGCCGGTATAACAGCCCTTGGAAAAACTGATGTGCCCGGTGAGGTCGTAGTTCAGTACCTGGGGCACGAATTGCTCCACGGTGGCCGCCTCGATGCGCGCCACCCCGGCCGCGATCTGTCGTTCCCGCCACGCGCTCTCCGGCGCTTGCTGCATGACCTCGTCAAGTGCCGCGCGCCGCGGGCTGTCCGTGGCCAGCAACAGCTCGAACTGCGCGCCCCGGTCATCGCTGCACAGCAGCACGTGGTCTTCACCGGCGCTGCGCTCCCAGGCGGCGCCGGGCGCGGCGCCGAAAATGTCGGCCAGTGCCGCGGCGGCGTCCGCGCCCCAGATGCCCAGTACCAGCCAGTCGTCGCGCGTCGCGTCCAGCTCCGCCTTTGAAAAGACGATGTACTTGCCAAATACCTGTGCCGCGTGATCGCGAATGTCGCGGCGCATGCGCAGGGCGAAGTGCTCCGGCGCCAGTTGCGCCAGCAGGAAGTCGCAGACCACGCGCCCCTGGGGCGTGCAGTAGGCGCCCAGGACGCCGCGCTGTTCCCCGACCTGGGCGGTATCGCAGGTGGTCTGGCCCTGCAGGAAGGTCAGCGTGTCGGGTCCGGCGATATGCAGCAGGGCTTCCTGCTCCAGCAGGCTGTAGTGGCTGTCCAAGCGATGTCCCTCAGTTATCCGGCGCCTATCATAGGGCAGGGCCGTGCCGGTGTCAGCCGTCGGCGGGCCCGGGACGCAGGCAAATGACGGTATAATGGGCTGCTTTGACGTCGCCGCCGGGTGAAGGGCTCCCTATGGTATCCAACGAGGAATTGAATCGCATGCGCTGGGCGGCACGCCGCGGCATGCTGGAACTGGACCTGGTGCTGGAGCCCTTCGTGGCGCGGTGTTACGCGCAGCTCGACGCGGACAGCAGGCGCGCCTTCCAGGCGCTGATGTCCTGTGAGGACCAGGAGCTTTACGCCTGGCTGCTGGGGCGTGAACAACCGTCCGAGCCGGAGTTGCGCGACCTTGTCGAGCGGATACTCGCATTCACCCGCACTGCACCTGCCGCTCACTGAGCCGGGCTTCCCCCCCGGGTTGTCGTACCTGCTGGGTGCCGCCATCGGCCTGGCGCTGCTGGCGCTGCTGCAGCGCGGACAGTTCGCCGCCGCCCTGGCGGCCGCGGCCGTGGCCCCGCCGGCCTGGCGCGCCCTGCGCGGGGCCGGGCGGGACGTCGCCGGACAGCTGTGCTGGCGCGCCGGGCGCTGGCGCCTGCGTCAGGCGGGAGGTGAGTGCGAGCTGCAGCCACAGGCCGGGCTGGTCGCCTGTGGGCGGTGGGTCTGGCTGTGCTTCCGCCGCGAGCGCGACGGCGACCGCGTCACCCTGTGGCTGTACCGCCGCGGCATGGACGCGCAACAGTGGCGACGGCTGCGTGTGCGCCTGCGGCTGGATCTAGCGCGGTGAGTTGTCCGGCGTCAGCACCGTGTCGCTGGCCTGGTCCAGTGTGTCGGGATAGTCCAGCGTGTAGTGCAGGCCGCGACTTTCGCGGCGTGAAATCGCGCAGCGAATCATCAGCTCGGCCACCATGGCGAGGTTGCGCAGCTCCAGCAGGTCGTTGGAAACCTTGTAGTTGCCGTAGTACTCGGCGATCTCCGCCTGCAGCAGTTGCACGCGGTGTTGCGCCCGCTGCAGCCGCTTGTTGGTGCGCACGATGCCGACGTAGTCCCACATGAAGCGGCGCAGTTCGTCCCAGTTGTGGGAGATCACCACATCCTCGTCGGAATCGGTGACCTGGCTTTCATCCCATGCGGGCGCCGTGGCCGGGGTCACGCCACCCGCATGGTGTGCGGCGATGTGCGCGGCGGCCGACTCTGCGTAGACCAGGCATTCCAGCAGCGAGTTGCTGGCCATGCGATTGGCGCCGTGCAGTCCGGTGCAGGAGGCCTCGCCCACGGCGTACAAGCCCTCGACATCCGTGCGGCTGTGCCGGTCGACGACGATGCCGCCGCAGGTATAGTGCGCCGCGGGGACGACGGGAATGGGCTCGGCGGCGATGTCGATGCCGAAATCCGCGCAGCGCGACATGATGGTGGGGAAGTGCGCGGTGAGAAACTCGCGCGGCTGGTGACTGATGTCGAGAAATACGCAGTCCAGTCCCAGGCGTTTCATCTCGTGGTCAATGGCCCGGGCCACCACGTCGCGCGGCGCCAGTTCACCGCGCTCGTCGAAGGCGTCCATGAAACGGCTGCCGTCGGGCAGCAGCAGGCGACCTCCCTCGCCGCGAATGGCCTCGGTGATGAGGAAGGACTTCGCCCGCGGGTGGTAAAGACAGGTGGGGTGAAACTGGTTGAACTCCAGGTTGGACACACGGCAACCGGCGCGCCAGGCCATGGCGATGCCATCGCCGCTGGCGCCGTCGGGGTTGCTGGTGTACAGGTAGGCCTTGCTCGCGCCGCCGGTGGCCAGCACCACGGCGCCGGCCGAGAACAGTTCCACGTGGCCGCTTTGCTGGTCGAGGATGTAGGCGCCGCGACAGACCCCGTCGCGCACTACCAGATCGACGGCGGTGCGCCGGGTGAAAATATCGACATTGCCGCGCGCCAGGGCGCGTTCGGACAGCACCTCGGAGATGGCCCGCCCGGTGCGGTCGGCGGCGTGGATGATGCGCCGGTGGCTGTGGCCACCCTCCATGGTGAGGTGAAATTCCTGGTCGGGGATGTCCTCGCGCAGGTCGAAGTCCACGCCCTGGTCCACCAGCCATTCCACGCAGCGCCGGCTGTTGCTGACGGTGAATTCCACCGCGTCCCGGTGGCACAGGCCGGCGCCCGCGGCGAGGGTGTCCTGGACGTGTGAGTCGACGGTGTCGCGGTTGTGCAGGACCGCCGCCATGCCGCCCTGGGCCCAGTAGGTGGAGCCCTCGTTGAGCTCCCCCTTGGTCAGCAGGGCGACGCGGTAGTGGTCCGGCAGGTGCAGGGCCAGGCTGAGGCCCGCGGCACCGCTGCCGATGACCAGGACGTCGTGTTCGTATCGGTTTGTCATCGGTTCAGTGCTTGCCGCCGGGAGGTGTGAAATATATTATGCGTCTCAACAACTTAGCTTCGATATGCCGGGTCAGCGACGAGTATATACGAGGTGTCGAAAAATACGAAAACTGTCACCAGAGGAACTTTTTTTGCGACCAGCGTCTCATAAATGCCGCCACACGAATTCGCATGCGAACTAAGTTCAGCCCGGGTGGTCTATTGGACCTGTCGGGCATATTGGCGTCGGCGGCCGCCACGGGCAACCAGAAAGGGAGTTGCGCGTGAGCGCCGCAGAGACGGACCAACAACTGGTAGCGAGGGTGCAGCGCGGCGATGCGCGGGCCTTCGATATGCTGGTACTGAAGTACCAGCACAAGATTTTCGGGTTGATCAGCCGCTATGTGCGCGATGCGGATGAAGTACAGGACGTCGCCCAGGAGGCATTTATCAAGGCCTACCGGGCGCTGCCAAAATTTCGCGGAGACAGCGCGTTCTACACCTGGCTTTACCGCATTGCCATCAATACGGCGAAGAACCACCTGGTCTCGCGGTCGCGGCGGCCACCGGGTTCTGACGTGGAGATCGAGGACGCCGAATACTATGAAGGGGGAGGCGCCCTGCGGGACATCGAAAACCCCGAAAACGCCCTGTTCGGCAATGAACTCAAGGCCGTGGTGGAGCGAGCGATTGCCGATTTGCCGGACGACCTGCGAACTGCGGTAACTTTGCGTGAATTCGATGGTCTGAGTTATGAGGACATCGCGGAAATCATGGACTGTCCCGTGGGTACGGTGAGATCGAGAATCTTTCGCGCGCGCGAAGCCATCGACCAGCAGGTGCGGCGGCAACTGGAAGGGGAGCCCGGATGAGGCATTCCCTGACGGCGCGGCGGAGTTACCCGCGAACGGCAATTTCCCCGAGGGCGTCCGCGAGGACGATCGCGAGCGAGCAACACGAGGAAGGACCAGACCAATGACTGAAAGAATGCGCGAATCGCTGTCCGCGCTGCTGGACGACGAGGCGAACGAACTCGAGATCCAGCGCGTGCTCGCCGCCGTCGACGGCGACACGGAACTGCGCTCTGCCTGGACCCGCTACAGCCTCGCCAGGGACGCCCTGGACAGCCAGCCGCTGGCCCTGGCTCAGGTCGACATCTCCGCGCGTGTGCGAGCGGCGCTGGCGGCGGAAACCCCGGAGCCGGCGCGCGCATCCGGTAGCGGCTTGCGTCAGCGCCTGTTGCGGCCACTGGCGAGCTTCGCCGTGGCCGCCTCGGTCGCGGCGACCGTCGTCATCGGGGGGCAGCAACTCGCCCCGGCGGGGGGCGATGCCGGCACTGACGCGGTGGCGCGCCTGCCGGCCGGCCCCTCGGCGGTGAGCATTCTCAATGTCGCCGGCGCGACCGCAGTCCCGGCCAGCTACGGCACCCAGCCACTGCCGGTGCTGGCTCCCGCCGATCGCACGGCGTACCGGGAACTGGCCAGGTCGCGCATGAATCGCTACATGCAACTGCACGCCGAACACGCCGCCCTGAACACGCCCCAGGGCCTGATCCCCTTTGCGCGGGTACCGCAGATACATGAGTAGAGCGACCCTGCGCAGGACACTGGCGTCGCTGGCGCTGTTGCTGTGCGGCGGCGCGTTCGCCGGTCCCTGTCCCGAAGTGGACAGTGCCGCGGTCCTGTGGCTGGACAAGATGGCGCGCAGTATGCGCGAGATCAGTTACCACGGCGTGGTCACCCTGCAGCGCGAGGACGAGATGCAGGTGATGCAGGTATCGCACCTGACCGATGGTGACGCCAGTATCGAGCGCCTCACGCAGTTGACCGGGCAGGGCGCCGAGGTCGATCGCCAGGCTCACTCCCGCGCCTGCGTTCACCCCGGCCACCAGTTGCTGCGCATGAGCGAGGAATTGCGCGCCGGGCGCTGCGGCATCACCGAGCGCTACCGGCTCAGCATGGGGGGCAGGGAGCGGGTCGCCGGCCGCAGCGCGGTGCAGATACTGGTCAAACCGCTGGATATGTACCGCTTCGGTTACGTCATGTCGCTGGATCACGAGACCGGCCTGCTGTTGAAGTCGGCCACCGTGGGGCATGGCAATAGCGTACTCGAGAAGTACCAGTTCGCGAGCCTGAGTTACGACCCGCGCTTGCCGGAAACCATGGAGTCGGCCACCGTGCACCACGCCATGCATCCCCACCCCGCCCTGGTGCACACCGGGCCGACGGTGAAACGGCCCTGGCAGGTGCAGTGGCTGCCCGGTGGCTTTGCCGCCACCGACGCGCCACCGGCCAACGGCGCGCGCCGCACCTACACGGACGGCCTGGCGGTGTTCTCCGTCTTTCTGGAAACCCTGGAGCGCGGCATCCAGCCCGGCGAGGGCTATGTCAGCGAGGGCGGCACACTGTCCTACACCCGCGGCATGTCCGTGGGCGGACAGTCCGTGCTGGTGACGGTGATCGGCGAGGTGCCGGTGAACACCGCGCGCATGGTGGCCGATTCGATCGCGTGGATGCACTGACATGCTGACCGAAACCGGGCGAGTAGTGGCGGTGGAGAGCGACAGCCTCTGGGTGGAGACGATCCGCAAGAGCACCTGTGGCACCTGCGCCGCGCGCAAGGGCTGCGGGCACGGCCTGCTCAACAGCATGTCCGACGGCAGCCGCGGCTACGTCCGTGTGTTGCCCGGCGACCAGTCCCTGTCCGCCTGTGCGGTCGACGACGAGGTATTGATCAGCATTCCCGAGGAAGTCCTGTTGCGCGGCTCGATGATCGCCTACGTCCTGCCGCTGCTGTGCATGCTCGGCGGCGCCGTCGCGGCGGTGGAGTGGCTGCCCGGGGGGCAGGACGCACTGGCGGCGGGCGGCGCTATCGCCGGGCTCGCCCTGGGCTTCGGCCTGGTGCGCTGGCACGCCCTGCGCCACCGCGGCGATACGCGCTACCAGCCCGTGCTGTTGCGCGTTGTCGAGCGTCACGCCCGGCCCGAACCGGCCTGAAACACCCGCATGAACACTAACCCGTGATATTCATGGATTGCCTGTAATGACCTACACGCCACGACTTGTCCGCACTACCTTCGTCTTGCTGACCCTGTGCCTGTGCCAGGCGGCCTACGCAGCCGACCTGCCGGATTTCAAACACATCGTGAAGAAAAACTCGCCGGCGGTGGTGAAAATCATCGTCGAACACACGGTGGGGAGTAACGGCCACGACGAGAACATGCCGCAGGAGATACCCGAATACCTGCGCCGCTTTTTCGAGTATCGCGGCGCGCCGCCCACCCCGCACCAGCGCATGGGCAGCGGGTCGGGCTTTATCATTTCCCGCGACGGCTATATCGTCACCAATGACCACGTGGTAGCCGGCGCCGACAGCGTGGTGGTGCGCATGAGCGATCGCCGCGAGTTCGACGCCGAGGTGGTCGGCACCGATCCGCGCTCCGATCTCGCGTTGTTGCGCATCGAGGCCAGCGGCCTTCCGGTACTGGCCCTGGCGGCGACGGACAAGCTCGAAGTGGGCGAGTGGGTGCTGGCCATCGGCTCGCCCTTCGGGCTGGATTACTCGGTCACTGCGGGTATCGTCAGCGCCAAGGGGCGCAGCCTGCCGACCCAGCGCGGGGAAAACTACGTACCGTTTATCCAGACCGATGTCGCCATCAACCCCGGCAATTCCGGCGGCCCCCTGTTCAACCTCGATGGTGAGGTGGTCGGCGTCAACTCGCAGATATTCACCCGCAGCGGGGGCTCCATCGGGCTGTCCTTCGCCATCCCGGTCAGCGTCGTGCGCAACGTGGTGACACAACTGCGCGAGGACGGCCGGGTCACCCGCGGCTGGCTGGGCGTGACCATCCAGGACGTGGACAAGAATCTCGCCGAATCCTTCGGCCTGGACCGCCCCCGCGGCGCGCTGGTCACCCAGTTGGCCGATGATGGCCCCGCGGCGCGCGCCGGGCTCAAGTCCGGCGATATCATCGTCACTTTTGACGGCAAGGACATCCCGACCTCTTCCCACCTGCCCCACGTGGTGGGCCTGATAGCCCCGGATACCGAGGTCGAGGTGGAGATCGTGCGCGAACGCAAGCGGCGCACGCTCGAGGTCAGGGTCGGTGGGCTAGACGCCGACGACAGCTACTCCCTGAGCGCCCATGATGCGGACGGGGATCGTGGCGGGCGCCTGGGGCTGGTTGTCGAGGAGGTCCCGGCGGAGAGCCTGGAGCGTTACGGCATCAGCGGCGGGGTGGTGGTGCGCGAGGTGGTGCCCGGCTCTCCCGCGGGGGAGGCCGGTATCGCCAGCGGCGACATCATCACACTGGTCGGCTCCACCCCGGTCAACTCCCTGCAGGCCTACCAGCGCGCCGTCGAGGGCTTGCGCAGCGGCAGTTCGGTGCCCCTGCGGCTGATTCGACGCGGCTCACCCCTGTTCATCGGGCTGAAATTGCCACAATAGCGCCCGGCGGGGCCGTTGTTCGTGGCGGCGGGGCGGGTGATTGGGGTACAATCGCGCGTTTTTTCACCGGGGGCGCGACGCGTCCCCTGCCAACGCTGCTGAACCGGGCCCCGTCGAGTGAGCAATCTCCGTCATATCCGCAATTTTTCCATTATTGCCCATATCGACCACGGCAAATCGACCCTCGCGGACCGTTTCATCCAGCACTGCGGCGGGCTCAGCGACCGGGAGATGGATGAACAGGTGCTCGACTCGATGGATATCGAGCGTGAACGCGGCATCACCATCAAGGCGCAGAGCGTGACCCTGGACTATCCCGCCCGGGATGGCCAGACCTACCAGCTCAACTTCATCGACACGCCCGGCCACGTGGATTTTTCCTACGAGGTGTCGCGCTCGCTGGCCGCCTGCGAGGGCGCCCTGCTGGTGGTCGACGCCGGGCAGGGGGTGGAAGCCCAGTCCGTGGCCAATTGCTACACCGCGATCGAGCAGGGGCTGGAGGTGTTGCCCATCCTCAACAAGATGGACCTGCCCCAGGCCGACCCCGACCGGGTGCGCCGGGAAATCGAGGAGATCATCGGCATCGACGCGACCGATGCCTGCCTGGTCAGCGCCAAGTCCGGCATGGGTATCGAGGACGCCCTGGAGTACCTGGTGGAGCAGATCCCGCCACCGGAAGGCGATCCGGAGGCGCCGCTGCAGGCGCTGATCATCGACTCCTGGTTCGACAATTACCTTGGCGTGGTCTCCCTGGTGCGGGTCAAGCAGGGCACCCTGAACAGGCGCGACAAGATTGTCGCCAGGTCCATCGGCCGCCCCCAGCAGGTGGACAGCGTGGGCATATTCACCCCCAAGCGGGTTGAGACCGGCGTGTTGCGCGCCGGTGAGGTGGGCTTCGTCGTCGCCGGTATCAAGGACATCCACGGGGCGCCGGTGGGCGACACGCTGGTCCACGCCGGGGCTGCGGAGGTGCCGGCCCTGCCCGGTTTCCAGCGCGTCAAGCCACAGGTCTACGCGGGGATTTTCACCATATCCTCGGACGACTACGAGGACTTCCGCGAGGCACTGGCCAAGCTGACCCTGAACGACGCGTCGCTGTTCTACGAGCCCGAGACCTCCGATGCGCTGGGCTTCGGCTTTCGCTGTGGCTTCCTGGGCATGTTGCACATGGAGATCATCCAGGAGCGCCTGGAGCGCGAGTACAACCTCGACCTGATCACCACGGCGCCGACAGTGATCTACGAGGTGGCCAGGAGCAACGGCGAGACCATCCAGGTGGACAACCCCTCGGCGCTGCCCGATCCGGGGGATATCGAGGAGATGCGCGAGCCGATCGCGCGCTGTAATATCCTGGTACCGCAGGATTACCTCGGCAACGTGATCACACTGTGCGTGGAAAAGCGCGGGGTGCAAAAGGACATGCAGTTTCTCGGCGCGCAGGTTTCCGTGGTGTACGATATCCCCATGGCCGAGGTGGTACTGGACTTTTTCGACCGTCTGAAATCGGTCAGCCGCGGCTACGCGTCGCTGGATTACGCGTTCGAGCGTTTCGAGGCGGCGCAGTTGTCCAGGCTCGACGTGCTGATCAACGGCGACCGCGTCGACGCCCTGGCGACTATCGTGCACCGCGATCACGTGCAGCACAGGGGCCGGCAATTGACGGAAAAAATGAAAGAGCTGATTCCCCGGCAGATGTTCGACGTCGCCATCCAGGCCGCGGTAGGTGGTAAGATCGTCTCGCGCCAGACGGTCAAGGCGCTGCGCAAGAACGTGACCGCCAAGTGTTATGGCGGCGATGTCACGCGCAAGAAGAAATTGCTGGAAAAACAGAAAGCCGGCAAGAAGCGCATGAAGCAGGTGGGCCGGGTGGAAATTCCCCAGTCCGCCTTCCTGGCGGTACTCAAGGTGGACGGCTGAGCAGTGAGTGACTTAACCATTGATTTCCCCCTGATCCTGGCCGCGCTGGTGTTCGGCAGCGGCCTTCTGTGGCTGGTGGACTCGCTGCTGTTCGCCCCCGGCCGCCGCCGCGAGCTGGCCGACCTGCAGGGGCAGTTTCCCCGCTGGGAGCAGGAGGGCAGCCCCGACGCGGCGCGCTACCAGGCGCTGGCGGCGGAGCGCGCGCGGGAGCCGCTGGTGGTGGAGTACGCACGCTCCTTCTTCCCGGTATTGCTGGTGGTATTCGTGTTGCGCTCCTTCCTGGTGGAGCCGTTCCAGATTCCCTCTTCGTCGATGGTGCCGACCCTGCAGGTGGGCGATTACATCCTGGTGAACAAGTACACCTACGGCATTCGCCTGCCGGTGTTGCGCACCAAGGTCATGGACTTCAACGAGCCGCAGCGCGGCGACGTCATGGTGTTTTTCCCGCCGCACATGAACGATACCTATTTCATCAAGCGCGTGGTGGGCCTGCCCGGCGACAAGGTCAGTTACCGTGGCAAGCGCCTCTACGTCAACGGCGAGCCGGTCGCCCTGCGCCCGGCGGGGCAGTCCGCGGCCGGGAGGCGCTACCAGCTGGCGCTGGAAACCCTGGGCGCTGCCGAGCACCAGGTACAGATCGACGGCGCGCGGCCGGCGCAGGACTTCTCCATCGAGGTCAAGCCGGGCCATTACTTCATGATGGGCGACAACCGGGACAACTCCAGCGATAGCCGGATTTGGGGTCAGGTGCCGGAAAAGGATATAGTAGGCAAGGCCTTCGCCGTGTGGATGCACTGGGAATCCCTGCTCAGCATCCCCAGCTTCAGTCGCGTCGGCCTGATCGAATAAGCACAACAGGGCAGAGGAGGAGGCGTGATGCAAACGCGCGGGCAACAACAGGGCATGTCGATTCTCGGCATTCTGTGTATCCTGATCATGTTGGGCTTTTTCGCCATGTGCGCGATCCGCCTGGGACCACCTTACTTCGAGTCGCTCAGTGTCCGCGATATCGTCGAGCGTATGGTGATGGACCCGGAAACCGCTGACGAAAGCACCAGCAGTATCCGCCGTCGCCTGGCCACCGTGTTCAATACCAACCAGATCTACGGGCTGGATCCCAAGGACGTCGAGGTCTATCGCAAGAAAGGCAAGACGTACATCGATGCGAGTTACGAGGTGCGGGTGCCGATCATGTGGCGCATCGACGCGGTCCTCAATTTCAACGACCTGCATTACGCGGTGGGCGAGCCCGACCCCGTCGCCATGGAACCGCCCGAAAATCCCTAGATGGTCGATCCGGCGCGCCTGGAAAAGGCGCTGAACTACAGCTTCAGTGACCGGCAGTTGCTGGATCTGGCCCTGACCCACCGCAGCTGCGGTGGCAAGAACAACGAGCGCCTGGAGTTTCTCGGCGACTCTATCCTCAATCACCTCATTGCCGAGGCGCTGTACCGGCGTTTTCCCCGGGCGCGCGAAGGCGAACTCAGCCGCATGCGCGCCGCGCTGGTGCGCGGCGCCACCCTGGCGCAGGTCGCGCGGGAGCTGGAACTCGGGCAGTACCTGCGCCTGGGCGCGGGCGAGCGCAAGAGCGGCGGTTTCCGTCGCGCGTCTATCCTCGCCGATGCGCTGGAGGCGGTGCTCGGCGCGATCCTGCTGGACAGTGGAGTCGAGGCCTGTCGCCGGTGTGTTGAGCAGTGGTTCGCCGGGCGCCTGGCCGAGGTCGAGGCCGCGGGCAGCGCGGGCAAGGACAGCAAGACGCGCCTGCAGGAGTTGTTGCAGGGTCGCAGCTCGCCGCTGCCCGAATACGAGTTGGTCGCCGTGGAGGGTGAGGACCACGACCAGCGTTTTCGCGTGGCCTGCCGTGTGCGCGAGCCGCAACTGGTGGCCGAGGGCTCGGGCAGCAGTCGGCGTCGCGCCGAGCAGGCCGCCGCGGGCCAGGCCCTGGAGATGCTCGCTGACCATGGCCGCTGAACAGGCCGAGCGCTGCGGCTACGTGGCGATTGTCGGTCGCCCCAACGTCGGCAAGTCCACCCTGCTGAACCATCTGCTGGGGCAGAAGATCAGTATCACCTCGCGCAAACCCCAGACCACCCGTCACCAGGTGTTGGGCATTGTCACCGAAGACAGCTGCCAGATCGTGTTCGTCGATACCCCGGGACTGCACCGCGATGCCGGCAAGGCCATCAACCGTTACATGAACCGGGCGGCGAGCGCCGCCATCCGCGATGTCGACCTGGTGCTGTTCGTGGTCGACCGCACTGCCTGGACCGAGGAGGACGAGTTGGTGCTGCAGCAGGTGCAGCGCTCCGGCCTGCCCTGTGTGCTGGTGGTCAACAAGGTCGACCTGCTCGCCGACAAGTCCGTGCTGCTGCCGCACCTGGAAAGCCTGGCGGGGAAGGGTGAATTCGCCGACATCGTGCCCCTGTCCGCGCTGCGTCGGCACAACCTCGAGGCGCTGCAGACCCTGATCCGCTCCTTCCTGCCAGAGTCAGCGCACTTTTTCCCGGAGGACCAGGTCACCGATCGCAGCCAGCGTTTTCTCGCTGCGGAGATCGTCCGCGAGAAGATAATGCGCCAGCTCGGGGACGAACTGCCCTACGCGGCGGCGGTGGAGATCGAGGAGTTTGCCGGGGACGATGGCATCCTGCACATTTCCGCGCTCATCCTGGTGGAACGCAAGGGGCAGAAAAAGATACTCATCGGGGAGAAGGGCGCGCGCCTGCGCAGTATCGGCAGTGAGGCGCGGCGCGACATGGAGACCCTGTTCGATACGCAGGTCATGCTGCGCCTGTGGGTCAAGGTGCGTTCGGGCTGGTCGGACGACCAGCGCGCGCTGCGCAGCCTCGGCTACGACGACCGCCAGGTCTGAGGCGGCGGCCGTGCGCGTGACCCTGCAACCGGCCTACATTCTGCATCGGCGACCCTACCGCGACACCAGCCTGCTGCTGGAGGTCTTTACCGCCGAGCACGGTCGCCTCAGCCTGGTCGCCCGCGGTGCGCGGCGGCGCGGCCGCGGCGGCAGCAACGCGGCGCTGTTGCAGCCATTTGCGCCGCTGCTGTTGTCCTTTTCCGGGCGCGCCGAGATGAAGACGCTGACCGCTGTGGAGCGGGCGGGCGGCCCCTGGGAGCTGCCCGGTGAACGGCTCTACAGCGGGCTCTACCTGAACGAACTGCTGGTGCGCCTGCTGCACCGGCACGACCCCCATGCGCGGCTGTTCGCGGCGTACGGCGAGGCCCTGCAGGGCCTGCACGCACCGGGCCCGGCCGAGGACAGCCTGCGCCGCTTCGAATACATCCTGCTGGACGAGCTGGGTTACAGTTTCGCGCCCGGGATGGACGCCGCCAGCGGCACGCCGGTACGCGCCGACCGTCGCTACCGCTACGAGGCGGGCAGGGGCCTGGTGGAGCTGACCGTGGCCGAGCATGGCCCGGCGGTGGCCTACGCCGGCGAGGACCTCCTGCGCATTGCCGCGGGCGAATTCAGTGGTCCGGCCCGCGCCGCCTGCAAGTCGCTGTTCCGCGAGGCGCTGGCCGAGCAACTAGGCGGGCAACCGCTGCGCAGCCGCGAGTTCTTTGCCGTGCGACCGCGGCGCCCGGCAGAGCCGACCGGCGGCGGTTGAAATCGCCCGAATTGGCGCGATACCTTGGGCGGACTCCGCCCGATCCGATATAATCTGCGCTCCCGCGGACGGTCCTGATTTTATGCCAGACTACCCAACCATCGAGGCCTGTATCGGCAACACGCCGCTGGTGCGCCTGCAGCGCTTGCCCGGCGATACCAGCAACACCCTCCTGGCCAAGCTGGAGGGCAATAATCCGGCGGGCTCGGTCAAGGATCGCCCGGCGCTGAGCATGATCGCCCAGGCCGAGGCCCGGGGAGAGATTCGCCCCGGCGACACCCTGATCGAGGCCACCAGCGGCAATACCGGCATCGCCCTGGCCATGGCGGCGGCCATCCGCGGCTACCGGCTGGTGCTGATCATGCCGGCGCATATGAGCCAGGAGCGCAAGCTGGCGATGAGCGCGTACGGGGCGGAACTGGTGGAGGTGTCCCAGGAGGCCGGCATGGAGGGCGCGCGCGATCTCGCCATGCAAATGCAGGCGCGGGGCGAAGGGCGTGTGCTGGACCAGTTCGCCAATCCCGACAACCCGCGCGCGCACCTGACCGGCACCGGTCCGGAACTGTGGCAGCAGACCGGCGGCACACTGACCCACCTGGTTAGTTCGATGGGCACCACGGGGACCATCATGGGCTGTTCCGCCTTTCTCAAGTCGCGCAACCCGCAGGTGCAGATCATCGGCCTGCAGCCGCTGGAAGGCTCCAGCATCCCCGGCATTCGCCGCTGGCCCGAAGCCTACCTGCCGAAAATCTACGAGGCGCCCAGGGTGGATCGGGTGATGGACATTTCGCAGCGGGAGTCGGAGGAAACGATGCGCCGGCTGGCGGCCGAGGAGGGTATCTTCTGCGGCGTCTCCTCCGGCGGCGCCGTGGCCGGCGCCCTGCGCCTGTCGGCGGAGGTCGAAAATGCGGTCATCGTCGCGATCATCTGCGACCGCGGGGACCGCTACCTGTCCACCGGCGTCTTCGCCGCCGACTGAGGGACGCTCTGCTAATGGTACAGGTACGCCGGCAAGCCCATATCGACGCGCGTGGCGATGTCGACCTGCAGCGCTGGCTGCAGGAGTTGCCGGTGACGCTGGAGGAGGCGGACCGCCAGCGCCTGCTTTCCGTGTGCGAGCTGACGCGGGAGCTGAGCCTGTACCCCGGCGGCGACAGCGGCGACTGGGCGCGGGACGGCAACTGCTTCGTCGCCGGCCTGGAAATCACCCAGATTCTCGCTGAACTGCACGTGGACTTCGATTGCCTGGTGGCCGGCCTGTTGTACCGCGCGGTGCGCGAGCAGCGGCTGCCCCTGGACGAGGTCCGGCAGCGCTACGGCATGGCCGTGGCGCAATTGCTGGAGGGCGTGCTGCGCATGGCGGCCATCGGCGAACTGCCCCTGCAGACCGATTCGCCGGTGCTCGGCCAGGCGCACGGGCAAAAAGACAACATCCGCAAAATGCTCGTGGCCTTGGTGGATGACGTGCGCGTCGCCCTGATCAAGCTGGCGGAGCGCACCTGCGCGATTCGCGCGGTCAAGGATGACGAGGAGCGTCGTCGCCAGGTGGGGCAGGAAGTGTTCGACGTGTACGCGCCGCTGGCCCACCGCCTGGGTATCGGTCACCTGAAGTGGGAGCTGGAGGATATCTCCTTTCGCTACATCTACAACGATGCCTATCGCAAGATCGCCGGCCTGCTGGACGGCAAGCGCCTGGAACGCGACCAGTTCATCCTGCGCGTGAAGGAGGAGTTGAGCCAGGTGCTGCGCGACGCAGGCCTGCAGTTCGAAATCGCCGGCCGTGCCAAGCATATCTACAGCATCTGGCGAAAGATGCAGCGCAAGGGCATCGGTTTCTCCCAGGTCTACGATATTCGCGCCGTGCGCATCCTGGTCCCGGAGATCAGGGATTGTTACGCCACCCTGGGCCTGGTGCACGGGCTGTGGCGCAATATCCCCAACGAGTTCGATGACTACATCGCCAATCCCAAGGAAAACGGCTATCGCTCCCTGCATACCGCGGTCATCGGCCCGGAGGGCAAAGTCCTGGAGGTGCAGATACGTACCGAACAGATGCACCAGGAGGCGGAGCTGGGCGTGTGCGCCCACTGGCGCTACAAGGGCTCCGAGAGCGGCGACAGCATGGCCAGCACCTACGAGGAAAAGATCGCGTGGTTGCGCCAGGTGCTGGACTGGCACGAGGAGACAGGTGACGCCAGGGGCGTGGCCGAGCAGTTCAGTTTTGATGTCGCACAGGATCGCGTCTACGCCTTTACCCCGCACGGCGACGTGGTCAATCTCGCCCAGGGCGCCACACCGCTGGATTTCGCCTACCACGTGCACACCGAGATCGGCCACCGCTGCCGCGGCGCCAAGGTGAACGGGGTGATCGTGCCGCTGACCTACCAGTTGAAAACCGGGGAGCGCGTGGAGGTGCTCACCAGCCAGGATGTGCGCCCGCGGCGCGACTGGCTGCAGGCGGACCTTGGCTACCTGAAGACGTCGCGCGCGCGCGCCAAGGTGCAGCACTGGTTTCGCAGCCAGACCCGGGAGGAAAATATCGATGCCGGCCGGCACCTGCTCGACAAGCACTTCCGGCGCCTGGCCCTGACCAGTGTCGACTACCGGCGAATTGCGCGCAAGGTGCAGTGCAATACTGTCGAGGATATGTACGCGGCGGTAGGGTCGGGGGACCTGTCGTCCAGCCAGGTCCTGGGCGCCGTACAGGACCTGCTGCAGTCCAGCTCGCCGGAACCGGGCCTGCGCCTGGCCAGCCCGGCCCGGGCTCAGCAGGACCAGCAGGTCAGGGTGCGCGGTGTCGGCAGCCTGCAGACACACGTTGCAGGTTGTTGCAAACCCGTGCCCGGCGACGCGGTTTGCGGTTACCTGACACGCAATCGCGGGGTCAGCGTGCACCGCGAGGACTGCGTGCGCCTGCAGCGCCTGCGCCGGGACTCCGCCGAACGTATCGTTGACGCCAGCTGGGGTGGCGCTGTCAGCGCGCAGGACCACTACGAGGTGGAGGTCGCTATCGAGGCCTACGATCGCCAGGGCCTGCTGCGCGATATCACCGGCCTGTTCGCCAATGCGCGCCTGAACGTGTTGTCTATCAACACCCGCTCCCACAAGCAGAACAACACGGCGACCATGCGCCTGCTGGTGGAGGTCCCGGACCTGGGTTCGCTGTCCAAGCTGCTGGAGCGCATCGCTCGCCTGAACACCGTGATCAGCGTCGGCCGGGTTTCGGACTGAGATGGGCACACAGCGCTACAACCTGCAGGACCTGTTGCGCGTAATGCAACGTCTGCGGGATCCCGAACACGGCTGTCCCTGGGACCTGCGCCAGGATTTCCGCAGCATCGTCCCCTCCACCCTGGAGGAGTGTTACGAACTGGCGGAAGCCATCGAGCAGGGTGATTTCGAGCATGTCGCCGAGGAACTGGGAGACGTACTTTTCCAGGTCGTTTTTTACGCGCAGCTCGGTAGTGAAGCGGACCTGTTCGACTTTGCCCAGGTCGTCAACACGCTGGTCGAAAAACTGCTGCGGCGCCATCCCCACGTGTTCGCCGACGGGCTGATCGAAGGTGTGGTGCGCGAAGAGGCAAGTATCGACCAGGTCAGCCATACCTGGGAGGCGATCAAGCAGGCCGAACGTGAGGGCAAGTCGCGCGGTGGGGTGCTGGACGATGTGCCCACGGCGCTACCGGCCCTGCCGCGCGCACAGAAACTGCAAAAGCGGGCGGCCAGGGTCAACTTCGACTGGCCCGGGGTCGAGGGCGCCGTGCGCAAACTCGAAGAGGAACTGGTGGAGTTGCAGCAGGCGATGGATGGCGGTGAGCGCGAGCAGGTGGAGGACGAGATGGGAGATGTCCTGTTTACCTGCGCCAATATCTCGCGCCACCTGGGAATCGACGCGGAGTCTAGCCTGCGCATGGCCTGCGCCAAGTTCGAAGCGCGTTTCCGGGAAATGGAACGCCTCGCGGCGCAGGGCGGGCAGACGCTGGACGGGCTGTCCCCGGAGCGGCGCGAAGCACTGTGGCAGCGGGCCAAGGCCGCCTGCTAGCGGGGGTTGTAAGCCGCCCGGTCGCTGTGTATGGTGGCGGCCTTCTCCGCAAACCTGAACTGCATGCAGGCCCGAGCACGGGCCTGTCCGAGGAAGTTTATCGATGCGACTGATCTTGTTGGGCGCCCCTGGCGCCGGAAAAGGAACACAGGCCCAATTCATTTGCGAACGCTACGGCATTCCGCAGATATCCACCGGCGATATGTTGCGCGCGGCGGTCAAGGCCGAAACGGAACTGGGCCTGGCGGCGAAAGAGGTGATGGATAGCGGCGGGCTGGTTTCCGACGAAATCATCATCGGTCTGGTGCGGGAGAGAATCGCCGAGCCCGACTGCACAGCCGGGTTTCTCTTCGACGGATTCCCGCGCACCATACCCCAGGCCCAGGCCATGGTCGATGCGGGAGTCAGCCTGGATCATGTGGTGGAGATCGCCGTGGATGACGAGGAGATCGTGTCACGCCTCAGCGGGCGACGGGTGCATCCGGGTTCCGGGCGTGTCTATCACGTGGAGTACAACCCGCCGCGCAGCGAGGGTGTAGACGACGAGACCGGCGAAGCCTTGGTGCAACGTGACGACGACACCGAGGAGACCGTGCGCAAACGCCTGCGCGTGTATCATGATCAGACCGCGCCGCTCATCGACTTTTACAGCGCAATGCAAGGCGACGATGCGCCGAACTATCACCGCATCGAAGGTGTCGGCTCGGTCGAGGAAATTCGCGACAGGGTATTTGCTTCGCTGGAAGGGTAGCGCTGACCGCGGAGAGAAAAATCGGCCGGGACGGCCGATTTTTTTTGCCTTCGAATTGCCATTCAGGCGGGTGAGTATGCACGGTTTTTCTGCTGCGAAGCCTATTGTATCTGCATACCTTTGTTGCTATTTTTGAAGTCGCGGTATCTTCGATGACCCTTTGGAGATTGCGAAATGGCAAACGCCAGCAACCGAGCACCCGCCAGGCGTGCCGAAACCGCTCGCAAAATCGCTGACGCAAAGTGCCAAAATACTGCCCCCGACGGTCGACGCGTGCACCCAGGCAACGATAACGATAAAGACACAAGAGATACAACAGCCTTCCATTTTTCCAGGACACCTGGCTATCCAGCCGTCGTTTGCACACGGCAATGCTCGCGGCGCCACCCACAGGTGGAGAGCGTTGTCCCGGCACGTGAAGCAGCACATACCGCTGCATTCGAGTACAACAACAAATACAAATTCGAACAGGCATTGGCTGCCCGGTTCGTTGCCGGGCTCGAGAGACGTCCTGCCCGCGCGGGCAGGCGCATCCGGTCCAGGGGACCATGGGCCCACACCGCAGCCCCGCAAACTATAAACAGGCTCGTAGCCACCGCGTCCCGAACGGCGCCGCGGCTATCGGGACCACACCAGAATCCAGGTCCCGGGCGGCTGCCCGGAAGCTGGAAGCCAGGGCCAGAAAGGCGACCGTCCAGGTCGCCAGAAAAGCCAAGTCCACGGTGAAAACGAGGGGAAGTCCAAGGTGAAAGCAAAAACCAAGAGTAAGAGTAAAGCGAAAGCCAAGCCCAAGGCGAAAAAGGCCAAGGTGAAAGCCAAAAAGGCCAAGGTGAAAGCCAAGCCCAAGGCAAAAGCCAAGCCCAAGGCAAAGGCCAAGCCCAAGGCAAAAGCCAAGCGTAAGGTGAAAGCCAAGGCCAAGCCGAAGGCGAAAGCCAAGCGTAAGGTGAAAGCCAAGGCCAAGCCGAAGGCGAAAGCCAAGCGTAAGGTGAAAGCCAAGGCCAAGCCGAAG